>Ga0256827_10001577_pt1 | contig 14630 bp, 11 predicted proteins | sample CV84metaG_FD_185977 | JGI IMG/M metagenome (GOLD analysis project Ga0256827, IMG submission 185977) | Hydrothermal vent microbial communities from East Pacific Rise, Pacific Ocean - CV84 | ecosystem: Environmental > Aquatic > Marine > Hydrothermal vents | place: Pacific Ocean: East Pacific Rise... | reverse complement strand
AGGAATATTACTTGCTTTTGCTCGTATTATAGGAGAAACTGCACCATTACTTTTTACATCTGAAACATCAAACTATTTTAGTTTAGATTTGACAGAAAGTTTTCCATCTCTTACAGTAAGTATTTACGATTTAGCAAATGAGCCTGAAGAGTCTAGTCGTGATTTGGCTTGGGCAGCTTCATTTATATTAACAGTTTTAGTTTTAATTATAAACTTGACTGGAAGATTTTTTACAAGACAAAAGGACTAATACAATGCCAGTAATGAACATTAAAAAATTCTCTTTTACTTACCCAAAAGTAGAACATCCATCTCTACGTAATATCAATTTACCTATTATAAAAAATAAGATAACAGCACTCATAGGTCCAAGTGGTTGTGGAAAATCAACACTTCTTAGAAGTATGAACCGTATTCACGATGTTTACCCAGGGAATAAATATGATGGAAAGATAGAACTTCTTGATTTAGAAAATGGGAAAATGAATAATATCTTAGATATTAAAAAAGAGAATGAACTTATAAAACTCCGTCAACAAGTTGGAATGATTTTTCAAAAACCTACACCCTTTCCTATGAGTATTTTTGATAATGTTGCCTACGGTTTAAAAATAGCAGGACTTAAAAACAAAACAGAATTAGCAGATAGAGTAGAACAAGCTCTACAAGATGGTGCATTATGGAAAGAGGTTCACGATAGACTAGGCAAATCAGCTATGGGTCTTTCAGGTGGACAACAACAACGTTTATGTATTGCTCGAGCAGTTGCTGTTAAACCAGAGGTTTTACTATTTGATGAACCAACATCAGCACTTGACCCCATAAGTACTGGAGCTATTGAAGAGCTTTTAGTTGAATTAAAAAAAGATGTAAGTATCGCTATCGTGACACACAATATGCAACAAGCATCTCGTATAAGTGATTATACAGCATTTATGTATTTAGGGGATTTGGTAGAGTATGATAAAACTGAAACTATTTTCTTAAATCCTAAAGAGAAACAAACAGAAGATTATATCACTGGGCGTTTTGGTTAAAAATAAAATTAAAAGGGAAAAAATGGTTACAAAATTTCAAGAAAGTTTAGAAGAGATTCAAAATAAAGTTTCAAATATTGGAAATGGCTTAGTAAGTGCTAATGAGCTTCTAATCGAAGCTATTCAAACGTGTGATACAGAAAAATTTGATGATGCAAAAGGGTATATAAAAAATATTAGTGCAAAAACTGATGCGATAGATAATGATATTATTAAAGTTTTAGCACTCTATACTCCAGAAGCAAGAGATTTGAGAAAAGTTGTAGCTTATCTTAAAATTACAAATGAACTTTCACGTGCTTCATCCAATACAAGAAGTTTTATCCGTGGGTTTACTGATGTTTGTAAAGATGTAGATGTAGCAACAATAAATGAGTATGCTATCCCTATGCAAAAAGCCACAGTAAATGCCATAAAAGTTTCTATAAATATGTTAAAAGTTGATGATGAAGATGAGATTAGAGAGATTTATAATGAAGTTTTAATAGAGGAAAACAAAACTGATGACCTCTATGAAATGGTAGAAAGAAATCTACGTCTTCAAGCTAATGGTGCTAACAATTTTGAAAAATATCATAAGATGTTACGTGCATTACGAAAAAGTTCTAAAATTGCATCTCGTGCTATTAGTATAGCAAATCTATTAGTATATGCTAAAGTTGGTGGAAATTTTCATAACTAAATCAAAAAAGGTAGAGTAAAGAGAAAATCTCTACTCTACTTTTTCTCTTTTTTTATCTCGTTTATCAATTTTAATATATATATGAAGTATCTCTATGGCAGCTGGTGTTATACCACTAATATTCATAGCAGACTGTAAAGTTGGAGGATTAAATTTTTCCAATTTTTCAACAACCTCTTTACTTAAACCACTCACTTTATTAAAATCAAAATTTTCAGGAATTAAAATCTTAAGATATTTTTTCATTCTCTCTATCTCATCACTCTGCTTATCTATATAACGAGCATATTTCCCCTCTACTAAAATTTCCTCTTTTATATAATCATCATATTTAGCAAGTTCAGGGACTATTTTAAGCATCTTTTCTACGTCAAAAGTTTTACGAGCCACCAACTGTTGTGCTGTTGCTATATCTTTTATAGCCATCTCATCCATCTCAGCTAATTTTGCTATAAACTCTTTATTTGGTGTAAATTTTGTATCTTCTAAAAGTTTTGCACCCTCTTTTATCTGTTTATCTTTTAATTCTACTTTTGCATACACCTCATCAGATATTAACCCTAACTGATGTCCATACGAAGAGAGTCTAGTATCTGCTGATTCTTCACGTAAAAGAAGTCTATACTCTGCACGAGATGTAAACATTCTATATGGTTCATTTGTCCCTTTTGTCACTAAATCATCTATCAATACACCTATATAAGCTTCATCGCGACGTAAAATAAGAGGTTCTTTTCCTTGTAGAGAGAGTGAAGCATTTATACCAGCCATAATTCCTTGTGCAGCAGCCTCTTCATATCCTGTTGTTCCATTTATCTGACCAGCTAAATATAAACCTTTAATTTTCTTTGTTTCTAAAGAGTGTTGTAACTCTCGTGGGTCTACAAAATCATACTCTATGGCATATCCATAACGTACTATTTTTGCATTTTCTAATCCTGCCACAGAGTGTATCATCTCTCGTTGTACTTCTGGAGGAAGTGATGTACTTAAACCATTTATATAACATTCTGTATTATCCATAGTTTGTGGTTCTATAAACAGATGATGTTGCTCTTTATCTGCAAATTTACTTACTTTATCCTCTATACTTGGACAATATCTTGGACTTTTTCCAGCTATCTGTCCAGTAAAAAGTGGCGCTCTATAAAAATTTGAGGAGATTATCTGATGTGTTTGCTTATTTGTATAAGCTATGTAACATGGAAGCTGTTTTTTAGTTTTCACAAACTCTTTACGCTCTGTTCTAAAACTAAAAGGGTTAGGAATAACATCACCCCCCTGCTCCTCCATTACTGAATAATCTATGGTTGAGCTATCTATTCTTGCACAAGTACCAGTTTTAAGGCGTCCCATCTCTAAACCACAATCATCCCGTAAAGAGTCGCTTAACCCTATACTCGTCTGCTCTCCAAAACGTCCACCAACTTGCTGAACTTCACCTATATGGATAATCCCTTTTAAGAATGTACCACTTGTGATAATCACTTTAGAAGCACTATACTCATTTAAAAGGTCAGTCTTTACACCCTTTATAACACCCTCTTCTATTATCAAAGATTCTACCATCTCTTGTGCTAAATCAAGATTTGGAGTGTTAAGAACAACATTTCTAGCTATTACACGGTATTTGTCCATATCTATTTGAGCTCTACTTCCTCTTACTGCTGGACCTTTTGTTTGGTTGAGTATACGAAACTGTATTCCAGCTTCATCTGTTATAAGCCCCATCTCACCACCTAAAGCATCCAGTTCACGTACTAGATGACCTTTTGCTAAACCACCTATGGCAGGGTTACAAGATGTTGCACCTACATTTTCAGCTAACATCGAAATCATTAAAGTTTTATTACCCATTCTTGCACTTGAGAGTGACGCTTCTACACCAGCGTGACCACCACCAACTACTATTACATCATAATTCATAAGTTTATCCATATTTATTTAGGCGAATTTTATCATTTTTAAGTATCATTTGCATAATATAAAGAGAAATTAGTGAAGGTTTTAAAAATGAGTAAAGATTTATACAAAGACTATATCCCAGAAATAATAGAATATGATGAAAAAATAGATGGAAGTGATGAACATAAAATTAGAGAAAATCATCTTGAAGTGAAAGAAAATCTACTCGAAAAAATTAGAAAAGCAAAAGCAAAAGCAAAAGGTAATAAAACAACTTTTAGACAAAATATACGTACAGAAAATGAGGATTAAATGTTTACAGGACTTATAAGAGAGATAGCTATTGTTCAAAATTTTGTAGGAAGTACTTTAACATTGAAAGCAAAACTTCAACCAAAAATAGGCGATAGTATAGCTATAAATGGTGCTTGTTTAACTGTTACAAAACTTTTAAATGATAGTTTTAGTGTAGAACTTTCTCCTGAAAGTCAAAAGCTTTTAGCTATTGAAAATTATAAAGGAGAGGTGCATATAGAACCTGCTATGATGATGGGAGATAGATTTGAGGGGCATATTGTTCAAGGGCATATAGATGCTATTGGAACTATTAATGAGATTAAAAATAATGGAAACTCTTATGATATGTTTATCGAAGTAGATAAAAAGTTTATTCCCTATATAGTACCAAAAGGTTCTATCACAATAGATGGAATTAGCTTAACGGTTAATGATGTAAAGAGTTCTATATTTCGACTTACTATCATTCCTCATACTATGAAAGAGACACTTTTTAAGAACTATAAGAAAGGCTCAAAGGTCAATATAGAAACAGATATGTTTGCTCGTTACATCTCCCATATAATCACTCATCAAACAGAAACAAAAAATCTTACTTGGGATGAGATTGATAGCATTTCGGCACAGTTTTAAGGTAGTTCTATCTTAAAAACTGCTCCTTCACTACTATTTGAAACAGTTAATTTTCCTTTACAATGCTCCTCTATAATCGTCTTACTCATATAAAGTCCTAACCCTGTTCCATTTTTTTCTGTTTTTGTAGAGAAATATGGGTCAAACACTTTTACCATAACCTCATCTGTCATACCACCCCCATTATCACTTATCTCTAAAATATTATCATAAGTTTTTAGCACTATTTTTGGCTCTTTTATCTCTTTTTCTAAAAGAATATCTTCAGCATTTTTGATAATATTTAAGATAACCTGTTTTATCTCATTTGGGTAACTGTTAAAAACTCTTTCTGATTGTAACTCTTGTACCAAATCTATATTTTTATTTTTAATTGATGTACCTATTATACCTAGAACACTTCCAATAAGTTTAAGATAACTTGTCTCTCTTATCTCTTTATTTGGTTTAAAAAAATCTCTAAAATCATCAATAGTATTACTTAAATGTTGTGAATAACGAGAGATATTATTTGTTGATTTTATAACAAATTCTTTATCCAAATCGTTAAATTCAGCTTTTAAGTTAAGTGCTGTACTTGTACTGCTAATAGCATTAAGAGGTTGTCTCCACTGATGAGCTATCATACTTATCATCTCTCCCATCTGTGCTAACCTTACTTGCTCTAAAAGCTGTTTTTCTAAAAACTTTCTTTCACTAATATCTTGTGCTGTACCAACAGAAACAAGTGCATTACCCTCATCATCAAAAGTTGTTTCACACCTTTGCTCTATATATTTAGAATGATTATCTCCTGTAACTATTCTATGAGTTACAATAAAATCTTTTTTATCTTTTATATGTTGATGAAAAGCTCGTTGAATTTTAGATATATCATCTTTAAAAATATAGTGAAGACAATCTTCATTTGTTTTTACCTCACTAACCATCTTATCTACTTCAAACATTGTATAAACTTCATCACTCCAAAAAAGCTCTTTTGTTCTATTGTCAAATTTCCAAAATCCTATCTTAGCTATCTTCTCTGCTAATCTTAAATCATGTGTTGCATTTTCTACTCTCTTTTCAAGTTTAATATTAAATCTTTTTTCTCTTAAGAAAAAGAGGACTCCTACAAATAAAATTAGAATAAACAATGATGCAAGATAAAAGAAAGTTTCCCAATCAAACATCTCTTCTACCTTTATATTATAATAACTCTGCAATAAATTTCGTCGTTTCATCTGAGGAACTGCTTGTATCGCTTTATTTAAAATCAATTGTAAAACAGGTTCTTTATTACTTACCCCAAAACCTCCACCTATCTCATTTTTCATAACTTTTGTCATAATTTTTAATTGGTTACTATAATATTTAGCTATTGAGGAGCTAGCATCTAAAGAGATAGTTACATATCCAAAAATTCTATCTTCTAAAATCGCTTTATATGGTTTTGATTTTATGTAGATAAATTTAATATTTGGATATTTAGCTTCAAGAAATTTTTTTAATGTACTAAATCCATATTTTATACCTATTGTTTTATCTTTTAACTCTTTTAAAGATGAAAAATATGGTTCATCTATTTTTGTGCTTAATACAACTTGGTCAAATGAATAAGCAAGAGATGGAGTTAAATAATCATAATAGTTTGGTTTAGTAATAATAATTGCAGTAGTATCACACCAACCCTCTCTAAGATACTCCAACTGTTCCACCCAATCATCTGTTTGAACATAGGAAAATTTCAACTCTGTTCTTTCTGAAATTAGTTCTATAAAATCTTTTGAGAAACCATAATATTTACCATTTTTAGAGTAAAGAAAAGGATAAAATGTTTTATCATAACAAACCTTTATCACTTTTTTCTTTTGAAGATATTTTTGCTCCTGTTTTGTAAAAAGCTTAGAATATCTATTTTCAATACCTAAAAGATGATTTAAAGTTTTTTCACTTTTTGGATTATATTTTTTTTTCATATAGTTAAATTGTCTTTTTAAAAAGAGTTTATCAATCTCTCCTAGATTATAACGACTTGCAAAAATTATATTATCGATAACATTCGCCTCTGCAAGTAAAGCATCTTTTGAAATATTATGAGAATATTTTTGAGATATAATATCAACTAACTCCTCTTTATGTTTAAGAGCATATTCCCACCCTTTTATAGTTGCTCTCTTAAATTTTTTTACTAAAAAACTATCTTTATTATATCTATTTGAAGTTGTAAATATCTCATTTTGAAGCGAGTATAAACCATAATCACTAGGGTCTATAACATTGTATTTAACTCCTAATTTATCTAGTTTATAAAGTTGGTCAGATTTATAAGCACTCATAGCATCCACTTTTTTATCCACAAAATCTTTTATATCAAAAGTATGAGGTATAACTTTAATCTTTTTCACATCTATATTTTGCAACTCAAACATAAAATTTAACTCGGTAATATCTGGAATAGTACTCATAAAAGTTTTTCCATAAAGTTCTTTTAATGTTTTAATCTCAGGCTGTGTTACAATTACAAGAGCAGATTTTTTAAAAATACTTGCGATAAGGACTATCGATTTATCATTAAGATAATCCATTATAATAGTAGAACTTGCAACCCCAAAAGTAGCTTTATTATTTATAACTTCATCAACAATATTCATACCAATTTCATACTCTTTCAATGCAACATCAAGCCCCTCTTCCTTATAAAAGCCTTTCTCTTTTGCTGCTATAAAACCTGCGAATTCAAATTGATATTTCCAGTTTAATTGTAAAGATATATGTTGCAACTCATGTGCATCTAATGATGATATAAAAAGAGAAAAAATAATCAAAAATTTAAAAAAATATACCATTTAAAAACTCCAATAAAAATATTTTATAATAAAATCTTATTATATCTTATTTATTTCCAATTAAAAACTATTATTTAAAAAAAGTTTCTCTTTAATATTTTATGTTATAGTTTCATATTATCACTTTAAATAGTAACTTTTTCATGAGGAATAAAGATGAAAAATAGCTCTCCCAAAAACTTCAAATCTTTAAATTTTATATCGATTTCACTCTTTTTTATATCATCTCTTTATGCAGGGTATATCCCACTAACAGATAGTATAGGTCACGAAAAATCTTGGGTACTTTTTGGAGTAACAGGACTTAAATCTACGGGAGCAGGTTCTGGAGCAGATTCTGGAAATTTTTCAATCACAAATGATAGTAAAAATATTATAATAGATACTACAAAAGATGAAAAATTTACAGAGGGTTTGATAGACCCTTTAGTAGTTAATGCCCCTAGTTTAGGCAAAATAAAATCTCTTACACTTCCCTATATTCAAGTACGTATAGATACAACTGATGCTACTTTTAGTGCAACCCAACCTATCAACACCATCTATGTAACTATGGAAAAAGATAGCGGCCCAGATTTTGTTGTAAGTTATGCCTCATCTCTCGAAAATAGAGTGATGGAATATACAATATTTGATGATGATAACAACAGTAATTGTCACTCAGTTGTATTAAATTCATCACATAGCTATAAAAATCCAGCCTATGGAGAGTTGATACAATCACTCTCAGCTATGTCCCACCCTTTTCTAAGTGAAGTAAGAGATATTGTCGATTTTAATCTTACAGACAATCCCCCTATTGTAGCCTACTATGATATAGCTTTAAACCAAAAACAAGCCACTGTCAATAATTTTCTAAGACTCTACTCTTATGATTCACAAAATAGCCGATGGAATCTTTTTGATACACGTAATAATGATGATGTTAATGATTTTACAGAACTTGAAAATGGTAGAGCATATTGGGGTCAGATGGATGGAGAAACAAATACAACTGGAGGAGTTGTTTTAGGAGATTCAAATATCTCAACAGCTCAATACTCTCAAATCCTAACAGATGGATGGAACCTCATCTCTTTTAATCACCAAAATTCAACGATTAAAGAAACAGCAACAGGTTTAATTTTAACATTAGAAAGCAATCAAGGTCATATAAAAATTTGGAACTCTTCAGCTAATAGTTACACAGAAATAAGTGAGATAGAGGGTGGGGATAAAACAAAAATATTACACTCTTGTCTTAATATAAATCAAGCGATACGAGAAGCTAAAATAGCAACAACGATGCCAAAAAGTTTTTATCTCAAAGCATTTCCTATAAGTACAACAAAAATAGTTCTTATCTCAAATAGTAGATTTATAGTCGATGAAGTTTCAGGAGTAGATACACTTAGTGCTATCACAACATTAACAGGTGCTATCCCCTATAAAGTCAATCCTCAGTATATAGATAGTATCGATGATACACAAGAGATGAATTCAAGTACAGTTTTAGATACAGATAGCTATGGAGCGATGTCAAAATATGGTGAATATAGTTTGATTGTTGAGCCATTAACAGGAGCAGGAACAGCATCAGAGCTTTCAGCAAAAATAAAATTACAAACTCTCTCAGATGATGCAACAGATGCAGAGTTGGTAACTATACAAACTGACACGCAAACAGTTGCTAATGATTTGACACTTACAACTGGTGGAGCAACTTTTACATCAACAGCACTAGATACAGATTATGATAGTAACATATCAGTAGATAAAATTCTCATAGCTTCTCAACAACCATTTTATATAAAAGATAATACTTTTTCCAGAGTTTTTAGCTATTCAGATGAAGACAATAGTTCAAAATTAAGAGTAATCGGCACAGGAGTAGAGGGTGAGATAGAGGTTAATGGTGTGCAATCAGCTGATGAGTATGCAACAGCCATTAATGGGAACTATAATATAAATGCTAATGATATAGGTGATAAAATAGTTATCTTCAGTACAGCCAAAGATGCACAAAAATTTCAACTTTATGAAAATATATCCCAAACGACAGCCGACCAACTAGAGCATAATACAACAGATAATGATTTAGCAAAAGGTGCTATAAAAGGAGTTTATTCACTTCATAGTTTTATAAAAGCATCTCTTAAAAATAGTATCAATCTTCAAGTTGATACACCTGATGCAAATGATGATAATGTTCAAATATCTTTAAAAGATATTTTTGGAAATATTCAACATATCGACCTTTATGCAGATGATGATACAAAAGATGATGATATTAACTGGTCAATAGCAGTAAAAAATAGAGTGAAAGAACTTTTAAAAACTTTTAATCTTATAGCTACTGTCGATACAAATGGTTCAAATGGTACAAACGGTACAATAGATGTAAATATAACAGGTATTAATCTCAAAGATATAGAGTTCAATTTTGATTTACCAGATGATGATAATGAAACAAACAAAATGTTTGGAGATGCCAATGTTACATTAGGCTATATAACAACTGTTTCTCCAGACCTCACAGATAACCTCTCTTTTAATCCCATCCATAGCTCAGGATATATCACAACTGGACCGTTATATACTATAAGAGATGCTGGATTTGATATGAAAGCGATGATAACAGCCAATGTAAATATATCGGACAAATCTATCAGTTGGGAAAGTATAGATTTAACAAAAGATGATATATTTAACTCTCCTGAATATACACTTTTTCAAACTGATAATAGCTTAGGCTATTGGGTCTATTTAGAAACAAAAACAAAAATAGAACCTGTTATATTAGATAAAAATGCAAAACTAACATATAGTTCACATTTCAATAGAGATGGTACAACGTATAATGATATCTTTGGTTCTATCGCTGTTAATATTGATAGTGAAGATAGTGTTGTAAATGCTGTAATAGATGGAAAAGAGATAGAGCTAATAAAGAGTAAAACAAGTAACTACCATATAGGCTATATTAACTCCTATGAACTCTCTTTATTATCAGGAAATAACTACTCAATCTATCTTAATATCTCAGATACAAAAGGTTCAAACTTACTCCATACAAATATTGATAAAGATATAGATTTTATAAAACCCTCTAAACCTATTGTTGATATTATAAGTTCAAGTACACAGCCAGATAAACAGGGAACATATTTTGATGATAATGGTACAACTGTAACTCTGAAATCAGATACAGATGTCACTGGATTTTATGTTTTTAATGGTCAAATTCATGATTACAAACCACTTTCAGCTCTCAACAAAATAGGAGAGTTTGAGAAAGATGCACACGACCAATACTCTTTTTGTAGCTTAGGGGGAATAAACAGATTAACAACAGCAGACCAAGAAGCTTATCATCTTAATATTATCGCCGTAGATGGAACAGGTAAATTAGGAGGTGGAAATGCTTCAGATGTAGCATTACAAGATTATATCCCTATCTTGAAGAACTCTATTAAACTATCTGATAGAGATAATAATGAAAGTGATTCAACTATTCAAGGAACAATTTATGGAGCAGATTGTAGATATAGTGGAAAACAAGATGCTGATGTGAATTATGGAATGGAGATAACTTCTGAAGATGAAAATGAAACTGTTAAAATAGTTTACCAACCAAAAGGAAGAGATGTAACAAACCCTATTACACTCTTTTTTGATGGAGATGGAAATATCACTGCAAAAGTAACCTATTCTGAAAGATATGTTGGCAGTATCGTTTATTTAGATGTCAATAATAGTGTATACTCCTATAAACTAATAGACACAGGGAATGATAGTGACCATCCTATTCAATTAAACACAGATGAAAATGTCACAAAACGTCCAAATCAAAAATTATAAAAAAAGGATTTATATGAAAATCAAATCTATTGTATTGATACTATTTCTATTTGCTATCTCCTTAGAAGCTCAAGCAAACAGATACTATCTCTTAGGTGCAACCTCTCAAAATATAACAAAAATTTCACAAATAAATAGTATAGTTTGGGATTATGACGCAAAAAAGTGGAGTGTTTCTTCCCCTTTAAAAAGTGTTGATATATCAACTTTAAATTATAAAAAAGATGGCTATATATTGATAAATAATAATAGTAAAAATGATTATCAGCCACTTAAAAGAGGTAATACTTATATAATTCATAAAGGTTGGAACTATTTTAATACACCTAAAGATGGTATAGATATAGTAAAAAGTTTTCATAAAATAGAAAATATTCAATTTATATATAGTTATGATAAAGTTTCAAAAGTATGGGCTGGATACTCTCCACACAAAGAGTTACAAATGAAGATGGCATCTACAAGAATTTTAAATTTAAGATATATAGAACCTCATAGAGGTTTTTATATCTATGCATCACAAACACTAAGAGTAAAAATAGAGGCAACAGTTATAAATAAACAGTGTCAATCCATACTAGATAAAGGTTACTCTCTTTTAATAGCCACTGGAATAGATAAAAAAGCTGTTTATAACAGTGAAAAAACTCTATCTATCAAATCAAGATATGCTTCACATTATAGGAGAGGTATCTATAATGATAGTCGAGTCGCACTTATATTTGATACAACAAAAGCCTCTTTAAAATCTTCAAATAAACTTAATAAATATGGGCCAGTAAACCCATCTGTTATAATAGAATATGATAAAAGTTTAGAAAATAGTTGGTTCTTTATTTTTGATTATTTTCAAAAAGAGTGTTATAGAGGTATATTTCCATCAAAAAAAATACCACCATTTAGCACATTACAGAAAATAGAATAGAGGAAAAAAGATGTTTAAAATTTTATTGAGTTTATCTCTATTAGTAACCATCTCATATGCTACTTCTCAATCAAAGAGTTGTACAAAAGATTTAATAGATATGACAAGTTTTTATTATTTAGCAGAGAAAGAGGCAGATTTTAACGACATGAAAAAAGCTATTATAGATTTTAAAAAAAGTTATAACTCATCTTATTTAGCACTTGATAGCTGTGAAGATGAAAATAATTATGATTTTAATCATATATATAGCTATATTATAGCAACTGAAAATAAAATACAAAAAATTAAGGAAGATATGTTAGAATTCTCTTTAATAAAAAACTAAGAATGGGTGTATTTGATGATGCTACGGCTTTTATTATTTTTTTTTAGTGTAATACCTCTCTATTTACAAGCAAATTCGAGTATAGATATTAAACCTGAGATAGGTATTTTCTTACCAGAAATAAAGGGTACTATTACAAATACTTTAGGAACATCAAATTTTCAAAAAGATTATGAATACAACAAAGCAACAGCATCGTTTTTTTCGTTAGATATAGATATTCATAAAGATTATATCCCTAATCTTTATATAAGTTATCTTAATCTAAAAACAAATAGAGATACTAAACTAACTAAATCTGTAAAAGTGGCTGATGGAGATTTTAATTCTTCTATCTCTACCTATACAGATTATAGTATAATAAATGCTATAATCTATCAAGATTTTATGCAAAAAGGTGCTTTTAAAACTATCTTTGGACACTCCTTTTATACAGGTGATTTAGAGTTCGATATTGGTCTTAATACAAAATTGGTCAAATGGCATTTTGAGGTTGAAGATAAAGTTGATTTAACAAAAAGTTTATCATGGATAGATGCTGGGTTAGTTGTTCCTATCCCCTATTTAGGAGTTAAATATTATCTTTATAATTTATCTCTATATGCAAATATCAGTGCCTTATCTGTAAGTGAAGCGAAGTTACTCAGCTATCAAATAGGTGCAGATTATCGTATTGTGCAAAGTATCTATTTGAGTGCTTCATATCTTTACGAAAATTTCGAAGCGATAGAACAAGATGATACAATAAACTTTACAGCATCAGGGTATAAGTTTAGTTTTAAATATAAATTTTAATAAATAGGAATGATAATGAAGTTTTTACTACTTTTTTTTATAATGTTTAGTAGTGCAATATATGCAGAAGATGGTTTTCCAGATGAGGATGCAATTTCAGTATTTAAATCTGATTCAAATGATGTCCTCAAAGCAGATAAGCCACTTAATATTACTGTAACAGGTCAAGGAATAGCACCAGCATTTGCAACACCTCAACAAGCGTATGCTTTAGCAAAACGTGCAGCGATAGCAGATGCATATAGATTGTTAGCAGAAAGAGTTAAAGGTGTTACAATAGAGGGAAAAGATACTATTAAAAATATGTCTATACAAAAATCTATGGTACGAACATCTGTACAAGCACTCATTAAAAATGCAGTGATTGTAGATACAACTTATGAAAATGGAATGTGTGAAGTTCAGATGGAACTTAACATCGAAGCTGATGATTTTTAAATAGTGGAATGTTTTATGCTTTATAGTTAAATATATAGCAGGAGTATAGGATGACATTATTAGAAGTAGTACCAAAAAACAAGATAGCATCTTCAAAAGATATTTTATCTTCAAAAGATGAAACAGCAAAATCCTCATTTGCAGAACTTCTAAAAAATATTACTATAAAAGAGAGTAAAGTTTTAGAAGCTTCTTCACTAGCAACTAAAAAAACTCCTATACTAGAAAATAAAAATAGCAGTGATAGTCAAACAAAGATAAACACTAAATCTGATACTAAAAACAACATTCAATCTATCTCTCAGCCTAAAATAGATTTAAAAGATATACCTAAATCTACTCAAAAATTAGAAACTTTACTTCAAAATATTCAATCTAAAGATGATATTCAAACTAACTCTGATACTAAAACTAACATTCAATCTATCTCTCAGCCTAAAATAGATTTACAAGATATACCTAAATCTACTCAAAAATTAGAAACTTTACTTCAAAATATTCAATCTAAAGATGATATTCAAACTAACTCTGAAACAAAGACTAAAATTCAAACTATCTCTCAACCCAAAACAGATTTACAAAATATACCTAAATCTACTCAAAAATTAGAAACTTTACTTCAAAATATTCAATCTAAAGATAATATTCAAACTATCTCTAAACCCAAAACAGATTTACAAGATATACCTAAATCTACTCAAAAATTAGAAACTTTACTTCAAAATATCCCTAATAAAAATGATATTCAAACTAACTCTGATACTAAAACTAACATTCAAACTATCTCTCAGCCCAAAATAGATTTACAAAATATACCTAAATCTACTCAAAAACTAGAAACTTTACTTCAAAATATCCCTAATAAAAATGATACTCAAACTAAATCTGATACTAAAACTAACATTCAATCTATCTCTCAGCC
>Ga0256827_10001576_pt1 | contig 14634 bp, 12 predicted proteins | sample CV84metaG_FD_185977 | JGI IMG/M metagenome (GOLD analysis project Ga0256827, IMG submission 185977) | Hydrothermal vent microbial communities from East Pacific Rise, Pacific Ocean - CV84 | ecosystem: Environmental > Aquatic > Marine > Hydrothermal vents | place: Pacific Ocean: East Pacific Rise... | reverse complement strand
AGGATTAGAGGCAAAATAAATTATTGACAATTAATCCGATAAGAAGGTACTAATGACTATTAGCATTCAAAAGCCTTTATAATACAAGAGATTTGCCTCATTTATAATATTTTAATCGGACACTAAAAATATTAAATATGTTTCGAAACTATTTCAATTAGTTCTTCAACAATAATAGGCTTATATATGAAACCATCACAGTCTGTATCTTCTAAATCCTCACAATCAGCTCCCATAACGCAAGCTGTTTGTAGAATAATAGGTAAGTTTGGCCTAAGTTTTTTAATAATACTAGTAGCATCTATTCCATTCATTATTGGCATTCTAACATCCATTAGAATTAAATCAGCTTGATTACCCTCTTTAATATAATTAACGGATTCTTCACCATTAATTAACCAGATAAACTCTGCCCCTGATTTCTTTAATTGTTCTCTTAATAGAATATAGTTAACCTCAATATCATCAACTATTACGATTGTTTTGTTTCCCCAATTTAAATTCATAGCAACTATTTAGTATTTTTTAAAACCTCAACTGGAAGTTTAAATGAGAATTCCGAGCCAACTCCCATTTTACTTCTTAAACTAATGCTTCCACCCATCATTTTCAGATATGTTTGAGTAATGGCTAAGCCAAGACCATTGCCTTCTGAACCGGGTGTATTATTCAATGTTATTTGCATAAACCTATCAAAAATAAACGCTTGCTGGTTCTCTGATATACCAACTCCTGTATCCTTTACGTAAAAGTACAAATTATTGTTACTTAGTGAATAACCAATCTCAATGCTTCCTTCTTCGGTATATTTACTTGCGTTATTTACAAGGTTAATTATTATTTGTTTTAAACGAGTATAGTCAGTATTTATATATGCATTTTTGTCGTCACAACCTTTGTTTACTATAAGTTTAAGCCTTTTATTTACCACATTATTATCAATAATAAATATGTCATAAATTTCTGACAGTAAGGAGTTAATGTTAAAATCTTGCATTTGTACATCAAGAATACCTGCTTCAATTCTAGATAAATCAATAATATCATTTATCAGTACGAGTAAATGGTCTCCATTTTTAACAATAATATCAATAAATTTGTTCAGCTCTGCTTTATCTTCAACCTCAGTAAGTAAGTTAGAGAAGCCAATTATTGCATTCATTGGAGTTCTAATTTCATGGCTCATATTTGCTAAGAAAGCAGATTTAAGTCGATCCGATTGTTCAGCTCTTTCTTTCGCTTTTACGAGCTCACCTTCAACAACTATTCTTCTAGATATTTCATCTTCTAATTCGTGATTCTTAATATTTAACAGCTTAGTTCTAAGCTCTACTGTTTGCTCTAGGTTTTCATTATTTACTTTTATTTCATCTGATTTCTGAGCTAATTGACTAATTAGCTCAAAATTTTGTCTATCAAATATTTCAGCATAATATGCAGCAAACATACCAATAACAAGGGCGGCTAAAAAAAAGAAATCGTTGGTAATTACATATTTAATATCTATGTTATAAAAATAAAGAGCTATAAAGTTAAAAAGAAATATTGATAGCCAGCCAGCTAATGAGGAGATAAAAAATCGAAGCTTAATGAGTACAGAACCGGCTAAGAATATTAGCATTAGTCCGCTACTGTAAAGAGGTTCATTAGGTATTGTTACCATCATAAAAATAATACCACCTGATGATATTAAATATATGATAAATAGTAATTCTTGCCAAAATAAAATGAACTTTTTATGAAAAGAAAGTAAAAATGTAATTATTAATACAGGGGCAATAATAAAGAATCTAACTTTTACGAAAAGCATAAAACTTTCCTTTGCTACCATATTATCTAGAAATGAAAATAAAAGATATAATACCATCACTAATACAATGGAGAAGCGAGTAGTATTTATAGAGTTCTTAAAATAGTAAGACCTAAACTCTTTTTCTCTTTTATCGGAAAAACTTAATGTAATTCTATTAATATCAACCGAGTTTTTCAACCAACTATTCATAAAGTCCTCCTTTCTTCATTTAGTAATATGTCTTTTCTTGTGGCTTCATCTATTGATGCGTTTATCTCAAAGCCAAGTAAAAGAATAAAAGCATTTACATATATCCATAGCAATACTATTAAAAGTGTACCAATGGACCCATATAAAACATTATATTTATTAAAATTATTCAAATATAGGTTAAATATTATCATGAATAAAATAATAACTACAGTAGAGACAATTGAACCAGGGGAAATTAACTTAAATCTTGATCTAATTTTTGGGGCTAAATAGTATAAATAGGCAACCATAAATAGAATCATTAGAATAAATACAATCCAGTTTCCTGCTAGTAATAAATAGTATAAAGCTCCCTCTTTCATAAAGCTATACTTTATTAAGAAAGTCAATAAAAATTCACTAATAATAATTGTTATTATTGCTATAACAGTGGTGATAATAAAAACAACAGACATTACTAAAGAAACCCATTGTAAGCTTAGAAACGATCTATCTTCTTTTACTAATATTGAAGAATTAAAAGCAATTATTATACTCTTAAATCCATTTGTAGCAAAAAAAACAGCTAATAGAAAACCTATGGATAGTGCTTTACTGTGAGGTATATTGATAATACTATTTATTACTTCAATAACAGAATCGTCGGTAGCATCAGGTAATGCTTTTTCGATTATTCTCATCAGCCTTTCTTGAAAATCATCAATTGGAATATAAGGAATAAGTGTGAAAACAACAATTAAACCAGGAAAAAGAGCCATAAAGAAATTATAACTTATGGCAGCAGCACGCTGAAAGATTTCACCCTCATTTACTGCTTTAATAAACAATCGAATAACATTATAAATGGGCAAGCCGTTAAAACCTGGTAAAGTGAACTTTTTTGCAAAAAAAAGCAACTTTCTTATAATACGTAGTTCTTTAAACTTGTTATTTATATTTTGCATATTCTATTTACCAGTATGTCCAATAACTTATGTAGTTTAGCTAAGTATTAACTCAACGCTTAAGATATTTTTTAAGAAATGAATGTATGTAGCAGATATTAAAAAATATTATAAAGAGATTGTTTCTTAAAGATGATGTTTTACTAATCGGAAATTAGGCTCATATCCAAACTCTTAATATGATGTGTTAAGGCACCAACACTTATAAAGTCAACGCCAGTTTCAGCATAAGAACGAATAGTTTCTTCTGTAATTCCACCAGAAGCCTCTGTTTCATATACGCCATCAATTAAAATAAGAGCATCTTCTATTTCCGAGGGAGAAAAATTATCGAGCATTATTCTATCAACGCCACCACACTGAAGAACCTCAATTACTTCCATTATATTTCGAACTTCAATCTCAATCTTTAAATTCAGCTTATTTTCAGCAAGATAGGAATTGCAAGATTCAATAGCTTGAGAAATTCCTCCTGCAAAATCAATATGGTTGTCTTTTATCATTACCATATCATAAAGGGCAAATCTGTGATTTTCTCCTCCGCCTACTTTTACAGAGTATTTTTCTAATTCTCTTAATAATGGTGTTGTTTTTCGTGTATCAAGAATCTTAGTATTTGTACCTTTTAGAAGTTTTACATAGTGATTTGTTGCAGTAGCAATACCACTCATACGTTGCATGAAATTTAATGCTAATCGCTCTGCAGTAAGTATTGAAATTGCAGAACCACTTACTTTAAATACTGTATCTCCAGCATCAACAGGAACTCCATCTTCTATTTTTTTGATAAACTCTACCTCCGGATCTACTACTTCAAATACCTTCTTTGCAATATCAATTCCAGCAAGTATTCCCGATTCTTTTATTACTAATTTAGCTGTTGCTTGAGCTGTTGAAGGTATAGTTGATAGTGAAGTAAAATCCCCAGCTCCTACATCTTCTGCAATAGCTTCTTTTATTATTTTGTCAATGTACATGGATTAAAGTAATTCAAATTCAATTAAATGTAAAAATGCTTTATTATCGGTCATTGTAAATAGAAAATATATCTGATATTCTTTACCATTGGTTGATTTTAAATTACCGATAATAAATTCTGAGCCGCCTGTTGATTTTCCACTTTGTTTTAGCTTAAAAGATTCAACTTTGTTGGTGGTTAAAAATTTTCTAATAACCATTGTTGCCTGAACTTTTGAATAAGAATTTTCCTCATCAGGTAAGCTTATTTCAATTGGATTGCTGAATGTTGAAACAAATTTATCAATATTATTATTCTTTAGTGCATTAATACAGAAGTCTTTGGTCTCTTTCACACTTGAAAATTGAGCATAAGATTTTGTTGTATTAATAAAAAACAACGACAAGAAAATAAAAGCTGGTATTAGTGTTTTCATTTATTAGAGTTGTTAGTACTATTATTAATAAATTATAGTGAAAATTAGCTTCACTTAAAATACATTCATGGTTTACTTTTAGATTAGGTAGTTTTTAAGTATTACCATCACTATTTTTTTAATAGCAAGGCAAAGATATGAAATTTATGTGGTTTCTTTTTAGGTTTTATTGCAAATAGAATTAATTATTTAATTAGGTAATTGATTCTAAATATGTATCTGATTGATGATTATGATATTACAAAAATGTATTTTATGAATTATTTAACAAATTACTTATTAAATAATAAACTATTACAATACTCAAAACCATATATTTGCACAAATAATTTTTGGAATGCAAATAAGAGTAAAATTTAAAGATTTAGGATTAATAGACTATCAAAAAGCTTGGGAATTGCAGGAAGAGGTCTTTCAGCAAACTATGCAAGAAAAGCTTGATAATCAGAATAGAGAAAATGCTAATAGATTGGATTTGAAATACAATCTTTTCTTTTGTGAGCACCATCATGTATATACTCTTGGAAAAAGTGGAAAAGAACAAAATCTACTAATTGACGCTATACAACTGCAAGCTAAGAATGCTGCTTTTTATAAAACTAATAGAGGTGGTGATATCACATACCATGGCCCAGGACAAATTGTTGGATACCCAATTATTGATTTAGAAGCATTTGGACTAGGAATACGCACATATATTGAGAAACTTGAGGAAAGTATTATCCGAATAATAGCTCGCTATGGATTAATAGGAACAAGATTGGAAGGAGCAACTGGTGTTTGGTTAGATGTTGGTATTGCAGGAAAAACTAGAAAAATTTGTGCCATTGGAGTTCGTGCTAGCAGATATGTAAGTATGCATGGTTTCGCTTTTAATGTCAATACTGACCTAGATTATTTTGGCTATATAAACCCTTGTGGTTTTATTGATAAAGGTGTTACTTCATTGGAAAAAGAACTGGGAAGAAAATTAGATATAGAAATTATTAAACAAGAACTACTTGAAGAAATGACAAATGTTTTTGGATGGGAGTTGATAAAATAAGTCTTCAGTTGGCAGTCTTCACTTGGCAGTTGCTCAGAACCAAAAACTTACAAACTTATAAACTATAAGTACTTTAGTCACTCTAAGTACTCTAATAAAGAATAACGAATGGATAAAGCAAAAATACAACGTAAGCCTAAATGGATGAAAAGTCCTTTGCCATCAGGTAAAACATATATTAATGTTAAGGATATTGTTGCCAAAAACAAGCTCCATACTATTTGTACTAGTGGGAATTGCCCCAATATGGGGGAATGTTGGAATGCGGGAACTGCCACTTTTATGATTCTTGGTGAGATTTGTACTCGTTCTTGCAAGTTTTGCAATACTATGACTGGTGTGCCTTTGGCTGTAGATTATGATGAGCCAAATAGAATAGCAGATTCTGTGGTGAAGATGAATCTTAAGCATTGCGTTCTTACTTCAGTAGATAGAGATGACCTAGAAGATAAGGGAGCAGAACTGTGGGCTTTAACAATTTCCGAAATAAAGAAACGTACTCCAGAAGTTACAATAGAAGCACTTATTCCAGACTTTGATGCCAATGAAGCACTTATTAATAAGGTAATAGATGCCGGTGCGGAAGTGATTTCTCATAATGTTGAGACTGTTCGCCGTCTTACTCCCACAACCCGTTCTAGAGCAAAATACGACAGAAGTTTGGAAGTTATTGATATTATTTCAAAATCTAAAGCTAGATCCAAATCGGGTATTATGCTAGGAATTGGAGAAAAAGAAGATGAAGTTTTGGAGACATTAAAAGATTTAAGAAATGTTGGTTGTGAGGTTGTTACCATAGGGCAATATTTACAGCCAAGTCCAAAACATTTACCAATAATTGAGTTTGTTACTCCTGAAAAATTTAAGGAATATGAAGCTTTAGGCCTCGAAATGGGCTTTAAATATGTGGAAAGTGGTCCTCTAGTTCGTTCTTCTTATCATGCAGAGAAACATGTTGGCTGAGATTGGCAGAGACATTAAACAAATAGATCTATGAATATAAGCAGCTTTACTAAACTATTCTTTCAAGACGATACTTCTCTTTCTTTTTTTGATGCTATTTCTAAAAAACAGAAACACAGTATTTTGAAAGGAATGATAGGTTCTTCTTCCTCTATTCTTGCTCACAATTTGCATGAATTTAGTAATGGCTATTCTTTGTTTATTCTGCCAAATAAAGAACAAGCTGCATATTTTATGAATGATCTTGAGCAAATGCTCGATGATAGCGATACCAAACTTAATAAAAAGAAAGTGCTTTTCTTTCCGACGGCATATAAAACGGCTTACGGTCAGGAGCATATTGATAATAATAATCTGCTTCACAGAACAGAAGTAATTAAGCGAATGGGAGGTAGCTTTAAGAATCTTTTTATTGTAACTTTTCCAGAGGCATTAAGTGAGAAATTAGTTACTAAATCATATATTGGAAAAAACACTCTAAAGCTAAAAGTTGGTGAGAGTCTTAGTTTAGATTTTATTGTAGAATTGCTGCAAGAATATGGTTTTGAACAAGTAGATTTTGTTGTTGAACCGGGGCAGTTTGCTTTTCGTGGTGGTATAATAGATATTTTCTCATTCTCCAACGATTTCCCATACCGTATTGAGTTCTTTGGTGATGATGTGGATAGCATTCGTGCTTTTGACCCTACTTCTCAACGCTCTGTTGAGGTTATTAAGTCCATTCAGATTATCCCCAATGTTCAAGATAGATCAATCGTAGAGAAACGTATTGATTTACTCTCATTTTTTCCTACTAATACTCGTGTTTGGGTTAATGATTTGAAGTTTATTTCTGATATTATTGACAAGGAATTTTTTAAAGCTAAAAAGCAATTTGAAGAACTTGAAGGGGAAGTAAAGCATCTTGAACCTGAGTTGCTTTTTAGCGATTCAGAAGTATTTAAAGCGTCATTGGAAAAGCATCAGATAATAGAAGTTACAAATAGTAATCCTTATTTTGCTGATGCTGTCAGCTATCAATATTCAATGTCGCCTCAGCCACCATTTCATAAGAAATTTGAACTATTGGTAGAGAATTTACAACAGAATAGTGCTGATGGTATTCAAAATTTCATCATTGCTGACCAAGAAAATCAAATAAAGCGAATAAAAGCAATATTTGAAGATATGGCAGAGGACGAAAATCAGCCAATTTCCATACTTTGGGAACCTGTGCTTATTAGTCTTGAAAAAGGATTTATTGATAAAAATAATAATATAGCTTGCTATACTGATCATCAAATTTTTGAGCGTTATCACCGCTTTAAATTAAAGGAAAGATTCAGTAGCAAAGAAGCTATTAGTCTAAAAGAAATTTACAATCTTCAACCAGGAGATTTTGTAACCCATGTTGACCATGGAGTAGCACGTTTTGGCGGTTTGGAGAAAATTCATAATAACGGAAAAGACCAAGAAGCAATACGTTTGCACTTCCAGAATAACGACCTTATTTATGTAAATATTCACGCCTTACATCGCATTGCAAAGTATGTAAGCAAAGATGGAACAGAACCAAAACTAAGCAAACTGGGTTCAAAAGCATGGTCAAAACTAAAGGCTAAAACCAAATCAAAGGTTAAAGATATTGCCAAGGACTTAATTGCACTTTATGCCAAGAGAAAAGCTACTAAAGGCTATTCTTATGATGCTGATACTTTTATGCAGAAAGAGTTGGAAGCTTCATTTTTCTATGAGGATACCCCCGATCAGACTAAATCCACCGAGGATATAAAACGAGATATGGAGAGTGATAGCCCTATGGATAGACTTATTTGTGGAGATGTGGGTTTTGGTAAAACTGAAATTGCAATTCGTGCTGCTTTTAAAGCAGCCGCAGATAATAAACAAGTTGTAGTGCTTGTTCCAACTACTATTCTCGCTTTGCAGCATTATAATACTTTTAGAAAAAGATTGGAGAATTTTCCTGTAAAAGTGGATTATTTGAATAGATTTAGAAGTAAAGCTCAGCAAAAAAAGACCCTCGAAGAATTAGCCGCAGGAAAAGTTGATATTCTTATTGGAACTCACAGAGTTGTGGGTAAAGATGTGAAATTTAAAGATTTAGGATTACTAATTGTTGACGAAGAGCAGAAATTTGGAGTAAGTATTAAAGAGAAATTGAAGAATATTAAACTTAATGTTGATACTCTTACTCTTACTGCTACTCCTATTCCACGAACACTTCAGTTTTCTTTAATGGGAGCAAGAGATTTGAGCATAATAAATACTGCGCCACCAAATAGATATCCTGTTGAAACAAAGCTTTATCCAATAAATGAAGACATAATTCGTGATGCCATTCAATATGAAATTGCTCGTAGAGGTCAGGTTTATATTATTAATAATCGAATTCAGAACATTTATGAAATAGCTCTTCTTATCAATCGACTTGTTCCAACAGCAAGAGTGGCTGTTGGGCATGGGCAGATGGATGGAAATAAGCTTGAGCAAACAATGATGGGTTTTATTGCAGGTGATTATGATGTGCTTGTGGCGACTACTATTGTGGAGTCTGGTTTGGATATTCCAAATGCCAATACTATGATTATTTACGATGCTCAAAATTATGGTCTTAGCGATTTGCACCAACTTAGAGGAAGAGTTGGGAGAACAAATAAGAAGGCTTTTTGTTATCTTCTTACTCCATCATTGTCGTCTATTACTCCTGAAGCTAGAAAAAGGCTGCAAGCGATTGAAGAGTTTTCTGATTTAGGCTCTGGCTTTAATATTGCCATGCGAGATTTGGATATTCGTGGTGCTGGTAATATTCTTGGTGGTGAGCAGAGTGGTTTTATCTCAGAAATTGGTTTCGAAATGTTCCATCAGATTATGGATGAAGCCATTCAAGAGTTAAAAGAAAATGAATTTAAGGATGTTTTCATTGAAGAAAATAAGGCTAAGAATAAAGATTATATAAAAGACACTCGCTTTGAATCTGATTTAGAATTATTAATTCCTGATTCTTACATTAACCAAACTGCCGAACGTTTAATTATTTATAAAGCATTGAATAACTGTAAGAATGATGAGGATTTAAAGACTTTTAAAGAAGAAGTTATTGATAGATTTGGTCCTATTCCTCAGCAAGTGGAGAATTTAATAGTAAGTTTAAGAATAAAGTGGATGGCTCAAAAACTTGGTTTTGAACGTTTAGTTATTAAGAATGAAACAATGATAGCTTGGTTGGTTTATAATCAAGAGTCAGAGTATTATTCTGGACCAATATTTCCACAAATAATACAATACTTATCGCAGAATCCTACTGCTGGCAGATTAAAGGAGAATAAAGATAAACTGATACTCAATTTTGGTAAAACCACTGGCATTAAACAAGCTTATAATAGGGTATTTAAGCTTTCTGAAAACATTGTTATTGAATAAGAAAATACACTATTTTTTTAAGTAGCATTTTCCTCAGTACATGACAAAAAAATAAATGACTAATGATGAAAAAGCCTATTAATTTATTAGATAGCTACACTATAAAATTAGACGCTGATTTTTATGATTTTATATGATATAATTTTTCCTTTGGAAAAATATAAAATCATAATTAATCATACCAATCTGCGTCTATTAATTGGAGCAAAGCGACTTTGTATTAATAATTCAAAAATTGTCATGTACTGTGAGCATTTTCTTATAGCTACTAATTTTGTTTCTTAAATGGCTTTACATATTTAGTAACATCAAAGTCCACCGGCATATCAGGAGAATTTCTAAAAGGCTTAGCAGTAAGACCTCCATTATGCCATTTACGAGCACCATTATTAAGTGAAAAATATAAGGCTGCTTCAGTTACTCCTGAAAAAATATTTGGAAGAGATCGTTTTAATATTGAACCAAAACTATAAGTCTGATCTTTAATGCCTGTATATCCAGCCTGCAATTCATCAGCTGTCATATTTTTTGGCTCTATTATTACTTTTTTGGCATCAAATTGTCGCCAATCATCAGTAAGTATTCTCCCTTCTTTCTTCATTCTATCAAACACTTCAGTACCAGGATATGGTGTTAAAGCACAAGCTTGTAAGAAAGCTGATTTTGATTTATGAATAAATTCGTTTGCGGTATCAAAAACCTGTGTAGTATCATCATCTAAACCAAACACCAATGACGACATAGTCATAATTCCATTATCCTGCAACGTTTTAATGGCATTAACATTACGATCAAAACTAGCAAATGTTTTTCTGTATTTATTAAGACCAGTATCAGTCATCGATTCAAAACCAATCAATAGACCTTTGCAACCAGATTTACGAGCTAATTTCATAAGCTCTTTATCATTTACTATATTAATAGATGCTTGTCCTACCCATCCTTTCTTAAGAGGAATCATTCTCTCAAACATTTCTCTTGCAAATTTTTTATTAATGGTAATATTATCATCTAAAAAGAACAAAAACTGCTCTTCTATATTCTCAATGTCTTTTATTATGCAATCAATATTTTTATGGCGCTGTTTCGATCCAAAAGATTTTGGAACAGTACAAAAGTCACAATTATAAGGACAACCTCTACCAGTTTCAATAGGTGCTATTTTGAATTTACCAGCCTGCTTTCTAACCAAATCTCTCCTCGGAGTAATATAATGATCTAATTCAGGGTATTGTTTTAATTTATATTTCTGTTTTAATTTCTTGTCTTTTATATCACTAAGTACCTGCTCCCAAAGACCATTTTCAGCCTCTCCAATTACTACAGCATCACCATACATAAGAGCTTCGTTTGGCAAAACAGTAGCATGAATACCACCAAAGACAACAGTTTTACCTCTTTTCTTAAACTCATTGGCAATCTCATAACCACGAATGGAAGTTTGAGTCATTATAGAAATACCTACAACATCTACTTGTTGATCGAAATCTATATGCTCGTTAAAAACCTCTTCAATTATTTTAATTTCATGTTCTGGAGGAGTCATTCCTGCAATCAATGAGAGGGTTAGCTGAGGAATTGACATGGAGTCGTGACGTTGGTTATCTGGTGGGCAAGGTGATATTAATAGTATCTTCATAAAATATTTTAAATAGAAGCCAATACAGATAAACTGATTGTATTCTATATGTGTATACATTAAAAAACAATAATGACTTATAATATTGGTTTTTAAGTCATTATTGTTTTTCTTAATAATTGAAATTTAAAAGCTAAAAAGAGCTCTCTTATTATTTTGTGAAATTACGAAAAATTATAATACTTAAATATATTAATTGATTAATTCAATCCTTTTCTTCGATTGGTTTACATTTATTGAAATATTAAATGGACATCAAAACTCAAACATATACAAGTATTTTTCCTAAAAAATATTTTTTTTCGGATAATAGTAAAAAAATAAATATTTTTACTATATTTACACATTATATCACGTGGTAGTTAAATATAACTAATTAACCATTGTTTATCACATTAATTAAACATTCTAAATATGTCTATTACTGTTTTACGAGAGAATGAATATTCCAAGGCTTCTTTTGATTTAGAGAAGAAAGTTGGAATTGTAGAGTGGAAACCAAAGAAACTTACAGTGGAAGAATATAAAGCTCCTTTTATTGAGTTAAATAATTTTGCCGCAAAGCAGAAGGATTCTTTTAGAAATTTTATTTCAGATACAAGAGAACAGTCTGTTGTTTCGCCAGAAAATAGAGATTGGTTTACAAAGAATATGATTCCTAAAGCAATAGAGAGTGGAGTAAGAAGGGGTGCAGTTATTATTACAGGAAATGCATTTAAGAAGTATTATTTGAATATGATAATAAAAGGAAGTAGAAAATTTGCCATTGATATTAAGGTTTTTGATGACCCTAAAAAGGCTTGGAAATGGATAGAGAGTTTTAATGATTAATAAAATAATAAGCGTATGTCAATTGTAGTTGTTCACGATAATGAGTATTCTAAAGCATATTTTGATACAGATCTTAGAGCTGGTGTTATAGAATGGAAAAACAAGAAACTTGATGATATTGAGTATAAAACACCTCTTGTTAAGTTGATTGAATATTCAAATGGAAAGAAGATATTTGAGAATTATTATTCAGATGCAAGGTTTCAGTCTGTTGTTTCACCAAGTAGTAGAAAGTGGTTTGAAGACAATATGGTGCCGGCGGCCATAGGAAATGGTTTGAAAAGAGGAGCGGTTGTAATAACAAAAAATCCTTTTAAAAAGCATTATATGAATATGATAATATCTTCAAGTAAGAAATTTCCCATTAAGATAAAGGTATTTGATGATCCTGAGAAAGCTAAAGCTTGGTTGAAGAGTTTTTTATAGATTATTAATATACAACTATAGAATAGTTAATAAAAAAAGCGACCAATTTATGATCGCTTTATGTGTAGCCCCAAGCAGACTCGAACTGCTATCTAAAGTTTAGGAAACTTCTATTCTATCCCTTGAACTATGGGGCTAGTTAATTAGGTGCAAAAATACTTTTTCTTTAATTAAGAAAAAAATCAATTATTCTATATTATTCTAAAAGTGTTATAATACAATCTGAAAATAATTAACACTTTGAATATTAACTAATTATTACTATTATTGCAATTAGAAAATTATAAATTTCACTAAAATCTATATTTATTATGAATTTAAGTAAACAATTAGGCGCTGAGTTTATCGGCACATTATGGTTAGTACTTGGAGGGTGTGGTAGTGCAGTTCTTGCTGCTGGCTTTCCTGAATTAGGAATTGGCTTTGTTGGAGTTTCCATCGCGTTTGGTTTAACGGTTTTATCAATGGTGTTTGCATTAGGACATATCTCAGGAGCTCATTTTAATCCTGCAGTTTCCATTGGTCTATGGATTGGTGGTCGTTTTGAGGCTAAAAAATTATTACCTTATATTATTGCTCAAGTATTAGGAGCTATTGCTGGTGCAGGTATTCTTTATTCAATTGCAAGTGGCAAAGCAGGTTTTGAACTTGGAGGTTTTGCTGCAAATGGATATGGAGAACATTCTCCGGGAGGATATAATATGATGTCAGCTTTAATTATGGAGATTGTTATGACATTTGGGTTTTTAATAGTTATTCTTGGAGCTACTCATGCTAAGGCTCCTGCAGGTTTTGCCGGAATTGCTATCGGTTTAGCTCTAACTCTCATTCACTTAGTTAGTATTCCTGTTACTAATACATCCGTAAATCCTGCTCGTAGTACATCACAAGCTTTATTTGTTGGAGATTGGGCAATGAGTCAATTATGGTTATTTTGGGTTGCTCCAATTGTTGGTGCTTTGTTAGCTGGAATTGTTTATAAAATGCTTTCTCCAGACAAAGAATAGGTATTTTTTTATATAATTCACGAATAAATAAATAGATTATGCAAAATTATTTACATAATCTATTATTTTTCATTCATATATTTAATTGATAATATGAGTATTACAGATTAAATAGATTTATTTTAAGAATTTCTAAAAAAAACAAACATTTTCTTATTGCAAATAAAAATATTCGTGTATATTTGCAGTCGCTTTTAAGGAAGCGAAATTCCTCTTTAGCTCAGCTGGTTAGAGCACCTGACTGTTAATCAGGGTGTCCTAGGTTCAAGTCCTAGAAGAGGAGCAAATCAAAGCCAAGACTTTTTAAAGTTTTGGCTTTTTTGTTTACTATACTTTTTTTAGTAAAGTGCGATCCCAAGTATCCATAAGTTCTGTTTTTAAGAGTCCACAACAAAATCCAAAAATAATCCAGCCCAAAAAACATATTCAGTATATCTATATAATTATATATAATTAAGATACAGCAGAATAACTCCTTATTAAGAATCAATATAAATTTAAAACTCACCCTTTAGGGGGATAAAAAAACAAAAAGACTGTTCTAATTTTGTTGTGAATTTTTGACTTTTACTGCATTTTTAAGAAAAATGTAAGTTTAGAATCGTAAATATTAATAGCAAACAAATCATAAACTAAAATCAAGCAGTCATGAAAAAACTTTTACTAATTACAGCAGCAATTTTAATTGCAAGTATCACTTTCGCACAGAATGAATTTTGGGGTATGACTTTTGATGGCGGTGCTCATGGAATGGGTGCTATTTTTAAAACAAATAATATGGGTAATAATCAAACTGTAGTTCATAGTTTTCAATATGATACATTAGAAGGATTTTATCCTCAAGGTGATTTATGCCAAGCAAGTAATGGGAAATTATATGGAATGACTAGTGCTGGTGGAATAAATGGTGGTGGAATTCTTTTTGAATATGATCCTATTACTAATGTTAATATTACTAAA
>Ga0256827_10001575_pt1 | contig 14634 bp, 10 predicted proteins | sample CV84metaG_FD_185977 | JGI IMG/M metagenome (GOLD analysis project Ga0256827, IMG submission 185977) | Hydrothermal vent microbial communities from East Pacific Rise, Pacific Ocean - CV84 | ecosystem: Environmental > Aquatic > Marine > Hydrothermal vents | place: Pacific Ocean: East Pacific Rise... | reverse complement strand
TAATTTGGCTGAAAAAAGTTTTGAGGAACTTTTTCGAAAATTCTATACTTCCGTAACAGATGAGGTTGATGTCAATTTAACTATAAATGGATTAAAAGAGGATTTCAATTCTTCCAAAGATTCAAATCTAACCAGATTCTTAAACTATGATATTAATGTGACTTTTGACTCCTTGCTCAAAAAGTTTAATTCAAAATATTATGATAACAAGCACTTTATTGTTGTTTATAATTATATTACAGATAATGGGTTTGTAGAAATGATGAAGTATTATAAAGATTCAAATAAAGATGCTACGGTAGCATTAAAAAATTTTTATCGAAATGATAAAAATGTGTCAAGCATAATTAAAAGTTATCAAGATAATCTAGGCAAAAGCGAGTTTTCAAGTCTAATTAAATATATGGTTTATTCTAATGAATCCACTTTATTGAATGACTATAATCAAACAACTCATCATTTTTATAATAATTCAAATTATTATTTTCAAAAGTTTCAAGCAAATACAGATAATGAAAAAGAAGATTTATATATTCTAATAGACAGTTTGAAAAACAATAGATTTACTGATTTTATGGCTGATTTTAGTATTCCAAGTCAAACAATCGATTTATTAATACAAATATTTTTTTCAGACACTGCTAATGAATTTATAAATAAAAACTATACTGCAAAATTTCCTGAATTACTTACTTTTAGAATTGACCAAGATTTTAATACTTTATTTCAAAATCTGAAAAATGTATATCCTAAAACTACCAATACAAGATATTTTGTTAATTTAGTTGAAGATAAAGAGTTTCAAGAATACTTATATTATTACAAAAATCAAACATCGGAAAATAAAGATTTTCTTCGTTCAAAATATGATTATGATATTTGCGAAACAGTTGATTTTAGTAAAATATATTATACTTGGAAGTTAAATTCAAATCCATATCATCATACTGATAAACCTTATATTGAAAATATTCACACAAATCCAATCAAAATTTTAAATACAAAGGGTAGTTTTGATGATAAAATTATTTTAATAGCTGAAAATGGAGATGGAATTCAAACTGAATACTCTTTCTACAAAAAGATAGTAGATTGGAAAGATGAAAATGGCAAACAGGTTGAAAGTGGAAATTCTTCATCAAATAATCAGAATTCAAATAATAATGGAACTAACGAAAATAATGGAACTAATAATAATGGGAATGAGTCAAATAATGAAACGAACTCAACTGATAAAAATAAAGATTGGAGTTTTGCTCTTTACTCAAATACAAACAAATTAGATTTACTTTATGGTGAAACTAAACCTGTAAAATTCACTGTTTCTAAAGACTTTAATTATAGTTACGACACATTGAAATTGCAAAATGTATCTACTTTTAACTTGTCAAATATTCTTAAAACTAATAGAGAGTTTGAAGTGAATATTACAGCAAAAGAGATTGAGGGAATTGGGAAGTTTGCTTTTTTGATTCAAAATGAATCTTTTTCTAAATCCAAAGATATTGAAATTAATATAGCAAAACCAATTAAAATTAATAATTTATATAATAATTATTCAGTAGTTTTTGGAAAAACCCTAGATATTGAATTTAACTTAGTAAATCCAAGAGGCGATAATTTACAAGTTTCTATTTCAAACTCTTCAAATAATTATTTTGATGTATTTCCTAATAAATTAACAATATTAGATGTGAAAGATAAAAATCATACAATTACCATAAGAGGTTTGGCGGAGGGTCAAAATACGATAATCATTCAAATTACAGATACTTCACTTGTTCCAAATTATTCTATTGAAGTTCCTGTAAAAATTACAGTTGCTAAATCTCATAATCAACTTGTAGCTGAAGCACTTTCAACAAAAGAAAAATCTATTTATAGTTGCAGAGGAGCAAGTCTAAACAAAAGAATTTACGAATACACTTCAGATATTTATGACCAAAATCAGACTCCCGTTTATAGTGCAGAAAACTTATTATCTATAACTTCTGAAAATTCAGCTTATGAATCATTACCTGCATATTCAACTTTATTAGTTTTATATCCTACAAATCTTATTTCAGATAATAATTTGACAGAAATTTTTTCAGCTTATAATTATAGTTCAAATAAATATATTGGAAAAATAAGATATTCTAAAAAATTAATGGGTCAAGAATTCTATTTGAAATATTATGACAACAAAACGGATACTGTAATTTGTGAAAAACATAAATTTTAGCGGGAGCTACCTAAAGTCTGATGTAACTTTTTTATTAAAAGTTATTGAAATTGAAAATAAGAACATTGAGGAAAAAGAGCAATTAATTCAGAGTGGGAAAAAACACTATTCTGAAATGATTTCGCAAGAATATCAACCATCAAAAAAATATCTTGAGATTTTTCATAAATCTCTCGAGTTAAATATTGAAAGATTTGCTCAAGATATTTTAAATTTTGCTTGTAATATTCCAAAAAATTCTATTATTGTTTCTTTGGCTCGGGCAGGAACTCCGATTGGGGTTTTGGTAAAACGAGTGGCAAAAAACCGACGAAATATTGATTTTCCACACTATTCAATTTCGATAATTCGAGATAGAGGCATTGATGAAAATGCTTTGAAATATATTCTTGAAAAACACCCAACAAAAGATATTTTTTTTATTGACGGTTGGACTGGAAAAGGTGTAATTAGCAGAGAACTGAAAAAATGGATTGCAAAATTTAATATTGAAAATCAGACAAATATAAAACCTCATCTTGCTGTACTTTCAGATATTTCAGGTAAAGCTGATTTTTCAGTTTCTACTCAAGATTATCTTATTCCATCTTCCGCTTTAAACTCTACAATTTCAGGTTTAGTAAGTCGAACAATTTTAAATCGCGATTTTATAAAAGATGATGATTTTCACGGGTGCAAATTCTATTCAGAATTACAAAAGTTTGATTTGTCTTTGTGGTTTGCTGATAAAATTATGAAATTTACAGAAAAACTAGAACCAAATCTTTCAAAATTTCTGACTCAAAATTTTGAACAAGAAAAAATTTGCGAAAACTATATTTCTGAATTAATGGATAGGTTTTCTATTTCAGATATAAATTTTATTAAACCTGGAATTGCGGAAACGACCCGAGTTCTACTTCGACGGATTCCCGATATGATTTTATTGAAAGATGTAAATTCTGATGAGGTTCAACATTTGATACAACTTGCAAATGAGAAAGGTGTTATAATAAATGAAATTAAAAATTTACCTTATACCGCAATTGGAATTATTAAAAAATTAAAGGAAAAAAATGGCTAAATTATTTAGACGACCAGAATCTATTAACGAAGTTCTAAAAGAGGAAAAACCTGACACAAGTGCAATTTTAATCCCTTCAAATCTAACTGAAACAAAGCTTTTAAAAAATATCGGGAATGGACCTGAACTACTTTTTGTAAAAGCTCTAGAAACTATTTATAAACTTGGTGACATCGATGACTTTAAATATATTAGTGAAGAAATTGCTAAAAATGTATTTAGTGAAATTATCGATAATACCCCGCTTTTAATGTGGTTAAAAGATAATGATTTAGAATTTCTTATCAACTATTTAAATAGACTTTTCTTAACTTACAGACTCGGATATGTTCAGCTTCATATTTCAGAAGAGGAAAAAAGCGATTTTGAACTTTACCTTTATGATTCTTTAATTGTATCTTTTGCGAAAAAAAGTAATATTGAAGAAGAAAAAGTTTGCTCTTTTTACGAAGCATTTTTCCAATCTCTATTTTCTCAAATTTTTGGAGAAGCTGTTGAAGTTAAAGAAAAGTTCTGTTCAGTTGTAAATGATGAGAACAGATGTGTTTTCGATATAAAAATGAAATAATTTTATGTTGAAAATTCTATTTTTTTTACCAATTATATTTTTTACAGCTTGTGAAATTGAAACAGAAGAGAGTAATCGTTACCAAGTTTCACAGGATTTAGACAAGGGTAATTTTCAAGCTGTTTTAGATAATTTAGATTGTGATAATCCGAACGGTTTCACAGCTGAAGAGTGTCATATAAATCGGGGAATGGCTTATTTTGGTTTAGCAGGATATGATATAACTTCAATCGGCGAAGATATGTTTAAAGCTTACAGCGACAAAAATATTAACGAAACTGCTAAAACAATTAAAATCACTTCAATTTTATTAGATAGGTTTAAAAACCCTTATATTTCGCAAGGAATTAACGAGTATAAATTTGCTTTGAAAACTTCTAACAAAGATAAAGGAGATTGTATAGCTGATAGATTTTCTGAATTATCAGATAATGAGCAACAATCTTGTATTTCAATAAATCCTATTTTACTTTTGAATGTTTTGGATAATTCAGGGGATAAAACTAATGCCTCGGTAGATTTACAAGATTTAATCGATGTTGAAAAAAGTATTAGAGGGATTGCCCCAAATATTTCAAGTGAAGAAATTGCAAATATGCTAAATAATAATTTTGAAAAAACCTCATCGGAAACTCAGAATCAAATTGATGCAACTCAATGTTTAATAGATAATTCACTTTGTAAAAAACTAGGTTTTAAAAACCCACTCAAAATAGGCGAATATCAAGATTTTCAAATTTGGCGATTATCAAAACTCAATTTTAAAACTCTAAAATTAACTAATAATTTTGGCTCAATAGTTTTGGTTGAGGAAAACAGATATATTACTCCAAAAAGTGAATCTTGTTCAGAAACTGAATATCATAAATATTCAAATCAATGTTTTCCAAAGCCGTCTGAAAATAATGAAACTTTGACTTCAGTTTTAGTTGATAAATTGAATAAAGATGAATTTAAAACTTCAATAGCTTTAATGTTGAATGTTGGGGACACAAAAGATAGTGAGCAGAAACAAGTTGATGATTTTATGACTGAACTTTGTGGAAATGCAAATTGCGAAGTGACAGAAAGTAATCTAATGAATTATTTAGCAGAGGATAACTAAATGAAAAAAATTATTTTAGGGTTTTCTTTTGGGTTCTCACTTTTACAATCTTTCACTTATGAAAATTATCAACTTTATAAAGATATTCATATTATGAAAATGGGCGGTGCAAATGTCGGTTTAGGCGGAAGTGGAACTGCTGTATTTTACAACCCCGCAGGATTATCAAATTTAAATAAAAAAGATGGTGCTGAAATCAAGCTGATAAATTTATCACTTTCTACAAATGAAAATGTTTTAAATATTGCAGAAGATGGCTTAGCTTTACAAGATATTCAAGATAGCAACGAGCAAAGTTTAGAAGCTATCAGAATCACAAAAGAACATTTAGGCGAAAATAACCATTTTGAAGTTTCAAATTTTTCATATATTGCAAAAGGTGTGAAAAATATGCATTTCTCTTTGGGAGCTTTATCAAATATGAATCTTGATTTTAAAACTCATAGGGGTTTTGGAACAGATGGAATTCTTGATATTCAAAGTTTGATAGTTGGCGGGGCAGTTTTCGGACTCTCTTATGATTATTCAAAAAAAATATCCGTGGGAGCTGGAATCAAATATCTGAAATATGGTTCAATTCAAAAAACTTTCACAATCGGAACTGTCATTCAACACACAAATGATTTAGATACATATATTAAAGATGAGGTTCTAAAAGATGGAACAAGTGTTGTTTTCGATTTAGGCGGATTATATCAACTTTCAAAAGATTGGCAAGTTGGTTTAAGTGCTTTAAATCTTGGTGGAATTGGAGAGGAAAACCATCTAACTTATATTCCAGCAACTTATAATTTAGGTTTTGGTTATCAGAAAGATTTTACTAAAAGTTATTTAAAACAGGTTCGATTTGGTTTTGATTATACAGATTTAACAAGTGCATATATTGAATCTGACAAAATGAAAAAAGTGCGGACTGGCTTTGAAGCTACCTTTATTGACAATCCATTTATTACTATAAAAAGTGGTTTAGGATTTTATCAAGGATATTATACTGCGGGGCTTTCATTTCGCTTAACAGTTATTGAAATTGCATTAACAACTTATGCGGAAGAAGTTGGAGCATATTCAGGACAAGATGAAGATAGGAGATATTTACTCAATCTAACAATAGGTTGGTAATATTCTATAAAAATTTAGGAAATTCAAAATGTTAAAACAGATTACAGAATTAAAAACTGAAATCCACAAAGTGGTAATCGGACAAGAGAATTTAGTTGATTCCTTAATTATTGGAATAATTTCAAACGGGCATATTTTAGTTGAGGGTGTTCCTGGTTTAGCTAAAACTACAACGATAAATAGTTTAGCTAAAGCTTTAGGTTTAGTTTTCAAAAGGGTTCAATTCACTCCCGATTTACTTCCAACTGATATTTTAGGAGCAGAAATTTTTGACCCAAAAACATCAGAATTCAAGTTAAAAAAGGGTGCAATTTTCACAAACCTACTTTTAGCTGATGAAATAAACCGTTCTCCCGCAAAAGTTCAATCGGCACTTTTAGAAGTTATGCAGGAACGACAAGTAACTTTAGGCGATGAAACTTTTAAACTTGACCCACCTTTTTTAGTTTTAGCGACTCAAAATCCGCTAGAACAAGAGGGAGTCTATCCTTTGCCTGAAGCTCAACTTGATAGATTTATGCTAAAAGTTGTAGTAAATTACAATACAAAAGATGAAGAGCTTGAAATTCTTAATAGATTTTCAACCTCATCAAAAATGGAAATTTCTCAAGTTATGCAAAAAGATGATATTTTTGAGATTAGAAAAGAGGTTGAAAATATTCATATTGACGATGAGGTCAAAAATTATATTGTAGATTTGATTTTTGCAACTCGCTACCCTGAAAAATATGATTTAGCAGAATTAAAAGAATATATCGATTCTGGAGCAAGTCCAAGAGCCACCATTGATTTAACAAAAGTTTCAAAAGCTCGAGCATATTTAAATGGTCGGGATTATGTATCGCCCGTCGATATTGCATCTGTAATTTATGAAGTTCTTCGACATCGCATCGTTTTGACTTACGAAGCGGAAGCTGATAATATTTCTGCGGATTCGGTAATTCAAAAGATATTAGAAAAAGTGGAGATTCCTTAGGTTTTGCATTTACGACTTGTAACAATTTTTGTTTTATTATTTGTAATTTTAGAAACCATCGGCTTTTATGTTACCAAAGATTTTCGTAATAAAGAGATTACACAGATTCTTGATAACAGTTTTCAAATAAATAAAGTTCTCTATAAATCGATTCTTAACTCTTTTGAAGATAAAGCAGATTTGATTTTTGATAATATTATGGAAAATCAGAAAGAAATAGAAAGTATTATTTATAAAGCTGATTTAGGCGATTCTGAAACTGATTCTCTTCGTCAGAATTTACTTAAAATGCTTGAAAAAAAATATCTAAAATTTAAAGATAAATATAAAGTGCGACAAGTCCATTTTCACTTATCCGATGGAGTCTCCTTTTTGCGATTGCATAAACCAAATAAATTTGGGGATTCTCTTTGGGATATTCGAGCCTCATTACGAAAAGTCCATAATTTACAAAAAGTTGTAAGAGGATTTGAAGAGGGTCGTATTTTTAATGGATTCAGAAATGTGTATCCAATTTTTAAAGAAAATAGATATATTGGAAGTGTTGAAATAAGTTTTTCTTTTAATTCAATTAGAAATAAAGCTATTGAGCTTTTGCCATATCATTATGAATTTATGATACACGAAAAAACAATTTCTTCAGTTTGGAAAGATTATAAAACAATTAATTATATTATTTCAGATTTATCAACTCAATTTTATTATGATTCAGAAACAGGATTTGATTGTGCCCATACAAATAAAGATTTGAATTTTGATGAAATAATTCCAAGTATTAATTCTAAAATATCTCAAAAAATTTTTAAAAGATTGGATAATTTTCAAGAGTTCTCGGTTTTTACGGAAAATAGACAACATTTTTTTACAGTATCATTTATTCCAATAAAAAGTATTTCAGGAGAGAACTCCGCCTATTTTATTGTGTATGATAAAAATAATATATCTATTCAAAGTGAATTTCATATTTTACATCAAAGAATGTTTTTACTAACTTTAGTATTAAGTATTTTACTAGCCATTTCTTATCTGTTGATTTTAAAAGAGAGTCGAATTTATAAGCTAAATTCATCTCTTAAAAATTCTGTTAAAGAGGAAATTGATAAAAATAAAGAGAAAGACAAAGTTATTTCTCAACAATCGAAATTTTCGGCAATGGCAGAGATGATGAGTTCTATCGCACATCAATGGCGACAACCTTTAAACCGCATATCTTTAGAAATGATAAATATTGAGGAAGATTTTTTATATGATGAATTAACAGAGGAAAATCTACTAAGATATAGCGAGGGAATTAATAGCGATATTCAGTACCTTTCAAAAATTATCGATGATTTTCGTGAATTCTACAAACCAATAAGTCAGCAAGAAAAAATTGCAATAGTTGATTTAATCAGTTCTGTAATGTATGTTATAAAAGAAGATGATAAGAAAAATGCAAAAGTTAATCTAGAATTTCAGAATAATTTAACAGAAAATATTATTGTGCAATTTGGAAAAGAGCTAAAACAGGTTTTAATAAATTTAATTAATAATGCAATTGATTCTGTTGATGAAAATGATGGAAAAGTTATTCTTAAATTAAATAGTGATTCTAAACACCTTGAAATTCATATTGAAGATAATGGAAGTGGAATTGATTCTGAACTTGCCGAAAAGATATTCCAACCTTATTTCTCGACTAAATTCTCAAATCAGGGGACTGGAATGGGTTTATATGTTTCAAAACTAATGATTGAAACTAATATGAATGGAAAATTAAGTTTTCAGAAAAATAAAGACAGAGGAACAACTTTTACAATTAAATTGCCAAAAAGATAATTATCTCGAATGAATGTTCGAGATAATTATGAATTAAAGAATTAGAAATGTTTCTGAAGTTCATCTTCTGAATATTTAGTTTTATCAAACTTGACAATAATTAAATTTTCAGTTCGGTTGATATACCATTCATCGATAAATTCAAAATTTGCTTTTTCAAGCTTCTGCTCAACCTCATCAGAATATTCTAAATATAGATTTCCTTTTGGGGTTGGATTCTCAATTATTAAACTCCACACAAACCAAATTACAGAAAGCACAACTAAGATATAGCCGAGAGTTTCAGTCGAGTTTGCATCAATATTTAAAAGTAGTCCCGCACCTGTTCCGCCAAGGAAAGTACCAAAATATGCAAAAGAGTTTGTGTAACCTAAGACTTTGCCTTTTTCATTAGCTTTAACAAGTTTTGAAACCATAGATTGAATCAAAGGCTCAATAAGATTGAAAGCGATGAAGAAAAGGAAAAGAGCCACAATTGTCATTTGAGGGTCATTCAAACTAATTAAAACTGAAACGATAATAAAAAGAAAAGATGAAGCTACGAAAACAGTTTTAGGTTTTCCTTTTTTCTCTCCTAAAATTACGGCAGGTCCCATAGCTAAAAGTCCGACAAACATTGCAGGAACATAAAGTTGCCAAATATCTGTTTTTTCCATATATCCATTTTGAAGTAAAATAATTGGAATAATCATAAAAATAATTGACATAATTCCTTTTTGGAGAAGTGAAGAAAAGAAAAAATAGACAATAGTTTTATCAGAAAAAAGATTATGTTTTGCTCCATCTTTTCTATATTTAAACTCGATTTTTCCAGTTTCAGGAATTTTAAAAGCTACAAATATTGAGATAAAAGCTAAAACTGAAGTTATCAAGAATAGAATATCAACTCCATAATAAGCTCCAATTGTTGAACCAAAAATCATAGCCAAAGCAAAACTCATCGCGATTGAACCGCCGATAATTGCCATCGCCTTGCCTCGTTTCTCCTCTTGAATCAAATCGCTAACCGTCGCACTAATTACAGAACCGATTGCACCCGCACCTTGTAAAAGTCGCCCAGCAATTAAAGTATAAATATCGGTTGCAAGATATGAGATTATTGAACCTACTAAAAATAGGATAAGACCGAAAACGATGAGGTTTCGTCTGCCGAACTTATCACTTAAAATTCCAAATGGAATCTGAAAAATGGCTTGAGTCAAAGCATATCCGCCAATTACAACACCAACTAAAAGCGGTGTCGAACCCTCCAAATTATAAGCATAAAATGAAATTAGAGGTAAAACTAAAAATAGCCCGAAAAATCTTAAAAATAGAATCAGATTTAAGGGTAGAATTTTTTTAAACAAAATGGTAACCTTTATTGAATATTGAAAAATCAATTATAGTATTTTCATACTTATTTGAAACTGACTATATATAGTTGAGAAATCAGTAAGTCCCAATGTTTATTTTTATCAATATAGCTATAATTCTGTATTAGTCAATTATAAAATAAATAAAGAGAAAATATTGAAAAAAATCGCAATTATCGGCAAACCGAATGTTGGAAAAAGTTCCCTATTCAATAGAATAGCTAGAGAAAAAGATGCAATTACCTCTGAAACATCAGGCACGACAAGAGATGTAAAGAAAAGAGAAATTATTATAAATGATAGAGAAGCAATTCTATTAGATACGGGCGGGTTTGATACCTCATCGGAACTATTTGAAACTGTTACAGAAAAAGCTTTACAATCAGCAAAGGAAGCTGACATTATTTTATATATGGTTGATGGTCGTAGATTAGCAGAGGAAGATGATAGAAGAAGATTCTTTCAGTTGAAAAAACGAAATCCAAATATCGCTTTAGTTGTTAATAAATTAGATAATGATAAATTAGAGGAGGCTGTTTGGGATTTTGAATCTTTTGGAATTGATGAAATTTTTCCAATTTCTATTGCTCATAATAGGAAAGTGAATCGCCTTTTAGGTTGGGTCTATGAAAAACTCGGTAGTACAAGTTTTAAAGAAGGTTCAGAAGTTTTAGAAGAAGACTTTTTGCTAAAACACACCAGTGAAGTTTATATGGATTCTGGAAAAACTGATATGGAAAGTGAAATTAATGTAGCGATTATTGGACGGGTAAATGTTGGTAAAAGTTCGCTTTTAAATGCAATTACAAAATCTGATAGATGTGTTGTAAGTCCTATCGCAGGAACTACGATTGACCCAATCGATGAAATTATGGAACTTGACGGGCGAAAAGTTAAATTTGTGGATACTGCGGGAATTCGACGACGAGGAAAAATTGACGGGATTGAAAAATTTGCTTTGATGAGAACCGAAGCTATGCTTGAAAGAAGTCATATCGCAATTCTAGTTTTAGATGCTACTGAAGAATTCAAAGAATTAGACGAAAAAATTGCTGGGCTTGTGGATAAACATCATTTGGCAACTATTATCGTTTTGAACAAATGGGACGAATCAATTTACGAATATGAGGCTGCGGTTCAAATCATCAGAGATAAATTCAAATTTTTATATTTTGCCCCAATTATCACTCTTTCAGCTTTAACTCATAAACGGGTTCATAAATTACAAGAACAGATTTTTTCTGTCTATGCAAATTACACTCAAAGAGTTCCAACATCAAAACTAAATAGAGTTATTGAAAATGCAATTATTCAGCATTCTTTACCTGCTCCAAAAGGTAAAATGTTGAAAATTTATTATACAACTCAATATGATACTTCGCCTCCGCGAGTTGCCGTCGTTATGAATCACCCAAAACTTTTACATTTCAGTTATCAACGATATTTGATTAATCAGTTTCGTCGTGCATTTAATTTTGAGGGTTCTCCAATTATCCTAATTGCAAGAGCAAAAAGTCAAAGAGAGAAAAAAGAGGAGATAATTCATAATAGTGGTTTTGAAGATGGTGTTTTCAAAACTGTTGAAGAGCTATTCTAATAAAAAAACTAATTATAATTGTTGGTTAATTTATATATAAATATTAAGAATCTTTAAAGTTTAATTATTTAGTGATGTAGAAAAACTATATAAGAACAGATTTAAGCGAAACTTGTAAAATACCAACAATAAAAAAATATAGGATTCAAAAATGGTAACTACTAAATTAAAAGGTGGCGATGTAGCTTTAGCTGGTCGTGTTGTAAATGTTGGAGATAAAGCTCCTGTTGTAACTGCGGTAAATTCAGCTGATTTAAGCGATGTTCAAATTGGTGGTGCAAAAGGCAAAACTCAATTAATCGTAGCTGTTCCATCTTTAGATACTCCAGTTTGTGCTACTGAAACTAGAATGTTCAACTCAAAAGCTTCTGCTTTAGCAAATGTTGAAACAATTATCGTTTCTATGGATTTACCTTTCGCTTCTAAAAGATTTTGTTCAACAGAGGGAATTGATAACCTAACTGTTACTTCTGATTTCAGAAACAAAGATTTTTCTTACAACTACGGAACTTTAATTGCTGACGGTGCTTTAGCTGGTGTTTCTGCAAGATGTATTTTTGTAATCGATGCTAACGGTGTTGTAACTTACAAACAACTTGTTCCTGAAATCACAGCTGAACCAAACTATGACGAAGCTTTAGAAGCTGCGGCAAAAGCTTAGGTTTTAGCAATCTACGATTATATAATCGTTGGCGGAGGAATCGCGGGTTCTTCCGTCGCTCATTTTCTATCTCAAAAAAACTTCTCAATTCTAATTTTTGAAGAAAAATATCTCGGTTTTGGCGGTAGCGGTTCTGCGGGTGCTTTCTTAAATCCAAAAGTTGGAAAAGATGGCGAACTTTCAAAATTGGTAAATTCGGCAATTCAATTTTCTACAAATTATTACACTCAAAACTTTCCTCAATTTATTCATAAATCCAAATTGAATCACACTTTTTCAGATGGCAAAACTATTAAGGTTGATGGTGCGGTTGCTGATGCTGACGAAATTTTGCAAAATTTTACTAAAAATATTGATGTCAAATTTTCCAAAGTTTCTGAAATTACAGAAAATGAAAATGGGTGGAAAGTGAATAATTTTTTTGGAAAACAAATCATTCTTTCGACGGGAGCTTTTCCTCAAATTCTGCAAGAACCATATTTGAAAATTCGTCCAGTTTGGGGTGAAAGATTAGATATTTTATCAGACTCAATTTTAAAAGAGAGTTTTCATAAAGATATTTCAGTTTCTCAAACAGTTCAAGGAAAAATCAGAATCGGGGCGACTCATTTTCGCAATATTTTAGAGAGAACCGCCGATGAGGTTGAAAGAGAAAATCTAATTTTAGAAGCTAAAAAGATGGTCAATTTGAAAAATGTCGAGATATTAAAAATATATTCGGGAGTTCGTTCCGCATCTTTTGATTATTTTCCAATTTTTGGCAAAATGGTAGATTCAAAAAAAACTATTGAAAAATTTCCACAAATCAAAAATGGTAGAAAATACCCAAACTCTGAATATATTTATTACAAAAACCTAAATATATTTTCAGGATTAGGCGGATACGGTTTTTCACTCGCCCCATATTTAGCAAATCTTTTTTCTGAAAATATTGAACTTTCAGATTCTGTAAAACCTCATCGATTTTTTTCTAGATGGGTCAAAAAGTCAGGATTTACTAAATAGTAATTATCGGGTCAAAGCCCGATAAAAAATGATATTAACTAATTTTAGAAAAACTAGATAAAAACTCTTGCAAAGATTTTATCAATATTTTTAGTGTAATATGAGTAGTCAAAAAGAGAACGAATTTTTTCCTCTGACAGCTTTTCGCCTAACTCCTTATCTTGTAAAAGATGTTGAAGATATAGAGATTCGCCATTGTCATTTAAAGCAGATTGACCGTTTTGTAAATCCTCCCAAACTTTCATAGCATTTCTTTGAACAATTTTATAACCATCTTCTCGCGAAAGTCCTAAAAGTGGAAGTTCAAGCATAACTCTTTGAGAGAAAACAAGTCCGCCTGTTAAATTTAGATTTTTCATCATATTTTTAGGCATAACCACCATTTTGTCAAGAAGTCCATTTAATCTGTGGAGCATAAAGTCAGTTGTGATGAAAACATCAGGAAGCATAAATCTTTCAACAGAAGAGTGAGAAATATCTCGCTCGTGCCAAAGTGCCACATTTTCCATTGCGGGAGTTACAAAAGCTCTAACAGTTCTTGCAAGACCTGTAATATTTTCGCTTAAAATTGGGTTTCGTTTGTGAGGCATTGCAGAACTACCTTTTTGACCTTTAGCAAAAAACTCTTCAACTTCATAAACTTCAGTTCTTTGGTAGTGTCGAATCGCAACAGCAATTTTTTCAACTGTCGAAGCCATCAAACCGATAGCAGAAATCATTCTTGCATATCTATCTCTTTGAATAACTTGATTTGAAACTGGGGCAGGTTTGAGACCTAGATTTTTACAAACTAATTCTTCAAGTTCAATCGGTGAATGTGCAAAATTTCCCATAGCTCCTGAAATTTGACCAACTGAAATTACCTCTAAAGATTCTTCAAGGTTTTTCAAATGTCGTTTCATCTCTTCATACCAAATTGCAACAACCAAACCAAAAGTTATCGGTTCTCCGTGGATTCCGTGGCTTCGACCAACCATCAAAGTCATTTTGTCAAGCTTTGCTCGTTTTTCTAAAGTTTCAATTACCATTTTCATATCTTTGATAATCAATTCCATTGAGCTTTTCATCTGTAAAGCTACACCCGTATCGATTGCATCTGATGAGGTCATTCCGTAATGAACCCAACGACTTTCATCGCCTAAA
>Ga0256827_10001574_pt1 | contig 14635 bp, 12 predicted proteins | sample CV84metaG_FD_185977 | JGI IMG/M metagenome (GOLD analysis project Ga0256827, IMG submission 185977) | Hydrothermal vent microbial communities from East Pacific Rise, Pacific Ocean - CV84 | ecosystem: Environmental > Aquatic > Marine > Hydrothermal vents | place: Pacific Ocean: East Pacific Rise... | reverse complement strand
AATAAAAAGAGGTACTCTCCTGTATCTCCATAAACATAGCCCCCAACAAATGAACCAACTGATCCCCCTAAGCCAAAAGAGATACCTAGAAAAAACTGTTGAGCCAAACGTTTTTGGCTATAAAGAGAAAAGATATAGGTAATGGCTGTTGTATGATAGAGGGCAAAACTAATGGCATGGAATGCTTGGCTAAAGAATGTAACTTCTAAAGAGTTAGGATAGAGGTAGAGCAGTAGCCATCGGACAACGGTAATTAGTGTAGCTATTTTTAAAATGGTTAACAGATTACGTTTAAGTAAAGGTCCTTGAAAATAGAGCATGATAATTTCACACATTACAGCAAATGTCCAAAGATAAGGAAAATAATCTTTAAAACCATGAGCCGTTTCATAGAGGCTAAAAAAGGTGTAAAAACCACCAAATGCCACCTGCATCAAAAAGATACTTGTCCAAAATGCCCAATATTTTTTAAGAGAAAAGGATTTTTCATCTTCGTTATCTTTTGTCTGCTCTTCCGTTTCATAGTGCAAAACGAAATAACCAAATAAAAGAGTAAATATAGTTGTTATTATTAAGATATAAATGGTTGTCATGGGTAAAGGAGCGAGTTCTTTTAAGGATAAAGCGATAACAATAAATCCAACTGAACCCCACATACGAATTTTGCCATAGAGGCTTTTTGATAGCTGTTGTAGGGATATGGTCTCTACAAAAGGTAAGGTAATCCCCATAGATGCACCAAAGAGTAAATTGGCTAAAAGATAGGCTGTAAAATTATTGACGCTAATTATAAAAAGTAGAGAACTAACTACTGTAAAAACAAGAGCAAGAATATAGATATTATGGGTCAGTTTTAGATAGTGTTTAAAAAGAAAGGGCAGTAAGAAACGCATAAAGGGTGCCCCTGCATAGATAATACCTGTTTCTATTTTATCGTAGGCAAATCCTTCGAGTGCTACAGGCATAAACATAATATAAACCCCTACCAAAGAGAAGTAGGAGAAGTAAAAGAGTGAAAGAATACTCTTCATTAAGAGTTTTTGGTGTTGCTATGGTCGATGATTACACAGGTATTACTTAAAAAATCATGCAGTGTTCGGCTATCTTTTCTAAAAATCATTACAAACCATGCAAAAGGAATAATAAGTGTGAGTACCAGTGTAAGGTTTCTAAAAATAATAGAAAAGAGAGAGGGTTTATCGAGCGTATTAAAATCAATGACTTTTAGACTTTGTGAACGTTCCCCTGGTGTTCGTCCACTATCTTTGAACATAAAGAGGGTTATAATTACTAAAAAAGGAAGCAGGGAATATCCCCATGTCAGTAGCTTCTCATGAGAAGCCTCTTCTAGACCTCCCATTACGATATAAATAACAAAATAGATAAAAGGCATAAAAAGCATAAAAATATCGGTTAAAAAGGCTTTGGCTCGTAAGACTCCAGAGGCAAAAGGAATCTCTGGTTTTTTAACTTTTGAGGCTTTATTTGTTGTTTTACCTTTTTTTGTATCACGAAAACGTTGATGTTTTGCCATTAGAAGTCCCAAACCAATTTGCCATAAGCACCTGAAAAGTCAGTGTCCATTGATAGGTCATCAATGTCATTAAGTTTGAGTTTCATAGTTTTATATCCAGCTTCTAATCCTAAGCCTAGAAGAAAAGTGTAGCGTACACCAACTTCAGCATCATAAAGTGTGTTTCCATCATAACTAACGTAGTTTCCTTCTGCTTGAAAACTTAAATCAGTTGTTGGTACATCAAAACGTGCTTTAGCATAAATCATTGGAACAGGAACTTGGAAGTCTGTTGATTCATTAATCAACTGCTTCGTAATAATATTGCTACCTTTAACCGTTAATGTTCCATCCATATATTTGATATTTAATCCCACATCGAGGTTTAACCAGTTGTCAAGAATTTCATAATAGAGTGTTAAATCATACATTTCTAAATCAAAACTGGTATCAATATCACTGTTTATACTAAATTGTTGACCCCCAAATTGAAAACTACTATCCACACTTCCTGAACCACTGTGTCCAAAACTTGTATAGCCCAGTTTTATATTGGGAAGAATAGGCAGAGGATGTTCAATATACGCTTTTATAAATACATCTCCTTCACTCTCCCACTTTAAATCCTTTTCTAAGTCAACTTTATCCCCTTGATATTGTGCATAACCACTTGGAGAATGATTGTAGAAACCAAGATTTAGCTCTCCACCAATCATATCAGCCATAGAGAGGGATGTTATTGCACTTAATAGTATTAATGTTTTTTTCATAAAAAACTCCTTTAAAATATTTTTTTAATATAAATAAGTATAACTAAAAAATTCTATGAAGCACCCAAGTTCATCGAGAAAATAGGCAAGAGCATCGCTGCGACAATAACCCCAACGATAAGACCAATAAAGAGCATCATAAACGGTTCTAAAAGGCTTAATAAAAGTTTTAGTTTATCCTCATTCTCTTCTCTGTAGAGTTCAGCAATATTGCTTAAAATACTGGCGACTTCACTCGACTCTTCTCCCAAAGCAAGTGCTTGCATAAAGTTTCGTTTAGGCAAAATTCCTTTTCCTCTTTGGAGTGCATGAGAGAGTTTATTTCCCTCGATGACCCTTTCTGATGCAAGTTCAAAGCTCTCTCTAAATGCAGAATTGGCAAAGGTAGTGGTTGCAAGCTTCACAGCATGTGCATAAGAGACTCCCGAGTTGAGCATCAACCCTAAAATATACGAGAATCGACCCAACTCATGGTTTTGGATAAGCTCTCCAACCACAGGGACTTTGAGCATAAATCCATCATACGCCTTTTTAAAAGAAAAGATATGTTTATAGGACATTTTAAAGGTAATAATAATAGAGACAAAACCAACGATTAAAACAACATAATTCGCCGATAAAAAATCAGAAACACTTAAAACAAACTGGGTAATTTCAGGAAGTTCTTGTCCTGTGTCTTTGAAAATACCCGTAATTTTAGGCACAACAAAAGCAATAAGAAAGCCTGTCATACCAATGGCGACCATAAAGATAAATAGAGGATACGCCATGGCATTACCCACCTGTTTTTTTACCTTTGCTTGCGAGGAAAAAAAGGTACCCATTTGAATAAGGACGGGAACCATTTTACCACTCTGTCCTGCAACATTAATACTTTGTAAAAAGAAGTCAGGCAGGTAATAGACAGATTGTGAGCCTAAAGCATGGTACAGAGACTTTCCCTCTTCAATCATGGTCTTAATAGAGGCTAAAAAAGAGGCATACTTTTTCTCTTTTTTATGTTGACCTTCTATTAGTTTAATGGCTGTCAATACGGTCATTCCTGAATTAAGATACGAAGACAACTCTTTGGCAAAAGAACTCAATAGTGGACCAGGCATCTCTCGTTGTGAAAAATTACTTTTTGTAATTTGAGAGGTTTCTTGAATACTTTGATAAAAAATACCTTGAGTTTTCAGTTTTTGTTTTGCCTCTTCTATAGTTGAAGCTTCAATACTACCCTTAGCACTTTTACCTTGTTTGGTAAGACCTTTATATTTAAATAACATATTATTAAAAACCTTATTCTGTAGTACTCTTATTATAACATCTATTCTATATTTAATCAGTATGTTTTTTTTTAGATTTAAACTTAATTTAAAATAATATTACAATTTGACATATTATTAACATTTTTAATGTTTTTATGTGATAATGCTAGAATGAGCGAAAATAATCATAGTGGTAATCTTCCACCCACCGTCAAGGTAAGAGATAAAAAGAGAGCTATTGTTAACCATCTAACCTGTGCAACACTTGATGGTTTATCTGCAAAAATGATTGAAGTGGAAGCAACCTTTACCAAAGGTCTTCCTGGTTTTGCTGTGGTTGGATTGGCATCTTCGGACATACAAGAGGCAAAGGAACGGGTAAAATCAGCTCTTTTAACCAATGACTTTATCTTTCCTCCTTTAAAAATCACAGTTAATCTTAGCCCTAGTGATTTAAAAAAATCAGGAACGCATTTTGATTTGTCAATAGCTCTTTTAAATGCATTGCATAAAGAGATTATAGAAGAAGCAGACCTTTTTGTGTTTGGAGAGCTTGGTTTGGATGGTCGTATAAAATCCAGTTCAACACTTTTTCCAATTATCTTATCGTTAAAAGAGCAGGGCTTATTAAAAAGAGCCATCGTCCCCAAAGAGGCGATGAAATATCTAAGTCACATTGCAGGAGTTGACTTTATAGCTGTAGAGAGTCTAAATGAAGCGATAACCCTTTTTAAAACAAAAGATTTTAAAGCCTCAACAGTGCAGTTTTCTTATCAGTCTGACAGTATTACTATTCATGATAAAATCTATTATGATGAAATTGATATAGAGTCTGATTTTTTAGACGTAAAAGGTCAAAAAGTAGCTAAACGAGCGGCGTTAATCGCAGCATCGGGGATGCACAATTACATGATGGAGGGCAACCCAGGTTGTGGTAAAAGTATGATAGCCAAACGTTTAAAAGATATTTTACCTCCACTGCTAGAAATAGAGATGCTCTCTATTGCAAAACATCAGTTTTTAGATGGAGTTATTCCCAGTTTTAAAGCCAAACGACCCATGCGTTCCCCTCATCATACAGCCACTTCTGCTTCTATTTTTGGAGGAGGCTCTCACAAAGCACGAATTGGAGAAGTGGCACTAGCACATAAAGGGATGCTCTTTTTTGATGAACTTCCTCACTTCTCTAAAAATATTTTGGAAGCCCTTCGAGAACCATTGCAAGATGGACGAGTGAATATATCCAGAGTCAATTCAAAAGTGGAGTACGATGCTGATATTATGTTTGTAACGGCGATGAATCCTTGCCCTTGTGGAAATGCTTTATCCAAGAAAAAAGAGTGTCGCTGTTCAGAACAAGAGATTAAACGGTATAAAAATAGACTCTCTGACCCTTTTCTTGATAGGATAGATTTATTTGTAGTCATGCAAGAGGTCTCTGCCTCTGATATAAACGATGTCTCCTCAAAAGAGCTAAAGCTTTGCGTAAATCAAGCCTTTAAAGCACAAAAAGAGCGTCAGCAAGAGCAACTCAATGGGAAATTAAAAGAGAAAGAGATAGAAAAATTTTGTATTTTGACTGAAGAGGCAGAAAAAATTTTATTTTCAGCTATTGAACGTTTTGCTCTCTCTCATCGAAGCATAGGAAGTATTAAAAAAGTGGCTAGAACGATTGCTGATTTGGAATTGTCTAAAAATATTGAAAAAAGACATCTCTTAGAAGCATTATCCTATAGACGAAGATAAAAGAATAACTTCACAACTTTAACACAGTAGTTTCATATTATTATTTCATACAAGGAAATAAAAAATGAAAAAGTTAAAATTATTATTCGCATCAACTATTTTGCTGTTGGTTGTAGGGTGTGGAACAACAGAAGCTACAAATGAGATAGATTCTGATAGAGGTTTTGATATGTGGGAGTACATGACCTCTCCTCTAAATTATGAAGTTGAATATGCTGTTTATGAAAATGGTGCTGAGACGGATTATTACACGGAAACGAATCAAGTATTTGATCATGGAAACACCTATGAACGTAGAAGTGATACAGGTCGAACAACACTTTATTTAAATAGTAATTATATTTTAATGAAAGAACCATCAATAGATGTAGAGATTAGTCGTTATGTACATTTAGGAGATGCTCATGTTTTTAGATCTTCTGATATTAATAATTGTAATGTAGAACGATTTTACCCTACATATAGCGTGCATGGTTCAACGTTCAATAATGTTTTAATGGTTGATTGTTTAAGTAAAAGAGGTGTAAAACAAGAGTTTTATTACGGTTATAGCGAAGGAATTGTTGCTATTTATCAAGATAATAATTCAGTTATAACAGAATATATTAAAGTGAGCGAAAAGCGTATTTTCTAAAAAAAATTAAAATATTCAAAAAACCCTTGACAAACAGGAAACTTTTGCCTATAATTGCACTCCAATTTCATACATAGTCTGTTTGAAAACGGAAAATTTCGGAGTGTAGCGCAGTCTGGTAGCGCACCTGGTTTGGGACCAGGGGGTCGAAGGTTCGAGTCCTTTCACTCCGACCATTTAGATATTTAAAATTTCAATATAATAGTTAAATCAAAATTGATGGTAGATGTAGTTCAGTTGGTAGAGCACCTGTTTGTGGCACAGGTTGTCGCGGGTTCGAGCCCCGTCATCTACCCCATTGGTATTTATTGGGACAACCTCCCAAATGAAGAAGCGCTAGTGGCTCAACTGGATAGAGCATCAGACTTCGGATCTGAGGGTTAGGGGTTCGAGTCCTCTCTGGCGTACCATTTGATTTAAGTATTATATTTATGTGCACTCATAGCTCAGCTGGATAGAGCATCGCCCTTCTAAGGCGAGGGTCTTAGGTTCGAATCCTAATGGGTGTACCACTTATTATTGTTTTATAAAACAATCACATGCGGATGTGGTGAAATTGGTATACACGCCAGACTTAGGATCTGGTGCTTTACGGCGTGGAGGTTCGAGTCCTCTCATCCGCACCATCTTTTTAATTATTCTCTTCATTGAAACTTTTAACTTTTTCTTATATATTCAAAAAAATATTATACTTCTGCACTTCTTATATTTTTTCACTTCTATAGTTTACTTCCTCTTAGTATTCTCCATCTCTTTACAATTATTATTGAATGTTCAACTTTTAATAAATAGAAAAGAGTGTAGTGTAGGATTAAAGAATAGTATGAGTGTTTGAAAATGGTGATCACGATTGGACTTGAACCAACGACTTCTTCCATGTCAAGGAAGTACTCTACCACTGAGTTACGCGATCTTTTTATAAGAGATGAAATTATCTCTTTTTTTGACTTAAATAGAGGTTATCTATTTGCTAGAAGTAAACATTTTTATAAAAAAAGAGAAATATCTTTCTTTTTTGTTTTGTGATAGGTGTTTTTTTATCTCTTTTAAATTCTTTTTTGCAGAGAGCAAGATTCTATCATTAGCATCAAAAATTTTTGATCTTATTTGAATTGCTGTATTTAGAGATTCGTATGCTTTTTCATACTCAAAAAGATGGTAGTAGCAAATGGCTAAATTGTTGTAAGATGTTGCTGTATCTGGATGACTCATTTTTAGCAGTTGTGTGCGTATCTTTACTGCTTGCTGAAATAAAGGTAATGCCAACTCATACTCTTCTGCCGTTGCATAAAAATAGGCTAACTCTTGATAGGACATTGCTGTTTGCACATGTTCTTCCCCTAGCTGTTGAATTTTTAGTTTTAATGCCTTTTTATAGAGACTCTGTGCCTGTTCAAGATTCTCCTCTTCAAAGTGTATACTTGCCATTTTCCCATAGATAGTTGCTATTTGAGGATGATTGTTTTCAAATAATTTTTCCCATATGTTTAATGCTTTGATATAAAGTGTTAATGCTTGTTGTCTTGAGCCATCAGTTGCATAGGCATCTGCTAAATTATTATAGCTGTTTGCTATTTTTTGATGCACTGAACCAAAGGTGGATTTTTGAGAAAGTAACGCTTTAGAGTAGCAATCAATAACTTTTTTATTTAAATTTTTACTTTTATATAATCCTGCTAAAGTATTGTATTCTTCTGCTGTTGGTTGTTTTAAGGAAGAGGTTTCATTTAAGGATACAGAGATTAAGGGATTAATATCTAACATATTGCTGTTTATAGATGAAATATTCCCTACCATATCTAAAACCTTTTGTTTTTTTTATTTATAAATTATATCTTATTTTATTTAAAAAAATATCTAGTTTTTATTTTTTTACTTCAAAAATAAGCGTAAAATAGTTCTTTATTCTTTTTTTGTATAAAAATAATATTTAATGTTTTTTATTAATTTATTGTGCTTTGAGCTGTGAAAAATAGTAAAAGAAAGCTTTTCAATTCAATTTTAACCATCAAAGGAGTATAATCGCGAAATTTTTCTCGCTTTATGCCCTTTTAAGGTTTCATCATGTAATATGGGAAAAGTTAATTAGGAGTAAGTTTGTCCTAATTAAAAAACATGAGTACAACTCAAAGGAATTAGATGAAAGTTTATTTGGATAATAATGCAACAACCATAGTTGATCCCAGTGTAAAAGAAGCCATGGATCCATTTTTTGTAGAGAAGTATGGTAACCCAAACTCACTTCATGCTTATGCAGGAGAAACCCATCCTCATATCAAAACAGCTATGGAAAAGATTTATGCAGGAATTCAAGCAGATAGAAAAGATTCTGTAGTGATTACTTCATGTGCAACCGAGAGTAATAATTGGGTATTGAAATCTATCTATTTTGAGTATATCTTAACGGGTCGTAAAAACCACATTATTATTTCTGAAGTTGAGCATCCATCTATTATTGCAACGGCAAGGTTTATTGAATCTATGGGATGTAAAGTAACGTATTTACCAATTAATGCTGAAGGATTAATTGAAGCACAATCGGTTAGAGATAACATTACTTCTAAAACAGCATTGGTTTCGGTAATGTGGGCAAACAATGAAACGGGGGCTATTTTCCCTGTTGAAGAGATTGGTGAAATTTGTGCAGAGCATAATGTTCTTTTCCATACTGATGCCGTTCAAGCAATTGGAAAGCTTCCTGTTTCTGTACAACAGTTTAATGTTGATTATTTAACGTTTTCTGCACATAAGTTTCATGGACCAAAGGGTGTGGGTGCTTTATACATAAAAAAAGATCGTGAAATTATGCCACTTTTTCATGGTGGTTCACAGATGGGTGGTCTTCGTTCAGGAACATTGAATGTCCCTGGTATTATAGGTATGGGAAAAGCGATAGAACAAGCTGTTGATGCTCTTGATTTTGAGATGAGTGAAATCAGAGAGATGAGAGATGATTTTGAAGATGAACTTTTGAAAATCAAAGATACTTTCGTTGTTACTCCTAGAAATAGAAGAACACCAAATACGATTTTGATTTCGTTTAGAGGAATTGAAGGCGAGTCAATGTTGTGGGATTTAAATCGTGCAGGAATTGGTGCAAGTACAGGTTCTGCTTGTGCTTCTGAAGATTTGGAAGCCAATTCTGTAATGGAAGCAATTGGTGCTGATGAAGATTTGGCACATACTGCTATTCGATTCTCATTGAGCCGATATACGACTCAAGAAGAGTTGGATTATACATTGGAAGTGGTTAAAAAAGCTGTTAAGAGACTTCGAGAAATCTCAAGCTCATATGCTTATGCTCCAGAGGGACATAACTCTGGTTTAACCGTAGGTCATTAGTAGGTTCGATTTTATTGAACGAATATTAAAAGCTCAAATAGGAATCTGTTCGATGAAATCGAACCTACAGAATTTGGGCTGAATATAAAAATAGAATAAAAAATAAGAAGGAAAAACAATGGGCATAGATAGTTTAATAGGTGGTACAATCTGGGATGAGTACAGTAACAAAGTAGCAGATTTAATGAACAATCCAAAAAACATGGGCGAGATTACAACAGAACAAGCAGAAGCAATGGGTGGAAAACTCATCGTTGCTGATTTTGGTGCTGAATCTTGTGGAGATGCTGTTCGTTTGTACTGGGTTGTTAACCCAAATACTGATGTTATTATGGATTCAAAATTTAAAAGTTTTGGTTGTGGAACAGCGATTGCTAGTTCAGATACTATGGCTGAACTTTGTAAGTATAAAACGGTTCAAGAGGCTGTAAAAATTACCAATATTGATGTTGAATTAGCCATGAGAGACACACCCGATGTTCCCTCAGTACCACCTCAAAAAATGCACTGTTCGGTAATGGCGTATGATGTAATTAAAAAAGCAGCAGGTCAATACATGAATGTTGATATGGAGAGCTTTGAAGAAGAAGTTATCGTTTGTGAATGTGCAAGGGTAAGTCTTAATACGCTTAAAGAGGTTATTCGTCTAAATGACCTTACAACCGTTGAACAGATTACAGATTACACCAAAGCAGGTGCATTTTGTAAATCATGTATTCGCCCTGGTGGACACGAAGAGAAAGATATTTATCTTGTTGATTTACTTCATGAGTATAACCAAGAGAAATTGCTTGCAGGGTCAACACTTGGTGGTGTGGATTCAACGCTTGAATTTGCTAAAATGTCTATTGTTCAAAAACTTAAGGCAGTCGAGAAAGTAATTGATGAGAACATTCGTCAAATGCTTATTATGGACGGTGGAGATATGGAAGTTCTTGATATTAAAGAGAACGGCGAAAACTTTGACATCTATATTCGTTATTTAGGTGCGTGTAACGGTTGTGCCAGTGCCGATACAGGAACACTTTTTGCTATTGAAAATATTCTTAAAGAGAAACTTGATACAAATATTAGAGTTTTACCAATATAGATTACGGACAATAAAGCTTAGAATTCGTAGGTTCAATGAACTGGAACCTACGTTTAATTGATAAAAGGTTTTATAATGAAATATATAGTCGCTTTAGCTTTTATTCTCTCTTTTACCTCTTGCTCTAATACAACGCCTATTCCTACTAAAAAAAATCATTCTTTTCACGCCTCGACAGTCTCTAAAGCATACCTGCAAACACTGGATTTCAAAGGTCAAGAACTGATCTCTTTGCCTATTGGTAAACATTTTTACTATATTCATAAATCAGGTAAAAAAATGCTAACCCTAACCTATGACAATGGAGCAGATGAGTTTCAAGATGGTTTAGCACGTACCAGAGTAAATGGTAAAATTGGATTTTTTAATCGAAATTTAGAAATCGTTCTCCCTCCTATTTATGATTTTGCCTTTCCTTTTCATAATGGAAAAGCTGAAATATGTACAGGTTGTAAAGAAAAAAGTGATGGAGAGAACTCTATGTTAGATGGTGGAACATGGAAAAAAATAGACCGAAATGGTTTAGTGATTGAGTAACTATAAAAAGATTCATCATAAGATTTTAGATTGGTACAAACAGCATGGACGTGTTACTCTTCCTTGGCGTAGCACCAAGAGTACCTATGAAATCTATCTTTCTGAAATCATGCTTCAACAGACCCAAGTCAAAACGGTTTTAGAACGTTTTTACTTTCCCTTTTTAGAAAAATTCCCAACCTTTCAAGATGTGGCCAATGCACCCGTGGACGATGTCTTAAAATCATGGGAGGGTTTGGGCTACTACACCCGAGCTAGAAACCTGCATAAAACAGCTCAATTTACTAAAGGCATCTTACCAAACTCTGCCCAAGAGCTAGAGAAACTCTCGGGTATTGGCAAGTCTACAGCTCATGCCGTGGCGTGTTTTGCTTTTGATGAGGCTCTGCCTATTTTGGATGCCAATGTCAAACGTATTTTGTACCGTTTTTTTGCTATTGAACAACGAAACGATAAGCTCTTGTGGGAAAAAGCTTATGAGCTTTTTGATAAAAAGAATGCTTATATCTATAATCAAAGTATGATGGATATAGGCTCTATTATCTGTACCCATAAAAATCCACATTGTGAGCAATGCCCCTTTATCTCATTGTGTCAAGGCAAAGCAAATCCTCTGCTCTATCCTGAAAAAAAAGTCAAAAAAACAAAGCCGATAAAAAAGCACTTTATGCTTATCTACCATCAAAATAACCGTTATGCGTTAAGTCAAAATGACAGCAACCTTTTGGGTGGACTTTGGGCATTTGAACAGCAAGAAAATTTTGATTTAGAGATACCTCATACTATTTTAGGAACATTCAAACAACACTACAGCCACTTTCGGCTTGATGCTATGGTGTTATTTATAAATGCAGATACAAATGCTTCTTTTTTCTCTATAGAAGAGATAGAAAAATTGGCTCTTAGTGGGGCAGACCGAAAAGCCTTGGCATTGTTAAAGAGTTACACCACTATTTAGCTAAAATACGTTCCATAAAACTATCGAGGAACACTCATGTCATCAAGCTCTCTTTCATCTCTTATTTGGTCAACAGCCGATTTATTGCGTGGCGATTATAAACAGTCCGATTACGGCAAAGTTATTTTGCCTTTTACCCTTTTGCGTCGTTTGGAGTGTGTGCTTGAACCAACACGACAGGCTGTTTTAGCAGAGTACGAGCTTAGAAAAAATCTCAATATCCCACTCGAAAAATTTTTGGTGCGTAAATCAAACCATACCTTTTTCAATACCTCTTCTTTTGACCTTAGTAAGTTACTTTCGGACTCTAGTAATATTGCCGATAACCTAGAGAGCTACATTAATGCTTTTAGCCCCAATGCTTTTGAAATTTTTGAAAAATATGAATTTTCATCACAAATAGAGAAGCTCAAAGAGAACAATTTGCTCTATCTGATTGTTGAAAAGTTTGCTAATTTTGATTTGAATCCCCAATCGGTCTCTAATCACAAAATGGGTCTGCTCTTTGAAGAGCTGATTCGTAAGTTTGCCGAACAGTCCAACGAAACAGCAGGGGAACACTTTACCCCAAGAGACATTGTACGCCTTACCACTTCGTTGCTTTTCTCTTTGGACGACGAGGTCTTAACCGAACCTTCAATCATCCGAAGTCTCTACGACCCCACAGCAGGAACGGGTGGCTTTTTGTCTTCGGGTTCGGAGTACATTCATGAACTTAACCCCAATGCCACGCTTGTGACCTTTGGGCAAGAGTTAAACCCCGAATCGTATGCCATTTGTAAAGCAGACATGATGATAAAGGGGCAAAAAGTAGAACACATTAAACACGGCAATACCCTAAGCGATGACCAATTGAGCGAGATGAAGTTTAACTACATGCTTTCAAATCCTCCTTTTGGTGTGGAGTGGAAAAAGGTTCAAAAGCAAGTGACCGATGAACATAAAGTCCAAGGCTATGCAGGGCGTTTTGGTGCAGGGTTACCACGAGTAAGCGATGGAAGTTTGCTCTTTTTGCTTCATCTTATCTCTAAAATGTCGCCGATAACCGAGGGTGGAAGCCGAATTGGAATTATATTAAATGGTTCGCCCCTATTCACAGGTGGAGCAGGAAGTGGCGAGAGTGAAATTCGCCGTTTTGTATTGGAAAATGACCTATTAGAGAGTATTGTAGCGATGCCAACGGACATGTTTTTCAATACAGGAATTGCCACCTATATTTGGATTTTGAGCAACCATAAAAAAGAGCATCGAAGAGGAAAAGTACAGCTCATCAACGCCACAGGCTTGGGGCAGAGCATGAGAAAATCGCTAGGAAGCAAACGAAAAGAGCTTAGTGAAGAGAGCATTTCTGAAATTGTTAATATTTATGGAAAATGCGAAAGCTCAACACTTTGTAAACTTTTTGATAGCACCGATTTTGGTTATCGACGCATTACGGTTGAACGACCATTGCAATTGCGTTTTTACCCACAAAACAGCGAACGTATCGAAGCATTAAAAGCCGATAAAGCCTTTGTAAAATTAAATGCTTTGGGCGATGAGATTTTGCTTTCGTTAGCCAAAATGGAGGCACAGATAGACGACCGAACATTATTTGCAAAAGCATTGGACGTAAAATTAACGGCATCGCAGTTCAAATTGATTCAAAAGCATATCGGCGAACATCATGATGAGGCAGAGGTTTGTTACGATAAAAAGGGAAATGTAGAGGCAAATTCAGAGTTAAGAGATTATGAAAACGTGCCATTAAGCGAAGATATTTATAAATATTTTGAACGCGAAGTAAAACCCCATGTTCCATTGGCATGGATAGACCAAAAAAAGGTCGATGCCAAAGATGGAGAGGTGGGAATTGTAGGATATGAGATTCCATTTAACCGTCATTTTTATGAGTACGTGCCACCACGAAGTTTGGAAACCATAGATGCCGAATTGGACGTGTTGAGCAAAGAGATTGTGGAGTTGTTAAATGAAATATAGAGCCGTAGGGTGCTGTTTTCAACGCACCACAAAACCAAATATGCAAACCATAACCCTTCGCCGAAAGGCTTATAAAACCCTTTCGGAGGGATTCTTTTTTATGCCGATTTTTAATAATGGTGCGTTAAAAACAGCCCCCTACAAGGCTCAATATGTCTAAATATAAACCATATCCAAAATATAAAAAGAGTGGCGTTGAATGGTTGGGGGATGTTCCTGAGGGGTGGAAGGTTAAACGATTAAAACATATTGCAAAAGTCAATCTTAGTAATGTAGATAAAAAGAGTAAAGATAATGAACAACCTATTTTACTTTGTAACTATACAGATGTTTATTATAATGATTTTATTACTTCTGACTTATCATTTATGAAAGCAACAGCAAAAGATGAACAGATAAAAAAATTTTCTTTAGAAGCAGGAGATGTAATTATTACAAAAGATTCAGAAGGAGCAGAAGATATTGCTATATCAACCTATATTCCTGAAACTTTAAAAGGTGTAATTTGTGGTTATCATTTAGCCCAAATTAAACCAAAAAACTTTAATGGTAATTATCTTTTTAGAGCATTTAATTCTAATGGTATTCATGACCAATTTAAAATATCTGCTAATGGGATTACAAGATATGCTGTAGGAAAAGATGCGATTTCAAATGCTTTCTTCCCTGTTCCTAAACAAAAAGAACAAAAACAAATCTCAATCTACCTAGACCAAAAAACCCAAAAAATAGACACCCTAATAAAAAAACAACAAACCCTCATAAAACTACTAAAAGAGAAACGACAAGCACTTATTAGCCATGCTGTTACTAAA
>Ga0256827_10001573_pt1 | contig 14643 bp, 15 predicted proteins | sample CV84metaG_FD_185977 | JGI IMG/M metagenome (GOLD analysis project Ga0256827, IMG submission 185977) | Hydrothermal vent microbial communities from East Pacific Rise, Pacific Ocean - CV84 | ecosystem: Environmental > Aquatic > Marine > Hydrothermal vents | place: Pacific Ocean: East Pacific Rise... | reverse complement strand
CACAACGTAAATCTGCAAAAGCTGCTTGGAAAGGTTCTGGAGACGATGTTGTTCATGGTGATTTTAAAGATCTTATAGAGGAGTTTGGTGAGAATGAGTTTATCGGTTATAACAATCTAAAGTTTAAATCAAAAGTTATCGCTCTTTTAGATGAAAAATTTCATAAAGTAGAGAGTTTAGATATTGGTGAAACTGGTTGGGTTATGTTGGATAAAACACCATTTTATGCTGAAAGTGGTGGACAGATTGGAGATAAAGGTTCTTTAGAGTGTAGAGCTGATATTTTAGATACAAAGAAATTTTTTGGATTAAACTTATCTAAAATAAAAGTTACTTCAAGTATTAAAGTTGGAATAAATGTCGATGCAACAGTAGATAACTCTCGAAATGAGATTATAAAACATCACTCTGCTACACACCTTTTACATGCTGTTTTATTTGATGTTTTAGGAGAGCATATCTCACAAGCTGGTTCATTAAATGAGGCAACTCGTCTTCGTTTTGATTTTTCTCATCCAAAAGCTGTAACTCATGCTGAATTAGCAGAGATAGAAACTCGTGTAAATAATGAGATAATGAGAGCTATCCAAGCAGATACACAAGTTATGAATATAGAAGATGCCAAAAATAGTGGTGCAAAAGCTCAGTTTGGCGAAAAATATGGCGATGAGGTAAGAGTTGTAAGTTTTGGAGATAGTTCAGTAGAGTTCTGTGGTGGTGTTCATGTTGAAAATACGGCAAATATTGGTTCTTTCATCATCACTAAAGAGAGTGGAGTTTCTGCTGGTGTTCGCCGTATAGAAGCAGTGTGTGGAAATTCAGCTTATAGATATTTTACAGAGCAACGTATGCTTTTAAAACAAGTTGAGATGGAAGTTAAAAACCTTGATGTTATTGCAGGTATCTCAAGAATGAAAACAACGATACACGACTTAAAAGAGGAGCTCAAAGAGGCTCAAAACTCTGCTAAAGTTGAAGTGGTTGCAACTCAAATAAATGGTGTTGCAGTTGTTATAGAGGAGTATCCAACAGGCGATATTAAAGCTAAAATAGATGAACTTAAAAATGAAAATGAGAAACTTTGTGCGATGCTTTTTCAAGTAAAGGGTGATAAAGTTCTTATAGCTTGTGGTGTGAAAGATGCTAGTGCTAAAGCTGGTGATTGGATTAAAAAAATTGCTCCTATTTTAGGTGGCGGTGGTGGTGGTCGCCCAGATTTTGCTCAAGCTGGAGGGAAAGATGCATCTAAACTACCTGAAGCGAAAGAGGCATCGTTAGCATTTATTACAGAGGCTCTTTCTTAAAATGCAGGAGTTCTTTGCAGAGTATAAAGTAATCATCGTTTTTTTACATGTGATATCTGCTGTTATTTGGGTGGGTGGTATGGTAGCGATGCGTTATGCTGCTCATCCATCATTTGTAGAGATAGAATCTCCTGCAAAAAGATTGGAAAGAATTGCTGATGCACTTAAACGACTTTTTTGTATAGTAGCTCCTTTTGTTTTAGTTCTACTTGTAACGGCAATTATAATGCTTAAAGGGTACTCTATAAGTGAGAGTGAATTTAAAAATATAGGATATGTTAAAGAGGCTATATGGAGTATAATGTTTTTAAATCTAGGTGTGATGATTAGAAGACGTAATAATGCTCAAAAAGCTTTGGAAAAGGGCGAGTTTGTAGTTGCTAAAAAACAGTTAGAAATTATTGGTAAATATATGGTACCTGTGAATATTACTTTTGGTATAGTTGCTATTTTTCTTGGTAGTTACTTTTCAAGTAGTTTGTAATTGATGAATGATTTTATTGAAAAGTATAAATTTAGTGACTATTTCGTAAATGACTTACTTTATGATGATACAAAAACAATTTTCGTCCTAGAATCTCCACATATTTACGAAGTAAAAAATGGCTATCCTGTTGCTGGCAAAAGTGGTAAGGATATGAGTAAATCTCTTATAGAAGATGAAAATTTGAAAACAGAGTCTTTTGGTAAACTTATTTATGAGCAAAAGATTAAAAATTTTGGGATAGTAAATATCTCAAATATTCCTCTACAAGAGTTGGCTTACTCCACTGAAGATGAAAATTTTCAACAACTTACTACTCAGCTCATTTTTAAAGATTTTGTACTTTTCCGTCAAAATCCCTCTTTGAGAAAGAGAGATTGTCGAGTCAATACTCTTATTAGAATTTTTCAAGAGGATTTTAGAAAAAGGTTATCTCCACATAAAGATAAAAAGATAGTTTTATGTGGTGGTTTTGTGCATAAGATATTTAATGATACTTTTTCACATAGTGATTTTAAAGCAACTATTGAAGTTCCTCATCCCTCTTTTAATAATTGGTCTAAAGTTAAGTATAAAGAGAAGATAGCTGAATTAAAGGATTTTATAGAAGATGAAACTATCACAAATATATAAAGAGTTAGATAAAATATCACCATTTAATTTACAAGAACCATGGGATAACTCTGGATTAATTGTTGGAAATTTAGAGCAAGAGATAACGGATATAGTTTTAAGTATTGATATAGATGAGGAGTTGATAGAGTCATTGGATAAGAATACTCTTCTTATCACTCATCATCCTCTTATCTTTAAGGGTTTAAAGCAGTTGGATTTCAATCAATATCCATCAAATCTTATCTCTAAAATGATACAAAAAAATATCTCCAACATTGCGATGCACACAAATTTTGATATTACTCATCTTAATGATTATGTAGTTACTCAAATTTTAGGATACGAGATAGTACAAAAAGATGGGTTTATCGCTTATATCGATTTAGATGAAAAGTTTGATGATTTTGTACAGAAGGTAAAAGAGAAGTTAGGTTTAGAATATACTAAATATGTAAAAACTACTCAAGATATAAAACGAGTTGCCGTAACAACAGGTTCAGGAGCATCTCTTATCTCTAACATTAAGGCTGATTGTTTTTTAACAGGAGATATAAAATATCACGATGCTATGGAAGCAAAAAGTATCAATTTATCTTTAATAGATATAGGACATTATGAAAGTGAACACTTTTTTGCACAAATTTTAGAAAAACATCTTCAAAATTTAGGTTTAGAAGTTATAATTACATCATCAGAAAATCCATTTAGATACATATAAAAATGGTAAAAGTAAAAACTTAAAGGAATTCAATGAATAATCACTTACAGCAATTAATAGATCTTGCAGAAATCGACCAAAATATTGATGCATTTGAGCCTCAAATAGAGGAAGCAAACTACAATTATGAAGCTGCTCTTGCAAAAACAGAAACTATTAGTACTAATATTGAAAGTTTAACTATTGAGATTAAAAATGAAGAGTCAAAAAAATATAAAAATGAATTACATCTTCAAGAACTTTCTCAAAAATTAGAAGAAAATGCTAAAAAAAGTGCTGACGTTAAAACTGAGCGTGAGATTAAATCACTACAATTAGAAGAAGATATAGCAAAAGAACAAGTAACTTTTGCAAATGAAGAGATTGCTAGATTAGAAAAAATTATTGAAGCAAAAAAAGAGCAAGTAGAGGAGTTTAAAAATTCTTTAGAAACTTTAAATGCGAATTTAGAGAAAGTAAAATCAGATGTTGATGAAAAACTTACAGCTATCAATAATGAAAGACAGACTGTATTTGTTGAAAAAGAGAAACTTCTTGGTACTATTAATAAAAAAGGTTTAGCTTTTTATCAAAAAATCCGTCGTTGGGCTAAAAATACAACTGTTGTTCCTGTTGAAGAACAAGCATGTATGGGTTGTCATATGATTATAAGTGATAGAATCTACTCTGATGTTATTAAAGGTGAAGAGATTACAAATTGTCCACATTGTGGTCGTATTCTTTTTGTGAAAGCTCACGAAGAATAGGCTCTTGCCTTTTACAGTTTTTTACTATATTTTAAGTGCTGTGCTGTATATTTTAGCACTCCCACTTTTAATATTTCTCTCATTTAAGTTAAAATATAAACACTCAATTCCAGCAAGATTTTTTCTTTTTAAAAATGCTAAATTTAAAACTCAAAATGGTGTTTGGTTTCATGTATGCTCATTAGGTGAAGCAAGGGCATTAAAACCTATTTTAAAAGTTTTGAAGAATAGTGATATTAAGATAACAACTATTACTGAAACAGGACAATTAGAAGCTAAAAAATATAGTGCAGATGTTCGGTACCTTCCTTTTGAAATATTTCTTCCATTTTGGGTAAAAAAACAGAAGATATTGATTATTTTAGAAGCTGAATTTTGGTTTATGTTGATAGTATGGGCATATTTTAGAAAAACAAAAGTTATTTTGTTAAATGCAAGAATTTCAGATAAAAGTGTTGAAAAATATTTAAAACTTAAATGGTTTTATAAAAAAATGTTGCAATATGTAGATGTTGTGTATGCTCAAAGTGAAGTAGATAGAAAGAGATTTTTAGCTTTAGGTGCTAAAAACATTGAAGTAATTGGTAATATTAAATTAGCAGGTGAAATAAAAATAACTCGAAAATATTTAAAACCAGAATGTGAAGTAATTGTTGGAGGAAGTACTCATCAAAATGAAGAGAGTATAATTGTGAAGGCTTTTGTAAAATATAGAAAAAAGAATCTTTCAAAATTATTTATAGTACCTCGTCATCCAGAACGTTTTGAAGAGGTATTTCTATTGATGAAACAATTTTCTATTAAAGAAAATTTAACATTAAGTAGATTTTCTCAAATTCAGAAGTTTGAAACAGACATGATTTTAATAGATACTATTGGAGAGTTAAATAATATTTATAATATTAGTGACATAGCTATTTTGGGTGGAGCATTTGAAGAAAATATTGGTGGACATAATCCCCTTGAACCTGCAAAATTTAGTTGTAAAATTATTACAGGAAAGTATTTTTTTCATCAAAAAGAGTTGTTTAAATATCTAAAAAATGTTCAATATGTAGAAAAAGATGAAATATATGAGGCTTTAGAAAAGACAAAATATTTAAAATCTTCTGTTGTAACAGAGAAAATAAATTTAGAACCAATTATAAATAAAATATTAGAAATATAAGGAGTCAATTTTGGCTAAAGAAAAAGCATATAAAATTTTAGCAACTCAAGAGGGTATATCAAACTCTCAAGCTAAATCTATGATAGATCGAGGTCTTGTTTATGTAGGAAATAAAAAAGTGATGATAGCTCGTGGAGAGATAGATGCAAAAACTATTTTTCGAGTACAAAAAATAGAAAAAGCAAAAGTTCTTTTTGAGGATGATGACCTTTTGGTCGTTGATAAACCAGCTTATATTAATTCAGATGAGATGGAAAGAATGTATAAACCAGCTGTTTTACTTCATCGTCTTGATAGAGAAACAAGTGGTGTATTGATGCTTGTAAAAAATGAAGAATTTCGTCAAAAAGCGATACAAGAATTTAAAAAAGATAGAGTTTATAAAGAGTATATTGCATGGGTTGAAGGAATTATGAGTGAACCTATTGAAGTCGATAAGGCAATTTTAACTCAAAAGAAAAATAATAAAGCTTATTCTAATGTATCAGGGAAGGGAAAACCAGCAAGAACAGAATTTTTTCCAGATATTGTAAGTGCAAATAAAACAAAAATTAAGTGTATTATTCATGAGGGACGAACTCATCAAATACGAACACATCTTCGTTATATTGACCATTCTATTATTGGGGATGAGCAGTATGGTGGACGTCGAGCTAAACGTGTAATGCTTCATGCTCATAAAGTAAGATTATTGGGAAGAGAATTTTTATCTCCTGAACCTAAAGTATTTATCGATTTTCAATAAAAGAAAATTAAAAGTAAGCTTTAGATATAATTACAAACTTTTATATCTATAATAGATAATTAACAAGGAGAGTCTATGTTTGGTGGTTTAACAGAATCATTTACAAGTGCTATTAAAAAAATCCGTTTTCATGATGATGATAAGGCATTAACAAAGGCTCTTACAGAGTTAAAGAAAAATCTATTAAAAGCAGATGTAAACCATAAAGTTGTTAAAGAGTTAATCAATAAAATTCAATTGGATACTAAGTCTAAAGGTATAGGTAAGGAACAATTTTTATCTGCATTAAGAAAAGCATTAAATGAACTTTTAGAGATAGGTGGAAATAAAGGATTTACTTTTGCTCCAAATCCTCCCACAATTATTTTAATGACAGGACTTCAAGGTTCTGGTAAAACAACAACAACTGGTAAATTAGCCCTTTATCTTAAAAAGAAAAAGAAGAAAGTTCTTGTAGTCGCTGCCGATTTACAACGTTTAGCAGCAATAGAACAACTTCGTCAAATTACAACACAAATAGATATTGAACTTTATGAAGGTGATGTAAAAAAAGGTTCAGTAGATATTGTAAAATCAGCAATAGAAAAAGCTCATAACGGTATTTATGATGTAGTTTTAATAGATACTGCGGGACGTTTAGCTATTGATAATGAACTTATGGATGAACTTTCTGAAATTAAAAAAGCTGTAAATCCCAATGAAATTTTTTATGTGGCAGATTCTTTAACAGGACAAGATGCAATACGAACAGCAACATCTTTTAAAGAAAAAATTGGTATAGATGGTGTAATTTTAAGTAAATATGATGGTGATTCTAAGGGTGGAGTAGCTCTTGGATTATCTTCTCAAGTTCAAGTTCCTCTTCGTTTTATCGGTAATGGCGAAAAGATGGAAGATTTAGAAGTTTTTATACCTGAAAGAATAGTAAATCGTTTAATGGGTTATGGAGATATTGAAGGTCTTGCAGAAAAAACTGCTGATTTTATAGATGAAAAACAGGCTAAAAAACTTACAAAGAAGATACAAAAAGGTAAGTTTAACTTCAATGATTTTTTAGAACAGATGGAAAGTATGAAGAAAATGGGTAGTATGAGTTCTGTTATAGGGATGATTCCTGGTATGGGAAATATGTCAAAAGCTATTAAAGATTTTGATTTTGAAAACTCTGATGAACTTAAAAATATTAAAGCTATGGTATCATCTATGACAGCTAAAGAGAGAGAGAACCCTGAACTTTTAAATAATTCGAGAAAACAGAGAATTGCTAAAGGTTGTGGTTTGACTCAAGTTGAGATAAATCGTATGATTAAGCAGTTTAAAAATGCTGGTAAAATGGCTAAAAAATTCTCTGGTAAGAATGGAATGAAAGATCTTCAAAATATGATGGGTCAGATGGGTAGTGGTGGAGTTGGTCATAAAGCTCTTATGAGATAAAATAAGCTTTATGAAAGTAAAGCTATAAACTTTTCTTTATAAGTTTATAGCTTTGCATTTCAATGCAAAAAATTAAATATATTCAGCTAGTTGAAATATAACTAGTGCAGAGAAGGACAAAATATGGCAACAGTAATTCGCCTAACAAGAATGGGAAGAAAAAAACAACCTTTTTATCGTATCGCGGTAACAGACTCACGTAAACGTAGAGATGGTGGTTGGATTGAACTAATTGGACACTATAATCCAATGGTAGCTGAAAAAACTTTAGTTGTAGATAATGAAAGATTAGATTATTGGTTAAGTGTTGGTGCTAAAATGAGTACTCGTGTTCAAAAGATAACAGGTCGTTAATTATGATATCTGATTTTGTCGCACAATTTGCAAGACTTGTCGTATCTAAACCTAAGGATATAAGAGTTGAAGTATCAGCTGGCGATGAAATAACAGAAATCATCCTTTATGCAAATCAAGTGGACATAGGTAAACTGATAGGGAAAGAGGGTAAGATGATTGGTGCTATAAAAACCGTTATCTCTGGTTGTAAAGCTAAAGATGGTGTGAGTTACCGTATCAATGTCGAAGCAGTATAAGGAACAGCTTCTTCATATCGCTACTATTGGCAAAACAGTCGGTATAAAAGGTGATATGAAATTTCACGATAAAAGTGATTTTCCTGAACAATTTTACAATGGTGCAACTTTTTTTACGAATTTAAAAAAAAATATTACATTAAATGATGTAAACCTTGAAAGAGGAACTATTAAAATTGATGGGATAAACAGTATCGAAGATGCTAGAAAATTTACAAATGCTAAACTATTTACAACAAGAGAGGAAACGAGAAAAAATTGTCATTTAGATGATGGTGAGTATTTTTGGTTTGATCTTGAAAATTGTAAAGTGTATGAAGATGGTAAACTTTTGGGTGTTGTAGATGATGTTGAAAGAATAACTATAACAAATTATCTAAATATCAAAACTAATAATGGTTTAGTTGAGAGTGGTCAAGCTAAAAAATTTTTACTTCCATTTGAAAAACCATTTTTAATAAGTACAGATATAGATAAAAAAATTATCACTGTAACAGGTGCTAAAGATATTTTAGAAGCTTCGTGATGAAATTTACATTTGTTACACTTTTTGCAAATCTTGTTGAGGGTTATTTTCAAGATTCTATATTAAAACGAGCGATTGATAAAGACTTACTAAGTTTAAATTATATCAATCCAAGAGATTTTAGTAATAATAAACATCTTAAAGTAGATGATACTGCCGTTGGTGGTGGGGCTGGTATGGTTATGAATCCTCAGCCATTATTTGATGCTTTAGATGAACTAAAAAAGCAGGACGAAGATGTTCATATCGTTTTTTTAACACCTGTGGCAAAACCATTTAAACAAAATGATGCTAAAAGGTTAGCTAAAAAATCTCATGTTGCGTTTGTGAGTGGACGTTATGAGGGTATAGATGAAAGAGTAGTAGAAAAGTATGCAGATGAAGTTTTCTCTATTGGTGATTATATATTAACTGGAGGTGAATTAGCCTCTTTAGTTATGTGTGACGCAATAAGTAGAAATATAGAAGGGGTTTTAGGAAATAGTGACTCATTAAGTGTAGAGAGTTTTGAAACTTTAACACTTGAAGCACCCTCCTTTTCAAAACCAAATAACTATGAATCAATGGGTGTTCCATCAGAATATCTAAAGGGTAATCATAGTAAAATTCGCTCATTAAAATTAGCTCTGTCTGAGTGTAAGACTAAGTTCTTTAGACCAGAACAACTATTAAAGTATAGAAGAAGGAACTCTTATGAGAAATAAGTATATAGAAAACTTTGAAAAAGCACAAGTTGCTGAAAAAACTATTCCAGATTTTCGTGCAGGTGATACTGTTCGTTTAGCAGTAACTATTAAAGAGGGTGAAAAATCTCGTATTCAAGCTTATGAAGGTGTTTGTATCGCTAAGCGTGGACAAGGAACTTCAGCAACAATTACAGTTCGTAAAATTGGTGCAAATGCAGTTGGAATTGAAAGAATTTTTCCACTTTATTCAGACTCAATTGAAGAAATTAAAGTTATTCGTCGTGGTCGTGTTCGTCGTGCTAAATTATTTTATCTTCGTGACCTTGCAGGTAAAAAAGCTCGTATCAAAGAACTTAGAAGAAAATAATTCTTCTAAGCTTCGGCGACGAGGTTTTTTATATTTCCCTTGTTAAATCTCTTTTTTCAACAAAAGTACTCATTCTTATTAAACTCTTAAAAACAAACTCATATTTCATATTTATTTATTTTATTTATTAGTATAATTATTGTAAATTATTTTTTATATTAATAAATGGATTTCAAATGAATTATTTATACGATTTAGAAACAGTTATCAAAATAAACTCTTATACTTCTAATAAAGCTGGAGTAGATAAAGTAGGTTTAGTTTTTGATAAATGGTTAGAACAGTTAGGTTTTAAAGTAGAAATTTTTGAACGTTCATCTATTGGAAATCATCATTATTATAAATCAAATTATAGTGAAAATGCTAAAAAATTATTACTTTTAGGCCATCTTGATACTGTATTCCCTCCAGATAAATTTGAGAATTATAGGGAAGATAATGAATGGGTTTATGGTGCAGGTGTATGTGATATGAAAGGTGGCAATATAGTATTTATTCAAGCTCTTCGAGAATTAAAGAGAAAAAAAATAGATATTCAAAATATAGATATTCTTTTGGTGAGTGATGAAGAAACAGGAAGTGATGATTCTAAATATTTAACAGAAAAATTAGCTTTAGAGTATGATTACTGTTTTGTATATGAAGCAGCAGGAAAAAACATGGAAGTTGTTACAGGTAGAAAAGGTGTTGGAACTTTTTTTATAAATATTATTGGTCAAGCTGCACATGCTGGAAATAATTATACACAAGGAGTAGATGCAAATCTTGAGGCATCTTATAAACTACAAGAGTTAATTAAATTAACAGATGTAGAGTTAGGAACAACTTTAAATGTAGGCAAAATAGAAGGTGGAATAGGTGCTAATACTATTTCTCCTTATGCAAAAATAATATTTGAACTAAGATATAAAACACAAGAGGAAAAAAATAGAGTTTTACAAAGTATAGATAATATTGTTGCAACTTCATATGTGAAAGGTACGATATCATCTTTAAGCGGAGGTATTCAAAGAGATGTTATGCAAACATCAGTTTCTTCTTTAGAGTTGATTGAAAATATTGAAAATATTATAGGTAAAGAGCTTTATTCAGAAGAGAGAGGTGGTGTAAGTGATGCAAATATTGTAAGTTCTAAGGGTGTTGTTACTCTTGATGGTTTTGGGCCTTTTGGTGATGGGGATCATACTATAAATGAAAGAGCAAATAAAAAAAGTTTTGAAAGTCGAATAGAGTTAAGTAGAAATTTATTTAAATATTTTATAGAAAATAAAAAGTTTTAAGGAGAGAATATGTCAAATAGAAAAATAGGTATGTGGTTGTATAATAATAGTGGTGGTGATAAGATACAAAAGAAAATTATTAAAAAACTTAAAGAGAGAGATATTGATACCCTGAATAATATTCGCCTACATGATTGTATTGCTAAAAATGGGCATATAATTCATAAAGATTTAAAAGTTGATAAATTAGATCTTTTTTTCTCTTATAATGCAGGTGAACAAACTCAATATCAGATGTATCTTTATCAAGCATTAAATCGTGTTATTCCTATGATTAATTCTTATGATGCATTTGCTTTAACTGAAGATAAATTTCATACATCATTTGTTTTAAGAAATGAGGGTATTCAGACTGCTGATTATAAATTATGTCATAGAGATAATGGTCATGAACTGAAAAAAATCATTAAAAAGTGGGATAAAATGGTTTATAAACCAACTGATGGTTGGGGTGGTGTAGGACTTACAAAAATAGAGAGTGAAGCAAGTCTCGATATGTTAATGCCATTTTTAAATCAGATGGATTTACGTTACTTTTATGTTGAAAAATTTATTAAATATGATAATACAGATTTTAGAGTAGATGTTGTAGATGGAAAATTTGTATCTTGTTACGGTAGAAAAGCCAGTGGAACAGATTGGAGAACAAATATAACAAGTGGTGGTTCTGTATTTTTACGTGAAGCAAATGATACAATAATTGATATAGCTATTCGAGCATGTAAGGCGACAGGGGTTGATATTGGTGGGGTTGATATTATTTACGATAAAGAGAAAGAGGAGTATATTGTTCTTGAGGTAAATGGTATTCCAGCATTTGCAACACCTGAACAGGAAAAAATTGGACTAGATTTTAATGAAAAAAAAATAGACTTAATAGTTGATTTAATAGATAAAAAAACGAAAAAAAAGGTTAGCTAGATATAATTAAAGAAATTTTTTATATTGAGGTTCTAATTTGAGAGAACAGTACACTTCATACGACGAATGTGTGGACTTTTTTAAGTCTGCACAAAAAACAAATCCGAATCTTTTTAATATCAAAACAATCGGTAAGACTTGGGAAGATAGAGATATTGTAGTAGTAAGTATTACAAAAAATGTTGAAAAGGATAGAGAAAAATCTGCACTTTTTTATACAGGAACAATTCATGCAAGAGAGTGGATAGGAATAGAGCTTTCATTACGGTTTGCAAAGTATATTCTTGAACATATAGACTACGATCCTCATCTTAATAAAATTCTTGATAACACAACTTTATATATGGTTCCATGTGCTAATCCTGATGGATATGAATATTCAAGAAATCATTTTTCTTTTTGGCGAAAAAATAGACGTAAAAACTCTGATGGTAGTTTCGGGGTTGATTTAAATAGAAACTTTGAAGTAGGTTTTACTCCAAATAAAGATATGACTTCAAATGTTTACTCAGGTCCATATGCTTTTAGTGAACCAGAAACTTCTGCTTTAAGAGATTTTGTATTAGAGCATAAAAACATTACTATTGCACTTGATTATCATTCACAAGGAAATGTTTTTTTTCCGGCACATAATTTTATTCATGAAGATGCAGAAGATGCTATTGATTTAAATCTTTTAGCTGGAAATATGGCTGAAGAAATTAGAAAAGAATCTGGTCGTGAATATGGAATTCATATGGGAAAACCTCCTGTTCATCTTATCTCTGGAAGTGGTCGAGAATTTTATTATTCACAAGGTGTATTAGCTTTAGTTGCAGAGGTGGGGACAAGAAATATTAGTGATTATAAAGAACACATGAGTGAGAATGTTGATGAAAATATTCCAGCTCTTATTTTTGCTCTTACGGAAGTAAATAATTATACGAAAAAACAATCGCTTTCTAGAGTTAGAGATTTTAAAGCAACCATTATAACTTCAAGAGAGGTAGAACTGCATTGGGATTATATTGAAGATGATAGTTTATATTTTGAGGTGTATCGTTCCGATAAAGCAAAAGGATTTGCACAAAATTCTAATAGAATAGGTATGACACGATTAAAAAATTTTACAGATAAAAATCTTTCGTCTGCTACAAATTATTGGTATTATATTCGAGCTGTTTCTAAAGAACGAGCTATTAAATCTCCTTTCGGGCAAAAGGTTGGAGTAAGAACATATCCATCAGAAAATATGTTTTCAAAAATTTTATACCCTTTAGCCGATACTATTGGATATGTAGGTGAAAAAACGAAAAAAAATAGTGAACATTTTGGAAATAATTCTCTTTTTGTTGGTTTTTCTGAAAAAAAAGGTGAATGTTTAGGTATTTGTGGGTTTTCTTTAAATACAATACCTGAAAATGCAGTTATTACAAAAGCTTCCATCTCTTTTTATCCGATGAATAGAGTCTCTGTTCAAGTTGAAAGTTTTGGAGAGTGGAGAATTGGGCAGATAGATGAGAGAAGTGTCGATAATTTTGCTAGTTTTGATGATGTGAAAAGTGCTAAAGTATTAAGTTATATAGATAGACCAACAGGTTCCGCTCAATTAGCACAAGGTGTATGGCGAAAATATGAATTTGCAAATCAAGAGATTGATATTTTACAAAAATCTTTGAAAAGAAGAGAAGCATATTTTAGAATGGAGGGACCATCAACTTTACCACTTGACCGTGCATCACAACTCATGCAGTGGGACATAGGATATGGTAAATTTAGTGGAGGTTTAACATATAGACCAAAACTTGATATCTCATATACAATTAACGAGGCAACTATTGAACTTCATTCAATAGTTGAACTAACAGCTACGAAAGAAAAAATTTTAGATTCATCATTGGATGTTGGTTTTAGTAAAGATGGGGACAAAGAGTATGGACAAGTAGAGTTCGATTTATCAAATTTACCTGAAATGGAAAATACAGTGATTTCTAGTGCTTATATAGATATGGAAGCTGATAATATCAATTCATCCAATAATTTACGTTTTCATATAGAGATGATAGTTCCATGTGAGGGTATTAGAACATATTCAAAAGTAAAAAATCGTAATATTATCGAACGTATAGGTTATGATGTAAGTATTTCAGATATAAAAAATTGTTCAAAACAAAGATTTGTATTTGATAAATATGCGATAGATGAGATGTTAAAGAATGCATCGAAAAATTCTAAAGCTATTTTTATTATATCACCTTCATCTCAAAAAGCATTTTCTAAATCACAAACTGTTTCATGGTTAGATTCTAAAAAAATGAAAAGACCATCCTTAATAATAAATTATATAAAAAAGCATCGTACAGCACCAGTTAGTATTAAAAATTTAAGATATAAGATAGAAAATGATTTAATTAAACTTGAATGGGATAAACTAATAGATGAATCTTCTAATGGTTTTATAGTTGTAAAAAATCCATTTAAAGTTCCTTGTTCACCTTATGATGGGCAAAAACTTTATGGTGGTCAAGATAATTACACTTTTGATAATTTTGGAGATAAAGAGGTACATAAATTTTATGCTGTTTTTACATATGATGATGTTCCAAATTTCTCTAAACCAGTTTTTCTTGAAATAAATAGAATTTAAATTAAAATTTTAAATATTTTTTGATAGAATGTTACGAATAATTATATAGGATATGAATATGTTTGATGAGATAGAATTTGATAGAATGAAGAGGCTTCCAAAGTACGTATTTGCAGAGGTTAATGAACTTAAAATGGCAGAGCGTAGAGCTGGTGCTGATGTTATTGATTTTTCTATGGGTAATCCAGATGGAGATACTCCTGAGCATATTCGAGAAAAATTAGTAGAGTCTGCACAAAAGACAAAAACACATGGTTATTCAACATCAAAAGGTATTCCTAAACTTTTGATGGCTATATCAGGCTGGTATAAACGTCGTTATGATTGTGATCTTGATCCTATGAGTGAGTGTGTAGCTACTATGGGTTCTAAAGAGGGTTATGCTCATCTAACTTATGCTATCACAAATCCAGGTGATGTTGCTGTTGTT
>Ga0256827_10001572_pt1 | contig 14644 bp, 11 predicted proteins | sample CV84metaG_FD_185977 | JGI IMG/M metagenome (GOLD analysis project Ga0256827, IMG submission 185977) | Hydrothermal vent microbial communities from East Pacific Rise, Pacific Ocean - CV84 | ecosystem: Environmental > Aquatic > Marine > Hydrothermal vents | place: Pacific Ocean: East Pacific Rise... | reverse complement strand
ATGGAGTTTTTTTGAAATATTCAGTAGCTTCTATTAATTCTATACTATTATTCAATGGGTAAATATCATAAAAATAATTTTCATAACCCAAAATATCGTTTGCAACATCAAGTATATTAGTATTGTAAATAAATAAAAAAGCAACCAAATTATTTTTTTTGAGCCACTCTTTAGCAAAGTGATAATAGTTAATATCTACAATTTCACAATCTAAAAAATTTTCAATATTTAGAATCTTTTTTATAATCTTTATATTATTCTGAATTTCCCTTATATTATTAATTGTTTGCAAAACATCTCCTCCTACTTAACTAAGATAACTAAAAAATTAAGGTAATCTTATAATTGGATATCTTATTTTATGATTATAATTTTTACTTCCTTTCATAAACCATAAAGTAGGAAAATTATTACCTTTTTGACCAATATGATAATTTACATAGGTTCCATCACAAGCCTTCTCTGTATCTTTATTTCTTAAAGGAAATCTAGTTGTGACTCTATAAAAATCCCAAAATGCAATTATTTTTCCACCCCATTTCCTAAATTCTCTATGGTGACCATTTGAATTAACTTCTAAGCTTTCATTTAAAATATCTTCAGGAGTTATCCTTCCTTCACAAGGAGCATCATCTTTTTTAGGACACACTAAATCTTTTGAAAAATCTTTCAACTCATTAAATAAATTTTTTAATTTACGAAAATTACTTCTAAATTTATTTTTTAAATATTGGGTTCCGTCATAAATTTGTCCTCCTAGCCAATAACCATACTCCCTAAATGGATTCCAAATCCGACCATCCAAATCCAAATAATTCACCCCATTATTCCTGGCATACACATACCAATTGCGGCTCCCACTGAATCCCAATGGTTCCACACTCGTCCACCGTCCTGTCTCAGGGTCATAATCCCGAACTCCAAATCTTATTAACTTTGTATCCTCATCCCAAATGCCCCCTGCAAATCTGAAAGGAAGCTCAAAATCTCCATTTTGCTCTAAAATATTGCCAAATGAATCATATTTGCAGCTAAGTACGGGCAATCCCCCTGTGGTTGCCATCAATGCTCCCATGCTTGCTCCTGTTTCCATTATTCAAAACTGATTCTCATCACTATTGCCACATCCCCAAAAAAAACAGAAAAACAACAAATAAAACGAATACTTTCACACCAACCTCATTAAATATATGAGTAAATATATTATGATTGTATTTCTTTGTCAAGATATTGGCGTGTTTTTTATGAAGTTTATTAAAAAACTATAACAACAATTAAATATAATTATATCAAAAAACATCAGAAAAACTTGAAATTTCAAAAAACTATGCTATACTTTAAATAGGTGACTCAAGGAGGAGTTATGAATATTAATGGAAATTCACTTATTTACAATATAAATAAATCATCTCATGATATTGGTGTTTCTTCAAATAAAATTTCAACAGGAGACAGAATCTATCAAGCTCGTCTTGACCCATCTGGGCTTTCTATTTCAGAAAGGTTACAAGCTGTTATAAACGGAACTCTTAAAGAAATGGAAGGCGAACAAATGACCATTTCAATGAATCAAACTGCAGAAGGTGGTTTATCTGTAATGAATGACAGTATGCAAAGAATTTATGAACTTGGGATTCAATCTAAAAATGGAACGCTAACAAATGAAGACCGTGGAGAGCTCCAAAAAGAAGTTACACAGCTCAAAGAAAATATAAATCATATCGCAAATTCAACAGAATATAACCGAAATCATGTTTTAGCTTATGCTGATACTGAATTTTTTAATCTGGAAAATCTGGATTTAACTGACCAGGCAAACTTAGACTTAGATGTTGTGAAAGATGCTATTGATAAAGTTAATTCTCTTCGTAGTGAATATGGAGCTAAAATTAATGGTTCTGAGCATAAAATTAATAATTTAGTTGAACAGCATTATAATAGCGTAGAGTCTTATTCTGCAATAAGAGATACTGATATTGCAGCTGAAGTAACTAAAATGACATCAAATAAGCTCAAAAATGAAATGAGTATCACTATGCTTAAAAAGATGAATAACATGAATCTTCAAAATACAAGAGCGTTGTTGGGGCTTTAATTACCGTATTAAAGGTAAATTTCCTTATATTTAGTATCAATGAATAATTGAATATTATTTTTAGCTTTAAATCTTTTTTTTAATATTTGAGATGCAACACTTGCTCTTGGTATTTTAGAGGCAATAATATAAGATTCTTTGTGTATATTAATGTGAATAGTTTTACAGTGATTAATCGTTTCTTGAAGTTGTTTTATTGCATGTTCAATGTTTTTACCTTTTAATTCAACATATAAAACCCTATTGACTACTCTTATGTGTATTATTTCAAATAAATAGTCACATTTTAAACCTGATTTAATGTAACAACTGTCAACAAATACTTTATTTATTTTAAAGTTTGATTTATTTTTAATGACAAATTTCATATTGTTTTCAGAAATAGATATTATTTTATTCTTTGATATTTCATTACAATTTGAAATCATAATTATTCCTGCAATGAAAGTAATTTATCGAATGTGTTGTTTAAATCATCAGAAACTGAATCAATAATATTTATTCCAATTAATCTTTCTTTGTTTTCTTTTATATTTTTTAGTTTACCATCTTTGATAGTATAGGCTTTAATATCATCAAAGTTAATACAAAGGTCTTTGTCTATTATGTTTTTTATTTCATCTTCATTTTTTTGTTTTTTTATATCATAGGATAATAATAAATTATTTAATGCAACTAGTATATATGGACTATGTGTTGTAATAAATATATTTTGTTGATTATTATATATTAATGCTAATAAATCTATTATATGTTTTTGTGAAGTGGGAAATAGGTGAGCTTCTGGTTCTTCTACGAAATATATATTTTTTATGGATTTATGATATAAAGGAAGTGAGGATAGAATCATTAACATTGGTAATGCTTCTTGTTGTCCAGAAGAAGCATTTGCTAGATTTATTAAGCTTTCTTTTGATTTAATCCAATCTTGGTTATTAATATACTTATATTCTCCTTTTATTATATTTTCTACAATATTTCTCATTTTGCTTTCTAAGTATTTATTATTATTTGTGGCAGGTAAGTGATACATTTGTTTTATTGTTTCATATTTTGCTCCAAATTCTTTTATAAATGGGTCTATTTTAATATCTTTTGATAAAAAAGAGAATATATTTTTCTGTAATATTGTGAAAAATGAACGATTTGCAGGGATAAATATTGGTTCTGATTCAGAATATTTAGAAAATTCATTATTGAAAATATATTTTGAATCTAGTGCAGTAATGAATAAGTCGTTTTCCGTAAATTTTTTTATTCTATTTTTTGATTCTCTAAAAGTTTTGTTAATAAATTCTGATAAATCTACTTTTATTTCTCTTTGTGTTTTAGATTTATATATTTTTATTTCTATTTTATTTTTGATATATATTATTTCAAAACTAGAAGTTTTCCAAGTATATTTAGGGAAATATTCTTCAAAAAGATTTCTGATTCTTTTTATTAATTCGTTTTGTGTTTCTAGATTTTTTATTGAAATGATAAGAGAATCATTTATTATTTTTTTAAAAAAATATAATAATTTTGCTAATAAACTTTTTCCACTGGCTTGAGTTCCAATTATTATATTTACTCTTCCGATATTTAAGTTTATATCTTTAAGAATTAAAAAGTTTTTTACTTTTATTTGTTCCATTTTTATTATCCTTACTTATGAGTAGTTTTATATTCATCCCATAATTCATCCATTTGTTCCAGGCTTAAAGTTTCAAAGTCAAGATTCCTTTTTTTAGCTATTTCTAAAATTCCTAAAAACCTTTTTTTGAATTTTCTATTGGATTTCCTTAATGCTTCTTCTGGGTCTATTTTATGACGACGAGCTAAATTTACAATTACAAATAAAATATCTCCTAATTCATCAATTTTTTCTTCCTGTGTTCTGGCCTCTTGGAATTCGGTAACCTCTTCATCCAGTTTAGTGTAAATATCATCAATTGTTTTCCAGTCAAAACCTGTTTTAGCAGCCTTTTTATTGATTGAGAGTGATTCACTAAGAGCAGGGAAACCTTTGGGTAAGTCTTTAAAGAAATTTATTGTTTTTCCTTCTGCTTTTTTAAAACTATCCCAGTTATCTAATACATCAGATGCTGTTTTAATGTTTTTATTGTTACCAAAAACATGAGGATGCCTGTTTATCATTTTAGTATTAATTGTATCAACAACATCTTCAAAATTAAAGTCACCTTGGTTTTCTCTTATTTGTGCCTGAAATACAATTTGTAATAATAAATCTCCTAATTCTTCCTTATGACCATAAGTATCATTGTTTTCTATTGCTTCTATTACCTCATAAGCTTCCTCTATTAAAAAAGGTTTTAAACTATTTAGAGTTTGTTCTCTGTCCCATGGGCAACCATTTGGAGAAAGTAGAGTTTTCATGGTTTCTTTAAATTTTTCTATATTAGACATAATACTCCTAAAAAGAAACGGGTATTCCCGGTTACTTTTTTAAGGTTTAGACTTTGACTAAACCTCTTTATAATCTTTTCATAAATGAAATTCTTGCCATTTCAAACATATCATCATCAGGAGCAAGTGAACCAATTAAACCATTTAAATATGCGATAGTCCGGCCATATAATACAATTCCTGATGGAAATTTAATATTCATTTCTCTTGTTATTGCAATTAGTTTATTCTTTATAAAATCAAAATCCATTGCCATATCTCTTATTTCAGCAGCAGAACCAGTTGGAGCTCTGTTTAATACTTCATCTACAAGATATTTTAACTTACCTATTGAGTCTTCATCTATAATTTCCATTTTATAAAAACTATCTACAATTTTTTCCGTATCATAAGTTAAAACACCAACAACTGCTTCTCGTAATGAAATCTTCATCTTGTCATCTAGCTTTTTGGCCTGACCAAAGTCAATAAATGATAATGAACCGTTTTTTAAAAAAAATATATTACCAGGATGAGGATCTGAATGAAAAAAACCATCAAAATAAAATTGCTGAAAATAACTGTCCATTAATTTTTCAAGAATATTTACTGGAGATAAATTAAATTCCTTCATTTTTTCAATATCAGTAATTCTGTAACCATCAATAAAATCACTTACTAAAACTTTTTCACTTGTGTATTTTCTATAAATTTTAGGGGCATTTATTTCAGGGTTATTTTTGAAGTTTTCTCTGAATATTTCAGCAAAGTCTGCTTCTTTAATATAGTTTAATTCCATAAAAAGAGCATCTTTAATTTCTTGGTACATATCAATTAATTGAGGCCTTTTTAGTATTTTGGATAGTACTTTTACAAAATGCCCGGCCATTGTCATGTCGATTGCCAGTATTTTATCCATATTATCATACTGAATCTTTACGGCAACAGTTTCACCTGTTTTGAGTCTTGCTCTGTGAACCTGTCCAAATGAAGCTGATGCAACTGATATCTTTTCAAATTCATCAAAAACATCTTCAGGATATTTTCCAACCTCATTAAAAAATAATTTTCTAATATGTTCGTAGGAGATTGGTTCAACTCTATCTTGCAAAACTTCAAGTTCTTTTATAATAATTGGATGAATAAGCTCTTTTTGAGTAGAAATAAATTGAGCTAATTTAATTAATCCTCCTCTAAAGCTTGTTGCTACAATTTTATATCTTTTTGCATTTCTTTGGTGTTTTTTTATTAATTTTTCATAAGGATATTCCATTTCCAGAACTTTTGTTGAATACAACATCCATAAATAACTAGAAAATACTCTAATATACAACCATGTAATAACTAAGGCGTGAACTATAAAAATAAATACTTGTTTCAATATACCTCCAATTCTATATAAAATTTATCAGTTTTGAATAGAATAGTCAATGAATAGTTTTTTATTTTATATTTATATTTTGACATTTTATTAAATTAATAGTATAAAAATTTATTATTATTTTTTGTTATGAGGTGTTTATGAGAGTTTTTTTGTTTTTGACTTTAGTGACATTGGTCTTCATGTCCTGTGCTGGAGATACTCCTGAGAAGGTTTTGGATAAATGTAATGATATTAAGTGTAGTAATAATGGAATATGTGCTATTGATATTAATAATAATACTGTTTGTATTTGTAATGAAGGGTTTCATGCAGATAAATTAGAATGTATTGCTGATGAGGTTGTTGTAAACCCTTGTAAGGATATAACTTCATGTGATGAGCATGGTTCATGTGCTGTTAATGGTGTTGGAAATGCTGTTTGTGTATGTGATACAGATTTTCATGCTGATGGAATGAGTTGTGTTGCTGATGATGTTGTTGTAAACCCATGTGAAGATATTACTACTTGTTCTCCAAATGGAGAATGTGCTGTTGATGCTGATAATAATGCGGTTTGTGCATGTAGTGAAGGATTTCATGCAGATGGAATGACTTGTATTGCTGATGTTGTTGTAAATCCATGTGAAGATGTTACAACTTGTTCTCCAAATGGAATATGTGCTCTTGATGCTGATAATAATGCAATTTGTGCTTGTAATAAAGGCTATCATGCAGATGAAAATACACTTACCTGTGTTGTAGATTCAACTGATTTATGTGATGGTGTTGATTGTGGAAATAATGCTTTATGTGATTCTTATACTGGTGATTGTTATTGTAAAAGTGGCTATAATGATGATGTAGAGCTTGGAACATGTGTTGCAAATACATGTGGTACAGGTGATGATGTTCATGAGATAGAAAAAATAGAAGGTAATTTTTATGAATTTGTTAAAAATTATGATTATCTCCCTAAGCTTAATGATGATGGAACAAGTGTTAATCCAGATGAAGTATATATAAAGCCACCAGAAAATTATGTTACTGCTTTTAGGGCATCGGTTAAATCTTTAATTAAAGGTGATATTTGTACTGCAGAAGAAGAAGCAAATAATGCTGATATGAAAATAATAAAATATATTGATACAAGGGATGATTTAACTATTAACAGTGATTTATTTACAAATGAATATATTTGTATTATGGGAAAAGATGAAGATAATGATGTTAACCATGATCCAAGTTATTTTAGAGGCTTATTTTGCATGAGAAACTATATTGAAACAAATACTTATACAAGAAATCTTCATATTGCAATTCCTCACCCTCTACATGATGGAAATACAAATATTGAAGGTGCTGAAGTTTTTGAAAACAGTGGTGCAAGGTATTTCTCATTATCAACAACTCATCGTTGTGCAGATCCTGTTGATACACCATGTACTACATCTGCAGGAACTCATATTTGTAATGGTGATTCATATAAAATTTCAGATATGGCTCATAATGTTACAAGCTTATTTTATCAGTTTGCAAAGCAAATACAAGATTTAGATACTTCTTATCATTTTCAAATTCATGGTTTTTCAGAAGATGTATTTCCTGAAAGAGTTGCTATTGCAACAATTGGTTCAAGTACTATAAAAGTTAATTCAAACAGACTTGTGAGAAGATTTACGAATAAATTAAATTCATTGGTTGTTAATGTTGATTCATCTAAAAAAGTAATCTCATGTAATGATGGAAATATTACTGATGAAACTCGTGATGATGATGGTAAAAATGTTCATTTAATAAAATTATGTGCAACAACTAATACAATCGGTAGGTATATTAATGGAGCAGTTAATAATAGCTGTACAACTGATGGCTTAACTTTTGCTCATAGCAGATTTTTACATTTAGAGCAAACAAGATGGCTTAGAGGAAATAGCACTTATGACCCTAAGTATAATCTTGTGACAGAAACAGTTAATTCAATTTTTCCTGCTGTTTTAGTTTTAAAATCATCAGAATAACTATATAATTCTGCTCTAACTATATTTGTAATATCTAAATTAATAATTACTATTATAAAAAATCATAATAAAAGATTGAATTTTTTCTTAATTACTACTATAATGATATTGTATATTTTTGAGGTGTAAATGAAATACTATGTGATTTTTATTGTAGCAATTCTTTTTGCTGTTATTTCCTGTGGAGATGATACAGGTGAAACAGGTGAAGTAAATTGTCCTGTTGGTAGTTTTTATCATGATTCAGGTAATTGTATTAATCCTTGTGAGGGGGTTGATTGTGGTGATGGTGAATGCACTGGGATTTCTGCTGTTAAATATGAGTGTACAAAGCCGGCTTGTGTTATGCCTAAAGTATATAATGAGTTAAATAATACATGTGGTGAACCATGTGAAAATATAGATTGTGGAGATGGCGAATGTGTTGTAGTTACAGAGACAGAAGTTAAATGTGAAGACCCTGTATGTGAAACAGGCTCTTTTGTAAATGAAAACAATAGATGTATAAATCCTTGTGATAATATTGATTGTGGCACAGGTTTAATCTGTCAGGGTATTGATTCTGAATCTTTTGATTGCGTTGCAAATTGTAGTAATCCAGAGGGCTATTTTGAAGAAAATAGAATTTGTGTTAATCCTTGTTATAATGTTGATTGTGGCTTAGGAAGTGCAACATGTATTTCAGAGTCTGCAATAGATTTTCATTGTGAATGTGATGATGAACATGAACTTGTAAATGGTAAATGCCGTAGGCCTTTATTCTATTTATTTAAGAAATATGCAGATGGAGAAAATAATCAGGAAGAAGCGATTGCTTTTCATGACTTAAATCTTGAAAATGGTGGAGGATTTGGAGATAACCACGATCCTCACTATAATGGCTATGACATGGTTTTTAATGAATCTGAAACTCAGTTTATATTAGGTAATTTCGAATATGGTGATTTTAGATTAAATAGGCAAAATGAACCAGTTTCTCTTTATGTTTGGTCTTATACAGATGAAAATCCATCATGGAAATATTTAGCAGATACTGAAACATGTGATAATGATCAAGGTCATTATGATGCTGACCATTTTTGTGCTGTTGAAGGAAAAGGTGGTATGATTAATTATGATATTCCACAAGCACAAAAACTACCTGTAGGATTACATCTTATTAAATTATATATGAAAAAAGATGGTGTGAGTACTTCTATGTATATTAGAGTGAAACCAGATAATGAACAATTAAAAATGGTAGTATTTGATATGGATGGTACATTAACTACAGATGATAGTGAGGTTACTCTTACCTATGTTACAAGCTTATGGAATGGAGAGAGAGACATGGAAATGTATCCAGGTGCTCCTTCCATAGCAAAGTATTACTACCAAAGAGGTTATGAAATTATTTATGTTACAGCAAGGCCATACTGGTTAACAGAAATGTCTTATGAATGGCTTGTTGAAAAAGGGTTTCCAAGAGGATTAACACATGCTTATGAAGGAGCTATTCCTGATGGTAATTTTGATGCTGAAACATATAAGAAAGGATATCTTGAGTCACTAACTAATAAAGGTGTTGACTTTAGTTTTACCTATGGTAATGCACTTACTGATATTGCAGCATATAAATATATTGGAACACCATGTAATAAAATTTTTATTATTGGTGAGCATGCAGGAAAAGATTGTTCAACTGCTGTGGAAGATTATCCTTATCACTTAACTAAATTACCTGAATAGGAGTAGAAATGAAATTTGTTTATTATATATTAATTGTTTTAAGTTTATTCGCTATCTCTTGTAATAACGGAGAAACGCCCCAAAGAGCAAGAACAACATGTGTAAATGTGGATTGTGGAGGAAATGGAACTTGTAAAGTCGTTGATGAAAAGGCTGTGTGTGAATGTAATGATGGTTTTCATCGTTCTGGATTAATATGTGAAGAAAATGGCAATTCATGTATTGGTATTGATTGTGGTTTAGGTAAATGTGAAATTGAAAATGGTGCTGCTGCTTGTAAGTGTTTAAACGGCTATACTGGTTCTCAATGTGATATTTGTGATGATGGGTATCAAGATAATGATAATGATAAAACATGTAAAAAAGATTGTGAAACAAGTGGTTTAAATTGTGGTGAGCATGGAGTTTGCGATGATGGAAGTGGAGTTGCAGAGTGTAGTTGCGAAAATGGTTTTGATGGTGCTTTATGCTCCGTTTTTATAGGTAGTAAACTAACATTAAAAATTACAGACCAATGGGGTAGGGCATTAGATATTAATAATTTTACAGTAACAATGGAAAACAATGGTGAATCTATAGAAATGGATAGTTTTGACTTTGATTATAATCTTTTGGAGATGGGGGATTATACTGTTAAATTGGTTTCAGAAGATTACTTTCCTATGGAATTTAAATTTAAATATATCGGTGAAAATATTGAAAATGGAATACAGGAAGAAAGCATTAAGTTAATAAATACTGATAATTCAGATGAATATCCTGTTACAAAACATGCTTATGTTTACTTTAAAGAAGAGCCAAATAAAATGACTCCAAATTGGCATCATACTTTTTATATTGGTGTTGCACATAAGTGGTTTGCTCCAACAAGTACTCCATTTTCAAAAAATAAAGTTGAATTATACACAAATGGTGAAGATGCATGGAATGGTATTGCAGATGCACTTGAGAATGCTCAAACAGAAATCAATGCAGTATCATGGACTTACGAATCTGATTTTACATTAAGGCACCCTGTTAATATAAATGAAAACAGAGATCCATACAGAATAACAAATATGTTAAATCAAGGTGGTAGCGTAAGAACAAGGTTGATTATTGCTCAGTTATGGAAACAAGATAGCTGGCTTACGAACTGGAAAAATAATGCTGAATTAAAAGACAGAGCAGAAGATGCTAATGATAGTTTTGAATTTATGGCTCAGGCAAATCCAACAAATGAAAATTATACCTTATTTTTTAACTCTGCTTCATTATCACAAAGATTAATGGATACAAATAAAGAATTTAGATTTAAATATGAAAAAGCTGTTGTTGATAGTGATATTGGAGAGCAGTATATTTCACCTATAGTTTGTGGTACAGAAAGAGATGAAGCAGGTAAATGTAAGTTTAATGAAGAAATTGATATTCATATTCCTTTAAATATTGAAGCAAGTATTGCATCTTATCATCAGAAGTTTTTTATAATTGATAGAGAACTTGCTTTTGTTGGTGGAATGAATATGGCTGAAGAATACTGGGATAGTGCAAGTCATGGTGTTTTTGAATACAGAAGAATGAAATATGATTCAGATGCAGGAGATAGAGAAGAAGTAAGAGATGGTGATGATAATGGAATAAAAACACCAGCTGATATTGCTCCCTATGATGATTATTTTACTAAAATTGAAGGGCCTCTTGTAAAAGAAGTTCACAATATATTTTCTAAAAGGTGGAATTATTTAATTTATAATACTGCTAAATATTCTGAAAATTCAACTATTATTGAACCAATGGTAAATTTTGATTCTGTAAATGATGGTGTTATGGCTCAAATAAATGTAACGATGCCAAGGCCGTTTCAGGAAAATACAATTTTAGAATCCCAGCTTTTAGCAATTAGGCAGGCTAAACATTATATTTACATCGAAGACCAGTATTTTAGAATGCCTGTTTTAAATAAGGCTATTGCTGTAAGAATGAATCAAGTTCCTGATTTAAAACTAATTGTTATCACTCAACCTGTTGGAGAGTGGACTGATCTTGGGTGTTTCTGGACTCATACTTCATATAAGTTTTTTATGGATAATTTTGCAAATAGAGTTGAATTCTTTCAGTTAAAATCCTTTGATTATACTTATCCAAATTATAATTGTGATGATGTTTCATATTATGATTGTACCGTTTTTCACGGTCATGGGTGTTGTGGTAATGAAATGACTGCTTACTTTAAGAATTTCTATGTTCATGCTAAAATGTTTATTGTTGATGATACATACATGAGTATTGGTTCATGTAATAAGAATAATCGTGGCTATTTATACGAAGGAGAAATGAATATTTCTGTTTATGATAAAACTTGGGTAAAAACTCAAAGAAAAAAAATATTTGAATCATTGCTTGGAGCAGATAATTATTCTGATGTAGAAGCTTATGAAGCAGAAGATTTTAATTTGATGTTTGATAAGTTAAAAGAGATTGCTCAATATAATCAAAATGCTTATGATGCGTGGGATACTGATATCGGAGAAGGTGATGAAAAAAGAGACCAAAATTTTGATATAGATTATACCTCTGTATCAAAAGAAGATGCTCTTCCTGATACACATAAGCCAAAAGGATTTTTATATCCTTTAAGTTTTGATGAGCCTTCTGATTGTTTAATTGAAGATGTTGGTGATGATGCTGCAAAATAATTTGACAAATATTTTAATTATTGTAATATAAATTATTGGATAAGGAGTAATTTGAATATTTATAAAGTTTTATTTATTATATTTATAGCTTTTTGGGCTTCCTGCAGTAAATTTAAGGAACCAGATAAGGTAAAGGGGTTCATTGAGCAAAAAAAATATGATTTAGCAATAAAGGAAGCCCAAAAAGAAAGTGATAAAGCCAAAAAATTTAATTATCTCGGTATTATTTACTCTAAAAAAGGTGATTTTAAAAAATCAGAAGAATATTATAATAAAGCTATTAAAATAGATAGTAAGAATTTTAAAGCATTATATAACTTGGCTGTTTTAAAAACAAAAATGAGAAAATTTACAGAAGCCCTTGAGCTTTTAAATGAACTTGAAAAAAAATATCCTAAAAATACCAATATTAAAATAAAAAAATCATGGGTTAACTATTATTTGCTTGCTAATAGTAATGCAATTGCAATTTTAAAGGAAACTGTTGATGAAAATAGAAAGATATTAACTGTTTACCAATGGAAAGAAATATCAAAACTTTATGAAAATTTAAAAAGGTATGAGGCAGCTGCTGAAGCTTATGATTATTATATTTCAAAATCAAAATTGAAGAATCTAAAAATAGATATTAAAAAGGCTCAAAGACATTTAAATATGTTGAGGTCTGAAAGAAATGAGGAACTTTAAGTTTTTAAGGAGGAATAATGAGAAAGATTGTTTTTTTTATACTAACTGCTCTTTTTATGGTGGTGGGTTGTGAGAATACAGCAAGTGATACAGAAGATGACCATAAAGGAAAGGCATGTTCTTATTATGCAGAATGTAAAGGTATTGAAATCTGTTTAAAAGGAGAGTGTGTTCCTTCTGATAGCTATGATTGTACTGCTAATAATGATATTTGTCCAAAGGATTTGGTATGTAGCCATGTATCTGGAAAATGTAAACCAGTAGAATGTTCTAATCATTCAGAATGTGCAGCAGGACAATTTTGCAATGGTAGTTTCTGCAAGACTGAATGTAAGTATAACTCAGAATGTGGAGAAAATTACTTGTGTGATTTAGAAACAGGTGAATGTAAGGTGAATGAAGATATTAACTGTCTTGATCATCCTAATCTTTGTACTGAAAATGAAGTTTGTAATACAGAAACCAAAAAATGTATTCCTAAAGTAGATAAGGAATGCATGAATGATTTTGAATGTGACCATGAGCACGGACAGTATTGTAATACTGTAACTAATAAATGTGAAGATGACCCAGATTATTGCGAAGATGATACTACCTGTGATACAAATTTTGAATGTAAAGCACATCATTGTGAGCCAATTGGCGGAGCAGGTTGTGCGATAGATGAAGAATGCGATAATGGCCTTCGTTGTAATAATGGAGAGGGTGGAACTAATACATGTGTTCAGTGTATTGAAGATAGTGATTGTGTTGATAGTACATGTGATTTAACATCTAAAAAATGTATTGTTACACAAAGCTGTACAGATGATAGTACATGTCCTGAAGGAACAAAATGTGTAATGTCTGATGGAATGATGCCTGGAATGCCTAGTGGTGGTGGTGATTTACCTGGTGGTTCAGAGGGTAGTTGTCAGGAAGTTGAAGTATGTTATGTTGATGCAGACTGTAATCCTGATGGAGTAGCAGAAGAAGATTATGAAAAATTTTGTAAAGATGCTAAAGCAGCAACAGAAACAGAGCCTGCTGAAACTGGATATTGTGCAACAAAAAATAATTTTGATGCGAGTTCTTTTTTAGATATTTTAGGGCTTTGTAATGATGATGATAGTGTTCCATTTCTATATAAGCCATGTCCAGAAGGACAAAGCTGTGTTAATTATCAATGCTATGCTGCTGGAAGTGAGCCTGAATGTAGTAATGATAGTGAATGTGCTACTCTATACCCAGAAAGAGAAAATCAAATCTGTGAAAGAGGTGGCTGTATAGAAGACCCAACTCCAAGATGTCCAAATGGAGAAACTGATTGTTCTGACCAAATGCATTGTGATACTAGTGAGCAGGTTTGTTATTCATGTGTAACCGATGCTCATTGTGGCGATAATTCTGTTTGCAGAGATCATAACTGTGTGAATTCATCTTTCTGTGAAGACGATAGCGATTGCCAGTCAGGAATGACCTGCAGAGCTAATGTATGTAGATAGGATAGAAATTATTAAACTCTGTGTGGCTAACTTTGTTAGACACACAGAGTTCCTATTCATTCCGTATAGGAAACTCCAAAACTCACCAGCGTGAAAACGACGCTTTTCACAAAGTGAGTGCAGGTACTGTTTCCGTATAGGAAACTCCAAAACTCACCAGCGTGAAAACGACGCTTTTCACAAAGTAAGTGCAGGTACTGTTT
>Ga0256827_10001571_pt1 | contig 14645 bp, 15 predicted proteins | sample CV84metaG_FD_185977 | JGI IMG/M metagenome (GOLD analysis project Ga0256827, IMG submission 185977) | Hydrothermal vent microbial communities from East Pacific Rise, Pacific Ocean - CV84 | ecosystem: Environmental > Aquatic > Marine > Hydrothermal vents | place: Pacific Ocean: East Pacific Rise... | reverse complement strand
TACAGGAACAACAGTAGGAGTGATACAAGAGGGGATGCGACGTATCGATTTAGTCGTAAAAGGAGAACATCAATTTCAAAACTCTTTAGCTAAAATTTCACAACTCTACTATCCATTAAAAGATGGGACAAGTATCGCTTTAAGTAGATTGGTTAATTTCAAAAAGAAGAGTGGCCCCGTTCAGATAGAGCATGAAAATGGTTATCGAAAAACAGTGGTACAGAGTAATGTCCAAGGACGAGACTTGGTTAGTTTTGTAGAAGATGTCAAAAAAGCTGTTGCCAAAGAGGTTAAATTACCTGCGGGCTACTACCTAACCTATGGTGGAGAGTTTGAAAACCAACAACGTGCAGCGGCAAGGCTACAACTCATTGTTCCTATTGCTCTATTCTTGGTCTTCATGCTACTCTATGTCTCATTTGGTTCACTACTACAAGCAATTATTGTCTTTATCAATGTTCCCTTGGCACTTATTGGTGGTTTTGCAGGTCTCTACTACAGTGGAGAATATCTATCAGTTCCTGCTTCAGTTGGATTTATTGCACTTCTAGGAATAGCTATGCTTAATGGAGTCGTCATGATAAACTACTTTAACTATCTTGTAGAGAGAGGAATAGCAATCAAAGAGGTCATTGTAGAAGGCTCAATCAAACGTCTTCGACCTGTCCTCATGACAGCACTCATTGCTTCATTTGGACTGGTTCCACTCATGTTCTCAACAGGTCCTGGTTCTGAAATTCAAAGACCATTAGCCATTGTAGTAATTAATGGACTAGCCAGCTCAACACTATTAACACTCTTTATTTTACCTATTTTATTTGGGATGTTTTATAAGGAGAAGTAGAATTTAATTGCCATCATACCATGAGGTATAATGGCAATCCATCTTAAAGATCATAACTATAAATGTTCATTTCCCACCCAAACCAATAGCAGATAAAGAAGTAGGGTTAAAAGAGGAAGTGACCAAAATAACCACGGTTTTTTTTCTCTGAAAATATAGTATATTAGCCCCCCATAAGAGAGTGCTACAGCAACAAAGTGAGTAAGATACATAGGCATAATGGCTCGCATTATATTACCAATGATACCCAACGAAATAATAGAGGCAAGAACCACAAAAGAGAAGAGCATCTTTTGCATATCTCTCTCTTTTTTATACATTAAATAAATTAAAGCTATTGCCAAAAGAGGGGCAAGAATAATAATTGCTTTCATAAAAAGACTCCCAAGAAGAATTTCAGAAGCTATTATATCTTATCTACCACCTCAATACCTAGAATATTTAATGCTTTTTTAATAACTGTTCCTGTTAATTTAGTTAGTTGAAGACGGCTCTGTTTAACATCCTCTTCAATCTCCTCTTTCAAGATAGGATTCTGTTCGTAGAACTTCATAAAAAGAGTTACTAAATCATAAAGATATCCCGTGATTGTATGAGGGGTCGCTTCGATAGATGCTTTTATGAGCGTATCTTCAAACTTTAAAAGCATCAATGCTAAACGGTGTTCTATCTCATCAGAAACTATAATATTGCCTGTTACTTCGGCGTTATATTTTCGTAAAATTGACTGAGTTCTGGCATAAGCATACTGCATATACATCGCTGTGTTACCCTCAAAAGAGAGCATTTTATCCCAAGAGAAAATATAGTTTGACTCACGGCTAATACTTAAATCTGCATACTTTACAGCACCTATCCCCAATACTTTAGCAGTATGATTTAATGCCTCTTCACTATACTCTTCAGGATTTTTAATAGAGGCTTTCGCTTTGACAATAGCTTCATCTAGTAAATCTACTAATTTCACAGTACCACCATCACGGGTTTTAAATGGTTTACCACTTTTATCCATCATCGTTCCAAAACCAATATGCTCCAAAGAGACATCTTCTCCAACCATTCCAGCTTGTTTGGCAATAGTAAATACCTGTTTAAAGTGCCCTGATTGACGTGCATCGACCACATAACAGATACGATTGGCTTTTAGCTCTTTTGCACGATACTCTAATGCGGCTAAGTCGGTGGTAGCATAAAGATAGCCCCCATCTCCTTTTTGTACAATAACGGGAATTTCTGCTCCATCTAAAAAGACACACTCTGCACCATCCGAAGTTGTTGACATCTCTCTTTTTCGAAGAGTGTTAATAACATTTGGAAGCTGAGGGTTGTAAAAACTCTCGGCACGAACATCATTACGTGTTAAATTAACACCTAGTTTCTCATAAACCTCTTCACAATGTCCCAATGATGCATCGATAAAACTCTGCCATAGAGTCAAACAGTGTTCATCTCCACTCTGAATTTTCACAACATAATCACGTGCTTTATTTGCAAATAGTTCACTTTCATCAAATCGTACTTTTGCATCTTTATAGAACTGCTCTAAATCTTTAAGCTCTTGAGTATTCCCATCAGTATTTTGCTCTTCTAAATAGGCAATTAACATACCAAATTGTGTACCCCAATCACCAATATGATTTTGACGAATAACATCATCGCCTAAAAATTCGAGTAGAGTTGCTAAGGTATCGCCGATAATAGATGAGCGAAGATGCCCAACATGCATCTGTTTTGCCATGTTCGGACCAGAGTAGTCAACCACTACTTTTTTAGGAGTCTCTACATAACCAACACCTACACGCTCATCAGTTACGATTCTATTTGTCTGTTGACTTAACCAGTTGTTATTGAGCCAAATATTAATAAACCCCGGACCTGCAACCTCCACTTTGGCAATCATTCCTGTGGTATCAATATGCTCTACAACATTGGTTGCAATTTGTCGGGGATTTTGTTTTAAAATTTTAGCCAATTTCATGATACCATTAAACTGGTAATCTCCAAATTCAGGCTTTGTTGCGTCAGAGATAACAATATCTTCTGCTTTAATATTGGCACCAATTAGTGCATTCTCTATAATTTTATTAAGTTCTAATTTGATTTTCATAAATATTCCATGATATAAGTAGGGTATTACGTAGATATAATAGCTCGTACTAAAAGAGTTTTAGTACGAGAAAAATTAAGCTTGTTTAGTGCTATCTTTTACTTCGGTTTTAGTAGCTTCTTTGACCTCTGGTTTAATCTCTTTAACGCTATCTTTAGCATCAGCAACAACCTCATCTTCTTTTACAGCTGTTTTGAAATCTTTGATTCCTTTACCAATACCTTTTGCTAGTTCTGGTATTTTTTTTCCTCCGAAAAGTAGTAAAACTACAGCAGCTATAACCGCTAATTCTATTCCACCTGGCATTCTATATATCCTTTGATAAGTTTTCTCATTCAAATATAATGAGATTTATTTAGCAAGATTATACTCTATTTTCGTTAATTTTTCCAGTGTTGTACCAATTTTTCTAACTCTTCACTATTTTGTTTCAATCTAGAAGCATTAGCAATTATCGTAAATTGAGCCGATGCTTTCTCTACAATATCGTTAATAATCACAAAATCAAACTCATCAACAGCCTCAATTTCGACTTTGGCATTCTCGATACGTTGTTCGATAACACTCTTATCATCTGTACATCGAGCATAGAGACGTTTCTCCAACTCCAAAAGTGTAGGAGGTGTAATAAAGGCAGAGGTAACATAATCTCCCATTTTAGCACGTACCAAACGATGTCCTTGAACATCAATATCAAAAATAACCAATTTCCCTTGAGCAAGTGCTTCTTTTACAGGCTTTAAAGAAGTTCCATAGTAATTTCCATGAACCGTTGCATACTCTAAAAAATCTCCTGCTTTAATGCCCTCTTCAAAAATATCTCGTGTCACAAAATGGTAATCAACACCATTTTTCTCTCCTTCTCGAGGAGAACGCGTTGTCGTAGATATAGAGAAATAATAGTCTCCAATATGAGGACTAGCATGATTAATAATGGTACTTTTTCCAGCCCCTGAAGGACCAGAAAGCACTAAAATGGCACCTTTCATAAACGTTATCTCTTAGGGAATTTAATGCTAACTTTTACAGTAGCTCCTGCAAGAAGACCTTTTAGTGTCTCTACAGGCAGAGAAGTTAATGTCTCAATTAAAGCATCAGATGGCAAAGAGGCATCATCCTCTTTTTTACTCTTTTTCTTTTTCTCTTTTTTCTCTAAAAGACTAACTGTAGGTACAGCAGGTGTCATTAAATCATCCAGTGCCATCTCATCTTTAGTTGTATCATTTTCTAAAATATCTTTAATATTTGCCACTTCAGCTTCATCTAAAATTTTAGTTTCGCTCTTTTTTACTTTTTTAGTTCCCATATCTTCACTCGGTTCTTTATTTTTATCACTTGCCTCTACAACGCTGGTTAAAGGCTGTATCGCATCTGCTTCAATAACACTACTTTTTTTGGTTGAATCACTAAAGTTTAAATCAAATGTATCACTCTTTTCACTATCAAAATCCAAAAGAGTATTCTTTTCTAACTTTAGTGTATTTTCTTTATCATCCAAAGAGAGTAATGTCTCCTCTAGTTTACTATCATTACTTAAATCCAGTTCAAAGAGTTCCTCTTTTGAGAACTCATCTAACTTTATCGAAGAGTCAGTAGATAATCTATCATTTAGCTCCTCATTTTTAAAAGGAAATGCTTCTGCTAACTGCTCATCAAAACTCTTCTCATCAAGATTTTTTTCAGCTTTTACGGACTCTATTTTATCATCTTTTTCCAAATCATCAAATAAATCGAGCTCTTCAAGCTCTTCTTTAGAGCTATCTTTAACAAAAGAGTTCTCTTTAGGAAGCTCAAGTTCATCTTTCTTCTCATCTAAAAGATTAAAATGGTTATTTTCAATATTAACAGGCTCTTCAAATGCATACTCTTCAACGGAGCGAATTACAGCAGAAACCTCTGAAGGTAAAAAAGGTTTTAATATACTCATATCAAATAGACTTTTTTCCTCTTTATCATCTTGCCCATAAAATAAAACTCTTTTTTGAGTCTCAATATTTTCTGAAATAACGCTATTTACGTCTTTACTCCAAGAGTCAGCATCTACAAAAACAATATCATATTTACTATTACTTAGCTCTGTTACCTCTTGAATTTCATCAATCTCTATATCCTCTTTTCTTGCACTCAATGCGGTTAACCTAGATACGACTGGATTACTGTTTATTAATAATATTTTCATTTTTACTCCTAAAGTTCTATCTAATTTATTATAATATTCTAAATTTTATTGGGCAATTTTAGTATAATTCCCGTTTAAACAAGATTAAATAGATTTTTATATTAAAATAACTTTAATTTATTTTACTATATGAAATTAATAATAATATTTTTAAACTTCTGAAATAGTTTTTTTGTTAAAAAATATTTTAATAAATGAGGAGATTTTTTGCTAGATTTATTTATTCAAACCATTTTTGATATAGGATATATAGGCTTCTTTTTCTATATGGTTATTGTCGGAACTTTTATTCCTCTTCCAACACAACTGATTCTACTTCCTGCTGGTTTTTTAGCATCCCAAGGAAAACTCGATATGAGTACTGTTATTATAGTAACCTCCATAGGAACAACTATGGGTGCAATTATTAACTATTTTATGGCTCATTACATTGCTAAACATTGGGTATCAGAAGAGAAACAGTATAAAGTTCAAAAGTTCTTTCTTAAATACGGAAAGCTCTCTGTTGCTCTTGCTCCACTAACTTTTGGACTGGGACAATATATTTCACTTCCCGCAGGTATTGCAAAAATGCCCCTTCAATGGTTTATACCAATTATCTTTACTTCCAATGCTTTATGGAACTTTGCAATGTTGATGTTGGGCTATATCTTTGGCAATGATGCCAACTCAAAAGCAATCTATCTTGCTTTGGCAGGTGCAATCATTGTTATTATTGCAATTACTACCTTTATATACAGAGAGTTTAAAAGTTATTGAAAAGTTATGGGTGGTTATAATTCCCAAAAAATTATTATATATTAAGGATATAGATGTCAACGTATATTTTTGGTCACACCACACCAGACTCTGACTCAATTGTTGGAGCCATTTCACTCTCTTACCTCAAAAACCAATTAGGGGAAACATGTATTCCAAGTAAACAGGGAGAGATTAACCCTGAGACTGCATTTATTTTAGAAAAGTTTAATTTTGAAGAGCCTATTTTAAAAACTAGCTATGCAGGAGAAAATGTCTATCTTATAGATTTTATGGAGAGTTCTCAAAGTCCAAGTGATATCACAGAGGCGACTATCTTGGGTATTGTAGACCATCATAAACTAGGAGATTTAAAAACGGCTTCTCCTCTAGAGATGTGGGTACGTCCTGTAGGCTGTTCAAATACCATTGTAAAGCAGATGTTCGACTACTACAACATAGAGATTCCAAAAGAGTTAGCAGGAATGATGATGTGTGCTATCTTGAGCGATACGGTAATCTTTAAATCTCCTACATGTACAAAAGAGGATACAAAAGCCGTTAAAGAGTTGGCAGAGATAGCGGGGATAGCAGACCCAAAAGCCTTAGGAATGGAGATGTTTATTGTAAAATCAGATGTTCTTAATGATACCAAAAGAGATTTAGTACTTAGAGATTTCAAAGATTTCAACATGGGTGGAGAAAAAGTGGGTGTAGGACAGCTTGAAGTTGTAGACCTAACTGTTTTTGACAATATGAAAGAAGAACTCTTCAAAGCTATGGCAGAGATTAAAGCCGAAGCTAACAGACATACAGTAATTTTACTACTTACAGATATCATGCAAGAGGGTTCTCAACTCTTAGTAGTTAGTGATGATAATAGTAAAATTGAATCAGCTTTCAACATTCAACTCATAGAGAATCAAGTTTGGCTTCCAAAGGTTATGAGTCGTAAAAAACAGGTTATTCCATTTTTAGAGGGTGTTTTTTAAACACTTTCTCCTACAAGTTGTTAAAAATTAAGGGGTAACTGCTCACTTCAAGAAAGTATCAAGTTATCCTAAGATAAAATAATATTTTATCGGGAGAATAACATGAAAAATAGAACAACATACATAACAGCAACCTTAATGGCAACCAGCTTACTTTTTCTAGGGTGTGAAACTGGAGTAAAAAGTAGTCAATCTATTCCTGCTCAACAGACTGAGGCTTCGGGAATTGTAGATAAACATACGAAAATGAGTGTACCATCAGGTATTGTAGACCAAACATCTATTGTAACTTCTGGACATACAGTTAAAAGAAAAAGAATCTTCTCAAACTCAGCACAACCTGGATACTACCTACAAGTTGGTTTTTTTGAACAGTATAAACCGAACAAAACGTTTACCAGTCAAATAGAACGTACTGGTTTAAACTACATTATTTTAAATAAAGATGGAAATCATCATGCACTAGTTGGTCCTTATAAATCATATAACCAAGCACATGCCCAGATGCATCGAGTAAAAACACTCCTTCATAAGTCATCATTTGTGGTTGAAGTCTTACGCCCATAACTCTTAGCTTTAAACTAAAAACACTTTAACAAGGGATTGGATACAATACAAAAAAATATCCCTTAACATTGGAGTGTTCATTTGTCAACAAAAAAACTACACCTCGTCAGCCTTGGTTGTACCAAAAATCTTGTCGATTCAGAGGTTATGCTGGGTCGTCTAAAAGAGTATGAAATTTCGGATGACCCAACTACAGCAGATGTCATTATTGTCAATACTTGTGGCTTTATTGATGCAGCAAAAGAGGAGAGTATCAACACCATTCTAAATGTTCACGAAGAGCGGAAAAAGGGTTCTCTACTGGTAGTAAGTGGGTGTCTAACAGAACGATACAAAGAGGAGCTTCAACGTGATTTACCTGAGGTCGACATCTTTACAGGCGTAGGCGACTATGAACAGATAGATAAGATGATTGCACAAAAAAGAGGCATCTTCTCTCCTACTGTCTATTTAGCAAACGAAGAATCCGAACGTATTATTACAGGTTCAAATACCCATGCCTATATTAAAATAGCAGAAGGGTGTAATCAAAACTGTTCGTTTTGTGCGATTCCTAGCTTCAAGGGAAAACTTCATTCAAGAACACTCGCTTCTATAGAAAAAGAGGTAAAAGCATTAGTCAAAAGAGGATTTTATGAGTTCTCATTTATCTCTCAAGACTCTTCAAGCTTTGGTCGAGATATCGCACTAAAAGATGGATTAGTGGAACTTATTCATACTGTAGAGAAGATAAATGGAGTCAAAGTTGCTCGAATTCTCTACCTCTATCCTAGTACTACTACGTTTAATCTTATTGATACTATTGCAGATTCAAAGGTCTTTGAAACCTACTACGATATGCCTATTCAACAGATAGATGATGGTATCTTAAAGATGATGCGTCGAGGCTTTGGAGAGAAAAAAACCATTGAACTTTTAGAGCGAATGAAATCTAAAAAAGATGCATTTATCAGAACTTCTATTATTGCTGGACACCCTGGAGAGAGCAATGAAGCATTTGAAAGAGTCTGTAACTTTATGCGTGAATTTCAATTTGACAGATTTAATGTATTCTTCTACTCTAACGAAGAGACCACCCCTGCCTTTACAATGAAACCTGTAGAGGAATCGGTTATTGAGGAGCGTGTTGAGATATTAGAAGAGATTTCAAAAGAGACGACTCCCAAATCTTTAGAAAAGATGTTAAACAAAACAATAAACGTTATTTTAGAGGGAGAGAGTGATGAACATGAGTATATCTTATCTGCACGTCCAACACTTTGGGCAAGAGAAATTGATGGCGATATTCTAATTAACGATACCTCCGATTTAGAGATTAACTTTGGACAACTCTATGAAGCAAAAGTAACTCAATTGGCAGGAGATAGACTACTCGCAACACTTATAAAACAACTCTAAAATGCTCCTACAACTTGACCTAACGATAGAGGCTAAACTTAGAGATTCCAAAAACTTATTGGCTTTCTCTGCGGGGGTGGACTCCTCTGCCCTATTCTTTTTACTTAAAGCCTATAAGATTAAATTTGATATTGCACTGGTTAATTATGGTCTAAGAGAGAGTGCGTTTAAAGAGCAACAACATGCCATAGAACTTTCAAAAATACACAATTTAAAATGCTATACTATTCAAGCTCCCTCATATGAAAATAATTTTGAAAAAAATGCTCGTGATTTTCGTTATGATTTTTTTGACAAAATAGTAGCAGAGTATCACTATGATAATTTACTAACAGCTCATCAACTTAATGATCAACTAGAGTGGTTTCTAATGCGTCTAACCAAAGGTGCTGGTGTTGTTGAACTCTTAGGACTAGAACCTCTCTCAGAAAGAGAGCATTATACATTAATACGTCCACTTCTCAACCACAGTAAAGAGGAGTTATTATTATATCTAAAGAGCAATAAACTACCCTATTTTGTAGATAAGAGTAACTATGAAGATAAATATGAACGTAATCGATTTAGGAAAGAGTTTTCAGATAAACTACTCAAAGTAAATAGAGAAGGTATTAAACGGAGTTTTGACTATTTAAGAGTAGATAAAAAAGAGATTCTTTCTGACTATAGAGAGCTGTTTCACTATAAAGAGCTCTATGTTTTACACTATAAAACAGCTATTATAAAAACACGGCTCATTGATAGATATCTAAAAAAGTTAGGCTATCTTCTCTCTGGAAATCAACGTAAAGAGTTAATCAAGAGTCACTCTATAGTTCTTGGCGGGAAATGGGCAGTTGAAATAATAGAAGAGAAAATTTTTATCTCTCCCTATCGAAAGAGTATTAAAAAGATGGACAAAAAATTTAAAGAGGAGTGCCGAGTCTTGAAAATACCCTCTAAAATTCGTGCCTATCTTTACGAGGAGAGATTATCCCCTAAAGCTCTTTTAGAGAAAATTTAACCTCTAAAAGTTCATCTTTTTCATCAAAAAGAAGTTCATTATCTTTTAATTTTACCAAATAATGTAGAGACAATGATTCAATAAAATTATTAAATTTATTAACTTTACTCTTGTCTATAGTTCCTACAACACTATAGGTATCATTCGAAATAATCTCTACTTCAAGTGCTGAAAAAAGGCTACTATTCTCTTTCTTGAACTCTTCAATTACAAAAGGTTTTGCCTCTTCAGTAATATTATATTTAAATCCTATCTTTTGAAGAGTTGCTCTTTTTAAATCATAACTCTCTAAATTTTTATAATAACCTATAGCTGAAGGGGTAACCCATACCAATAGGAGTAATAGTGTAATAGAATATATTATTTTTGTTATCAATGGTAATCCACCTACTTTTGAAGCCATACTCTTCTCCTTTTATACTTTTGATTTAAATGAAAATTCTGTCATAAAATTTTCAAGTGGTTTAATAACAAACTCACCATCAGGATAGAGTGAGGTTAAACTATTTCGTAAAGGCTCAATACCCCAAACTACACCCCTTAACTCGATTTTAGAATCCGAGATAACAGCATGTTTTAACTCTGCATTTTTACCCATAGATAGAAAAATATCATTTGCATTTTTACCTAAAAGCTCATAATTTTTCTGTAATATTAATTGCGATTCACTCACTTCTCTATTTTTTAAAATTTTTTTATTTTCACCGTTAAAATAGAACCCCATACCAATAACCAAGAAGAGAGGTATAAGAGAAAGAAAAGTGCTTAATAGAGTTCCTTTAGAGGAGCCACTACTATTAAAAAAACTCTTGATTTTGCTAATCAAGGAGTTACTATCTGAAGAAGAGCTATTTAGTTTAATATCATCTAGGTTATGTAAAAGGTCATTCTCCATAGAGGTAAAATTACTTGCTTTTAACTTCTTATCATTCTGTTTAGAGTCACTTCCCATATTGGCTTGATTTAGGGATAGAGAGGAACGAATATAGCTAGAGGATGCTCTTCGAGGATCTCCTGCCATATGATGTAAAAGGTTATGAATACTATTTTGAGTGGGTAAAATACTCAACGAAAGCTCTTCTCGTAGAACCTTAAGGAGCTTAGGAGAGTCATCTGTTAGAAGCATCTCAATATGGTCAGCAAATTTATAAGATATTTTATAATAAGCCTTCATACTTTTATAGACTCTGTCTGCGATTTGCTTTTCAGTTAATCCACGTGTTCCGATAACCCAACTTTGATGAATTTTATCCTCGGTAGCAAACATCATATAGAGTTTACGATCGAAAAGACCAATAAGCAGAGTTAATTTATTATCCAGTTTTTGCTTATACTCTTCATAAAGAATAGCAAAAGGAGAGAAGTAGAGAGTGGTAGGAATATTACCAATATCCATCTTATCTTGAACCACATAATTATTATTAAATATTTTTGCAGATACTCTATTTTTATCCTCTTGCTCTGTTACTTTTTGATTCGGAACTAAAGAAATTGAGACAATTTGAGTGATTGGATGCTGTGATTGAAGCAGTCGAATATGTTCAATAAATTTCTCTTTTTCACTCTCATGAAACTGTTCTATCTCCTTGGGAATAAAACCATCTTCGGTCTGAATTGCATAATTTAAAAAATAAAATTCTCTCTCTTTATAATGTGTAATTGTTACATACTGATTACGCATACTATTCTCCTTTACTATTGTTTTCATCACACAGAGGGTATGATGTATATTTGTTTAATTTTTTACTATTTTCTAACTGAGGATATATCTCTATAGTGGTCATTGGGCTATGATCTAAAAGTTCAGAAATATCTGAAACTTTAAGACCATCATGCAGTAGATAGGTTGTGAAAGAGTGCCGTAGCTGATGAGCTGATGCATTAATTCCACTTTTTCTCAAGACCTTTTTACAAAGATAAAAAATCCGACTAATGGACATCGCTTGTTGATTTTTTTCAAGTAAGAAGTTTTGAGGTTCATTAATTTCTAGATACACTCCAATCTCTTCATATAATTTAGGTAAAAGAGGAACCTCTCTCTCTTTTAATAAAATCTTCTCTTTAGAAATATGAGATAACTCCAATAAAGAGAGTTCTAAAGTGCTTAGTCCTAAACCATAAAGTAAAGTGATAATTAATTTTTCTTCATGATTACACTCTTTGAAAATCTTATATACTATACTATTATCTATTGGTTGGGGTAATATTTTAGGAACTTTAATCTCAGAAACTACATTACCAATTAAACTAATCTCTATCTCTGTTTCTCTATTCATAAAGTTTACAAAAGAACGTATAGCACTTAATTTTTTGGATATGATTTTTTTTGAGTTAGAGTGATTTTTTAACTTAAAGGGAGTAATATCTAGGATATATAGCATATTTTTTTGATAAAAATAACTACTCTCTGACATTTCAAATAGAACATTTCTATAAGTTTCAATTGAACTAGAGGAGTAGGCTTTAATCTTTTCCAAATAGTATAAAAAATCATTAATATTTTCTTTTAAACCAACCATGCACAAATTATATCAAACCTTTTATCTTTAACAGCTTATGTTGTAAATTATTTTTTTATATTTAATATTTATATAAACTTTACTTTCTTAATAAAATAAATAAATATTTTATTAGTTTAGTATGTTAAACTTATATTAAGTTTATGGTTATGAAATTGAGTAGAGTTTCATCTGTTCTTGCAGATATTTTTTGGCATTATCTTTTTCCATGCCTTCAATATTTAAAACTTGATGATATATATCCAAAGAGGTAAAAGGTTTTGGAATAAGAAATTTATCCCAACTTGGTACTTGCCAGTAGTGTGTAGGTTTGTAATTAACGACCATCAATGGTAATTTAGATCGAAGAGCCAAAGCAACGGCTCCATCACTCATACTGTATCGGGGACCTTTAGGACCATCTGGTGTAATCATAACAGAGTCTCCATGCTTAAGAGCCTTAATAGAGTTTATTAAAACTGATTTTGCTCCTCGTCGAGAAGAACCTCGTAGAGCCGAGATATTTAAAAAGCTCAATACTTTTGCAATTAAATCTCCGTCATGATGTTGAGCAATAATAGCAGAAGTTTTTTGATTTTTACGAAACTTACGATAAACCAAGGGGGAGATAAGAAGCTCTCCATGCCAAGTAATTGCCATGCATTGCCCCTCAATTGGTTTATCTATAAAGTGATATCTCTTTTTATAAGTTAACCACAAAAGACGCATTAATATATAAACCATAGGAGGTATAATAATAATGCCTATTTTACGGAAAAGTCTCTTACGCAAAAAGTGAACCTTCTAATGCACCTCGCGATACTTTAGTCACTTTTACTTTAAGAATTTTCCCAAGTAACTCTTCACTTCCTTCAACGAAAAAAAGTTTTCCATCATCACTACGACCAGAAACTCTTCCTCCTGATTTTAGCTCATCAAAATAGACGAAATGTTCTCTGCCCATTTGTGAATCCATGACCTCATCTAAAATTTCTGTTTGTCGAGTTTGCAGTCGTGTTAATCTTGCACCCGCAATCTCTTTAGAGATTTGATTGCTAAATTCAGCTGCTTTGGTATGTGGTCTAGGAGAGTATTTGAATGAAAAAAGCTGTTCAAATCGAACCTGCTCTAAGACATCCATTGTATCCTCAAAGTCTTCATCACTTTCTCCTGGAAAACCAACTATAATATCTGTTGATATTGTCGCTTCAGGACAAAGTTTTCGTATCTTTTCACAACGGTTAATAAACCACTCTTTCGAGTAACCTCGTTTCATCTCTTTCAAAAGCCTAGAAGAACCACTCTGAAGAGGTACATGAATCTGCTTACATATTTTTGGATTATTAGCAAACTCTTCTAAAAACTCATCATCCATATGAAGTGGATGTGGCGAAGTGAATCGTATTCTTTCTAAGCCTTCAATCGCAGAAATTTTACGAAGAAGCCCTGTAAAATTACACGGCTCTTCATCTGCATTAAAATACTTGCCATAATTGTTAACATTTTGTCCAAGAAGCATAACCTCCTTGGCACCTGAAACAACCGCTTTAGTAATCTCTTGAACAATTAAATTTGAAGGAATCGAAACCTCCTCTCCACGTGTAGCAGGAACAATACAGTAAGTACAAGACTTATCGCATCCCATTGATATATTAACCATTGATTTAAAAGGGTTTGTTCTATACTCTCCAAAAGCATAGGTACTATCATCATGATTAATATCTATCTCTACAGCATGTTTTTTATCAATTACTTCTGTAATCTTTGAAATATTTCTTGCTCCAATCACAAAATCGACAGAAGGAGCTCTCTTTATAATATCTTTACCTAAATGTGAAGCGGTACATCCAGCTACACCAATTTTAGCATTCGTTTTTTTAAACTTATTAAAAACACCTATTTCTGAAAATAGTTTTGATACAGGTTTCTCCCGAACTGAACATGTATTAATAATAATTAAATCCGCATCTTCTAATGACTCTGTAAGCTCATAAGGCTCTTTACTATTTAGTTCGGCTATCATATGTTCGCTATCGCGAACATTCATGGCACAGCCTAAAGTTTCTATATATAATTTCTTCATTTATAGTTATTTTACGATATGTACCTCGTAAATGTACTCATCATCATCAAGTCCAAATTTTACCTCTCTCATATAAACAGAGTACTCTTTCTCTTCAAAATGCTCAATAAGTGTCTTTAACTCTTTATGAGAGTTCTCTTTATCAAAGTAAAAAATAGATTTTTTCTCTAAATCCTCTTCAATTTTATCTAGCTCAATAACTTTTGGTTTGGCAGTTACTGACGTTCGTGCTACCT
>Ga0256827_10001570_pt1 | contig 14655 bp, 8 predicted proteins | sample CV84metaG_FD_185977 | JGI IMG/M metagenome (GOLD analysis project Ga0256827, IMG submission 185977) | Hydrothermal vent microbial communities from East Pacific Rise, Pacific Ocean - CV84 | ecosystem: Environmental > Aquatic > Marine > Hydrothermal vents | place: Pacific Ocean: East Pacific Rise... | reverse complement strand
AGTAAGTATTTCGAAGGTTTAGTTGGTAAACCTGGAGTAATCTTAATGATACTATTCTCACTTGTAAGTTTTGTTATTTTCAGTTTTAATATTTCTAAATTATTCTCAATGTTTTCTTCTAAAAAGGAATCAGAAGATGTAAATTTGGATAATTTTGAAGTTGATGGATTGTCAATTGATCAATTAGCTGAACTTCATAAAGAGAATGATGAGGTAGAAGAAGAGGAGGGCTCCATTGATTTTGATTTGAAAGTTAATACCGTAAGTTCTCACAAAGAGGAACAAGCTGATGATAAACCTAAAAGTGATAATGAAGTTGATTTGGATTTTGAAATTTCAGAAATAGTTGAAGAACCAAGTATTGATGATGGTAGTATTAGTATGTTGACAGATATTGAAACTGAGAGTTTAAAAGATGAAGGTAAAGAATCTGATGAAGACCTTGACTTAAGTATTGTTGAATCAGAGGAAGAGGAGATATTGGATTCTAAGGAGGTAGATAAATCTCATAGTATAGATACTTTATATGATCCTAAAGAGGATTTAATTGGATTTAAGAATCCATCTATCGATTTATTGGAAGAGCATAGCTCAAGTAATAAGATATCAATTGACAGAGAAGAACTGCAAAGTAATAAGGATAAGATTGTAAAGACTCTTGGAAATTATGCCATAAAAATTGATAAAATTAGTGCTACTGTTGGTCCTACAATTACTCTTTATGAGATAGTTCCTGCTCCTGGTATTCGTATTTCTAAAATAAAGAACTTAGAAGATGATATTGCCATGAGTTTGGCTGCTCTTGGAATACGTATTATTGCTCCAATTCCTGGTAGAGGTACAATAGGTATTGAAGTTCCAAATGCAAATCCAGAGATTATTTCTATGAAGACAATTATTGCTTCAGAGAAATTTCAGAATGCTAAATTTGACTTACCTGTTGCTATTGGTAAAACTATTTCCAATGAAACATTTGTTTTTGATTTGGCTAAAATGCCTCACTTACTTGTTGCTGGAGCTACTGGCCAAGGTAAGTCTGTTGGTTTGAATGCCATTATTACATCACTACTTTATAAAAAGCATCCTGCTCAACTTAAGTTTGTAATGGTTGACCCAAAGAAAGTAGAATTCTCATTATTCTCAAAAATTGAGAAACATTATCTTGCTAAATTACCGGATCGTGCTGATGCAATTATTACCGATAATAAAGATGTAATAAATACATTAAACTCTCTTACCATTGAAATGGATGATAGGTATGAGCTACTTAAATCGGCTCGTGCAAGAAATCTAAAAGAATATAATGCTAAATTCATCAATAGAAAACTGAATCCAGAGAATGGCCATCGCTATATGCCATATATTGTTTTAGTTGTTGATGAGTTTGCCGATTTAATAATGACAGCAGGTAAAGAAGTTGAAGGGCCAATTGCTCGTCTTGCTCAACTTGCTCGTGCTATTGGTATTCACCTTATTATTGCAACTCAACGTCCAAGTGTGAATGTTATTACAGGAATGATAAAAGCTAACTTCCCTGCTAGAATTGCATTTAGAGTTACTTCTAAAATTGACTCTCGAACTATTTTAGATGCAGGAGGTGCTGATCAACTTATTGGTAGAGGTGATATGCTATTCTCAAAAGGAGATGGACTTGTGCGTCTACAGTGTGCTTTTGTTGATACTCCAGAAGTTGAAGCTATTGTTGACTTTATTGGTGACCAAAGAGGATATGCTTCTGCATTTAATTTACCTGAATATGTTGGTGATGAGGATAGTGGAAAAGCTGATATTCCTGCTGAAGATAGAGATGTTCTTTTTGAAGATGCTGCCAGAATGATTGTAAACCATCAGCAAGGAAGTACTTCTTTAATTCAACGTAAAATGAAGCTAGGTTATAATAGGGCAGGTAGAATTATTGATCAACTGGAAGCTGCTGGTATTGTTGGTCCATTTGGAGGAAGTAAAGCTCGCGATGTTTTAATTAAGGATATTGTTAGTTTGGAACAATATTTGGAAGATATGCGCGGAGGTAATTAATACTCATTTTATTTGCTTATTTTTGCACCCCATTTTATTTATTATTATTTATAATTCATTCCTTATCATCTAAAGGAATACTAATTTTTTTGTTATGATTAAAATACTTATACCTTTCGTTTTTATTGCATTATTATTGTCAAATACTCTTTCTGCTCAGAAAAAAAATGTTGATGTAAATAAGATAATGCAAGATGTTTCTACAAAAGCAAAAACATTCAAAAATCTAAAATATGATTTCTCATATAGAATGGTTGATAAGGCTCATGATATAGACAATGATATTAAAGGAAGTATTGTAATGCAAGGCGATATGTACAACCTCCATATTATGGGTAGAAATGTGGTGTCAGATGGTAAAACACAATGGTCGAATGATCCTGATGCTGAAGAAATTCAAATTACAAGTGCTTCAGAGTCAGCTAACTCATTTAGCTTCTTAAAGATAATAACATCTGTAAATAAGGATTATACTCCAAAGTATATAAAGACAGTTAAAAATGCAGGGAGAATGCTTTATATTGTTGATATGACACCTAAAACAGGAAAGTCTTATTATAAAGTAAGATTGAAGATTGATAAGGTAGATTCTTTTATTAAAGAAGCTATAATTTATGAGAAAGATGGGGTTGAATATTATTTTACTGTTGAGAAATTTGCAACTAATCTAGATCTTAAAGATGGTTATTTTATAATTAATCCTTCTGATTACCCAGATTCTGAAGTAGTAGATTTAAGATAATAAAGTACATATAAAATTAGTATTGTCCGATAAACTTTCAAAATGTAAATCACTGCCCATCAATCTTTACCTCAGTCCAAAGGAAGGATTGATTGTCAATGATTTACATCCTTTAGGATTAGAGGCAAAATAAATTATTGACAATTAATCCGATAAGAAGGTACTAATGACCATTAACATTCAAAAGCCTTTATAATACAAGAGATTTGCCTCTTTTATAATATTTTAATCGGACACTAATAATATAAAATATAAAAACAAACAAAGGCTCTGAATATTCAGAGCCTTTGTTGTTTTTATAAAATTAGTATTTTAATATACTAAACCAAATAACATTCCTGCTTGAAAAGCGAATGGAAAGTCATTGCCTCCAGGTAAAGTATGACTGAAATAATAACCAGGGTTGTCGTTGGAACTAGTAAATCCATATCCAAAACCAGTAAACCATTCAAATGCTATTGAGTTATCAAAAACATATTGTTTACCAATGTTTATTGTCAATGCCATTGAGAAATAATCACCTCTTACACTTGTGTATTTATCCATTCCTGTAGTAGGATTGTAAGTGTATTTGTAGGTTGTCATTGAAAAATATGACATTGTAATATCAGGTCTAATAAAAAAGCCTTTTAGAACGTGAGTATAATGATATGCATTATCATAAACTTCTTTTCGGATAATGAATTTGTGTCCTGCTCTAATAAAAATACCGGCAGGATTTTGATTTTCATTTGTTACGCCCAAACCAATAATGCCAAGAGAGACCTCAAGGCTTCTATTAGCATCAATACTTCTCTCAAACCCTATTGTAAAATTACCTGTAAATGGAGCAAAGAAATCTAGTTTTAATATATTCTTTTTCTGATTATTATAATTCTCTTTATTGTTAAATTGTTCAGCGAGGGTTAGTACTCTACCTGTTTCAAATTCTATTCTATCTATTCTGTCAACCGCAAGAGTAAAAATTACATCACCACTATATTGTGGTTGAGAGTATTCAACCTCTTTTACACCAACTTTTATGACTTTACATTCAATAACCTCCTTATTCTTCTTAACTATTTTATCTTGAGCACTAAGAGTGCTAATGCCAATAAATAAACTAATGATGGAAAGTAAAATTATTTTTTTCATAATACTAAGTTTTAGGAATTCTAACTTTAATAGTAAAGGGCGAAAATAATAAATAATTCTAAGATATTGTTAATAATGTTTACAAATAGTGAATATTGTTTTATTCTTTTGTTAAAAAAACGTGCTATTTATAAAAAATAATACATATATTTGCGATTAATGTATTTAATAGTGTAAATAGCATTATATCCTAATTATTAATTTAATATTTAACAATGAAAAATTCAATGAAAATTTTCGTTTTTATTCTAATTGGTTTTGGAATTACTATGGCAACTTCTTGTAAAAAAGATCCTGATCCAGTGTTGCCAACAGTTACAACTTCTGACATTACATCAATCACATCTAGTTCGGCCAATGGGGGTGGTGATGTTACTTTTAATGGAAATGTTGATTTATCAGCAAGAGGTGTTTGTTATTCAAATTCAAATGCAAGCCCAACAATAAATGATAATAAGACCACAGACGGAACATCAACAGGTTCTTATGTAAGCAAAATTACAGGGCTTATTCCAGGAACACACTATTATGTAAGAGCTTATGCAACTAATGAGGCAGGAACATCGTATGGTGCTGTAAAAGAGTTTGATACAAATATGTAATGAAAAGTATAATAACCGAAAAGACTTCAATTAGACTTCAGGTTAAAAAAATGAAAGCGAATATTAGCACCCATGATAAGGCTAAATATTCGCTTTCTGTTTTAAATAAACTTGAGCAGGATATTGATTTTGCAAAATCTGAATATGTAATAGCATATTGGTCTATGAAGGATGAGCTTTTTACTCATGATTTTATTGAGAAATGGTATTCAAAGAAAAAAATATATTTACCAGTAGTTATTGGTGAAATTCTTGAATTTAGATTGTTTGAAGGCCGTTCAAAAATGAAAAAAGAAAAGTCATTTGGTATTTATGAACCCATTGGAGAAATTCTCAATGACTGGAGTATAATTGATTATGCAATTATTCCAGGAGTAGCATTCGATAAAAACAATAATAGGCTCGGTAGAGGAAAAGGTTTTTATGATAAAATTCTTAATGGAATAAATGCTGTGAAAGTTGGAGTTTGTTTTGAATTTCAAGTAATGGATAAAATTCCTATTGAGTCTACGGATATTCCTATGGATAGGGTGTATTATTAAATCAAGATTAGGGGGAGTAACAAAATCCCCAAAACTTCGTATTAGCTTTATTCATTAATTTGATTATTTTTGATACTCAAAACTAATTTATGGCTGGTATTAAAAAGTTTGGAACATTTGCAGGAGTTTATACCCCTTCGGTTCTAACAATTTTAGGAGTAATAATGTATATGCGTCTTGGCTGGGTTGTTGGTCAAGCAGGGCTTATTGGTGCCATAATAATTATTTTAGTAGCTCATATTATTTCGATTTCTACTGGTTTAAGTATTTCGAGTATTGCCACCGATAAAAAAATAAAAACAGGAGGAATTTATTACATTCTATCTAGAAGTCTAGGTTTGCCAATGGGTGGTGCTATTGGTATTACCCTCTTTATTGGTACTGCTTTGAGTATAGCTTTATACCTTATTGGTTTTGCTGAGAATTTTCTGAGTATAGAAGTCATAAGTAATTTTTTAGGTTTAGAACAGTGCGTAAATTCTTATAGAATTATAGGAACATTTGTATTGATATTTCTTGTAATTATTGCATTTATTAGCACCTCTCTTGCCATTAAAACTCAGTTCTTTGTTCTGGGAGCAATTGGGCTTTCCTTGGTTTCAATTGTATTAGGAATGGTATTCATTGATACTTCCGATATGCCACAATTAGTGCTTCATGCGGCAGAAAATCATGTTCCTATTATTACAATATTTGCAATATTCTTTCCTGCAGTAACTGGTTTTACTGCTGGAGTTGCCATGTCTGGCGATCTGAAAGATCCTAAGAGTTCCATCCCAAAAGGAACTATGTGGGCTATTGCTACAGGTCTTGTTGTTTATATTCTTCTAGCTATATTAGTTGCATATTTTGTTGATAGAAATATCTTAATAAATGATACTAACTTCTTACAGCAAATTGCTATTTATTCTCCATTGGTTGTAGCGGGTATATGGGGTGCAACATTATCTTCTGCATTAGGTGGAATACTTGGTGCTCCAAGAATTGTTCAAGCTATTTCAAATGATAAAATTGGTCCTTCATTTCTGGGTAAGGGTTATGGAGAAGCAAATGAACCTCGAAATGCACTTATTTTTACATTTCTTATTGCTGAAGTTGGAGTTTTAATAGGAGAACTTGATGCAATTGCGGAGGTTGTTTCCATGTTTTATATAGCTGCTTACGGATTTATTAATCTTGCTTTTGCTTTAGAAAGTTGGGCTAGCTCTGATTTTAGACCAAGTTTTAAAGTTAATAAATGGATGGGAATAATTGGTTTTATTGCAAGCTTTGGCGTAATGATGCAGTTAAACCCAGGAGCTATGTTTGCTGCTTTTGTGGTGATGTGGGTAATCTATTTTATCCTTAAACGTAAGGAGTTGAAATCTGATTTTGGAGACGTTTGGGGTAGTGTTTGGTCGTCTATTATCCGTACTTCTATTACTAAGGTCTCTGAACGTTCTTTGGAAAAAAGAAATTGGAAACCTAATATTTTACTTTTTAGTGGTGATACAAAAGATAGGCCGTACCTATTAGAATTGAGCAAGCATTTTGTTGGTAAATATGGTTTTCTATCTAGCTTTTATTTAAAAATTACTGATTCAAAACAATTCTCATTTACTAAAGATGAGCAGTTAATTAGCTCTGATGATAATGCCAATGGCATATTCTTAAGAAGACATTCTGTTCATAATCTTTACGATGGAATTGAACAAATATCATCTATTTATGGTTTTGCAGGTGTAGAGCCTAATACTGTTTTTCTTGGATGGGCTAGAAATACAAAGGAGCCTGTTAGATTTGGTCAAATGCTGAGAAATCTATTTCGATTAGATTTTAATGTTGTTTTGATGGATTACGATAAGAGAGTTGGCTTTGGTGATAAAAAACAAATTGATGTTTGGTGGCGTGGTCAAGGACAGAATGGTAATCTATCATTACAATTGGTGAAATTCTTGCGCGAGTCTGACGATTGGGAGAAAGCAAAATTGAGAATATTAATTGTAAATCCTCTTAATGATGAATATGAAAACCTGCATAGACAGGCAAGTGGAATTCTTCATAATCTGAGAATTGAAGGTGAAGTTAGAGTAATTAATAATCAAATTGAGAAAAGGACTTTTTACGATATTATTCAAGTAGAATCCATAAATTCTTCTATTGTTTTTATAGGGCTACCTGATATTAATGCTGGTGATGAACTTAATTTTGTGAAGAAAACTAATACTCTTTGCGAGAATATTGGTACCGTTGTTCTTGTTCGCTCATCATCTAATTTTCTTGATTTGCATATTGGAAATGAGAATAATACCATAAGAAAGAAATCGGTTTTCTCTAAATTGAAAAAAGAAGTATTTAAAGGGATAAATGATGGTGTAGATAGTATCAATAATTACCCTAAATATGCTGCTTTAGAAGAAGTTAATAAAAAGGTTTTTTCTAAGATACAGAATTATCAAATTGAAAATAATGAGAAGTATTTGTTAGGAATTGTTGCAAGTGAAAATAATGCGGTAAATACTTTTGATAGAATTATTAAGACAAATACAAAAAGTCTTAGACTTGTAATTGAACATAGTAAAGCTGATTTGCTTAAGGCTAAGTTATTTAGCCTTAATACTAAGGCTTTTAAAGAGATAGCTAAAGAATTGAATGTGCTTAGCACTAATTATATTGATAAGCAAAAGGAACAACTTGAGTTCTTTCTTGAGTCAGAAAAGAAAAAGATTCTTGCTCTGTACAATTCTTTGCCTACTTCTGTTGAAATATACTATGATTTAGAGGATTTAAAGAAAAGTAAAGATGATAATCTTGATACAAAATGGTATAAATATGTAAATAGACTATTGGCTAAGTTTGGTAAAACTAAGTTTAAGTATAGAATAAAGTATAAGCATTTTCTTATTGAGCATCTATTAGATGAACATCTGAAATCATTAGATTCATTTTTGACCCAATTTGGTCTAAATAGTAGTCAGAATATTGTTGCTGTAGAGAATTTTATTTCAGATTTGGATAAGAATTTTCAAAAACTTTCTTTAATTAATTCTCAAGGTGCAAATGAGGAGGAAATGTTTGCTGTAATAAAAGAAATTGAGCTGCAAGTTGAACTGCTTTCTAAGGATATTAATAAAAGAGCAATTGATTTGCTTAAGTATAGAGATACAAGCTTAATTTTACTTATAAAACATCTTAATAGCATTACTAATAAAGTGGCAATTAATAGTCTGATTGATGAAGAGTGTAATTGTAACAAAATTCTTAATAGAATAAATGTGCAAAGTGAAGATGTTCCTTTATATAGACATAGAAATCAATTAATCCTTGTAAATCACGTAAAACTAAATGTAAAGCTTTTATTCTTTTCGGCACAGCTACGCCAGCTAACAACTCTTGTGGAGAAGCGAATAACTAATCATCTGCAGCAAGATATTATTCAAAATTTCAAGTCATATATTAAATATCTTAAGTCATATCAAACAAGGTATAAGAGAAGTGCTAATTCTAAGTTTAATTATGATGTTGAGAAGCTAAGTATTGCTTTCGATAATATTGCTGCTGATAATTTGGTGAATTTGCTTTCTAAAACGCAGAAGTCTTTAATTAAGGAGCTTCCTAAGACTGTTGAAATATTTGATGAGGAATCTGATAACCTTATCGGAACAGAAAAACAATATGAAAACCTGACAACAGTAAATTTATCAGTAGTTCGTCTTATGGATTATATTATTCAAGATGAATTTAGCAGCAGTATGCAGAATATAGTTTCTAATATGGTAGATCTTATATTGTCAGTAAATATTGAATTACAAGACCATCGAAGACTTTTAGTTTATAATATTGAAAATAGAAGTGTTGATGTTGATGAGTTTCAAAATTATTTAAAGACAGAGATTGAAAATTTAGAGAATAAATTTACTAAATATGAGGAATCAGCAAACGGGATATTGCTGCAAATAGAAGAACGTCAGCGTATTATTATAGAGAAAGTTTCTATTTATCCATTTGTACAAGCCGCAATGAATTTGAGGCAATATATCAAAAGTAGAGATAGTGAAAAACGTAATTTGTGGATAAATCGCTCCTTTGAGAAAGTTAGTGTTTGGTTAAGAAATTTGGCAGCAGATTTATGGTATCGTCAAAGTACGGGAATGATTTTTACTCAGGATATATTACAGGAAAAGGATAATAGTTTCTCATTAAATAAGAAACAAAGAATTGTAATTTCTGAGTTGAATTCACCAAATAATGTGTTGAAAGATTTGCCATTCTATTATAAACAGTTATTTGTTAGTAGGAATAATTATATGCCTGAATTATGGGTAGAACGCAAATCAGAAGAGAAAGAAATTGAAAGATTTATTTCTGATTGGAATTCTGGTATGGCACAGGCAATGCTTATTAGCGGAGCTCCAGGAACAGGTAAGACATTTTTGAGCTATAGAATATCTCATTATACTAAATCTGATGATAAGATATATACAATTCTGCCTCCTCAATATGGAAGTACTAATGTTAATGTATTTTATCGAAGTATAAAGGAGTCTCTTGATGTAGCTTCTTCGGTAGATGTGTTTTCTGGGATTAATGAGAAGTCGATAATTGTTTTTGAGGATGCTGAACTTTGGTGGAGTAAATCTAACGAAGGTTTTGCTGTTATAGATGAAATACATAGTCTAATACATAAGTATGCTGATAAGTATCTTTTTGTGGTAAATATCAACTCGTTTGCCTTTGATTTTATCAATAAACTTCGACCTTTATCAGATATTTATACCCATTCTGCATTTCTAACTTCTGTTGATGCTCGTATGCTTGAAAATATGATATGGAAGCGACATACGTTAGGAGGAATGAAGTTGAGTTTAGGTAGTAAAAATCAATCAAATTTCCACTCCTGGGATTTTTCAATATTGTTTAGTAAATACTTCCGTCAATCCAAAGGCAATGTTTCGGCAGCAATGGATGCTTGGGTAAATAATATTATTGAAATAAAGGATAAAGACATAGTAATTAGAAATCCTATTAGTGTAGATATTGCCATTTTTGATTTGTTTACTGATTTAGATTTATTGGTATTGCAGCTGTTTGTTTTGCATAAGCATTTAAGCTATTCTAAATTGACTAAGCTTACAGAGATAGATTCTGAAATAATAGTTCGCAAGATAAATGAGCTAAAAAGGGTCGGTATTATTAAAGAAATTAATGAAAATATTTATTCCATTAATTCATTAATTATGCCGTATATAATCAATGTACTAAAAAGTAAAAAATATTTGTAATGGATATGATTAAATCAGATATTACAGTATTTCCTGTTTTTAGCATATTGCTATCAGCAGCTTTTGTTTATTTTATTCTAAAAATATTCGCTAAGTTTATTCCAAGACTATTGAAGCGTAAATCGTTGAAATCCAAGTTTAATAGGAGTTTTGGTTTTATCTCCTTACTTGTTTGGATAGCATATATTCTTCTAATAATACCAAAGTTTTATAGTGTAAATTTTGAATCTGGAATTATTATTAGTGTAGTGCTTTTAGCTATACTCTTAATAATAGCATGGTTTGCTGGTAGAGATATTATTGCGGGTTTTATACTTCGTTCTAATTCAGGTTTTATGATTAATGCAGAAATTAAAACTGATGAATTTGATGGAGTACTTGTGGAATTCTTTTCGCGTAATTTTAAGTTAATAAATGAGAATGGAGATAAAATACTAATTCCATATTCGCAGATTCTAGGCAAATCCATTAGGTTTTCAGCTCAAGAAAAATCGCGAATGTCAAAACGTATTCAAATAAAAATAAATACAGAAATGAGTTTTGATAAACTTAAAGAAATATTACGATTTCAGATTATGACTCACCCTAAAGCTCTAATTAGTAAAGTTCCAGTTTTTAACATTGCGAATCATGAGATTGGTATTTTTGAATTAGATATTATAATTTTCGCCCGTGATTCTCAAGGACTTTCTGATGTGGAGAATGATTTGAGAGAGTTTGTTGAAAGAATAAGTTAGGTTAAAAAAATAATTATTCACCCAAATTCTTAATTTTATAACAATAGGATATTAAAAATTCTTTCCTTAATTTTGTTCTCATTAAATTGCATATCACTAGTGTCCGATTAAAAATATTGAAATAGAGGTAAATCTATTGTATTTAAAGGTTTTTTAATGGTAATACAATATTAGTACCTTGCTATCGGATTAATTGTCAATAATTTATTTTACCTCGTTCCTAAAGGAAGTAAATCATTGACAGTCAATTCTTCCTTTAGGATTGAGGTAAAGATTGATGGGCAGTGATTTACATTTTGAAAATTTATCGAACAATAATGATTGCATATAAATTAATTCTAAAGATGAAAATATTTTTGAATAGGGGCTTAGGCTTTCTTACTCTACTTTTGTTATTGAATATTCAGCTTTTCTCCCAAATAAGTATAGTATCTGGTATTGAGGGAGAAGTTTATAATCAATTTGCTAAAGATATTCAAAATAATACCAAAGTAAAAATAAACATATTTACTTCCAAAGGTAGTATTGAAAATCTGACTTTAGTTCAAAATGATAGCATTAAGTTAGCATTTACTCAGTATGATGTTCTTAATGATCTTGGAGTTCGAAATCCTGAAATAAAAAGTAGGATTAAGGTTTTTTTACCATTATATAATGAGGAGATTCAATTAGTTAGTCTAAAATCTAACAAGATACACGATATGACAGACTTGCTTGGTAAACGAGTAGGTATGGGTGGTAAGAATTCAGGTTCAAACTTTACAGCTAAATATGTGAAAGCAATGTCAGGAATTGATTGGGAAGATGTTGTTTTGCCTTTTAATAATTCCATTGAAGCCCTGATTAATCAAAATATAGACGCATTTTTCTTTGTTGGAGCTGCACCTTCATATTCATTAATGGATTTGCCAGATAATATCAAAAATAAATTGACATTGGTCTCTGTCTCAATTTCAAATAAAAGCAATAACTGTTATACTAAAAAAATTATTAAAGCAGGTACATACTCATGGCAAACAAATGATGTGTCAACTTATTCAGTAAGGTCGCTAATAATTGTAAATACAAAACAAATAGATGAGCGTATGTCTTTTGTAATGGATAGTTTGTATAATGATTTAAAATATAATCTTAAAGGGATTCAGCTAAATAAATATTCTCATCCAAAGTGGAAGAGTGTTGAGTTTTCTGATATGGACGGTATTAATTGGCCTGTTTACAAAGAAGAATATACAATGAAAGAGAAAGTGCTGGACTCCATTGGTTGGCTTGCAGCTCTTTTGAGCTTTATTCAAATTTATTTTATTATTAATAAATTGTGGAAACGTAAACATGAAATTATTGTAGCTGAAAGTATTTCAATTTCAGCAATGTTTATTAGTTTGTTTATTAATCTGTTCTTTGCTATTAAGAATATTAGCGTTGGTGGTTATGCTCAGTTGTCGGGTAACTTTCTTTGGGTACTTGCCAGTACTGTTAGTTTACTTGTTGGTATAGGTATGTTTGTGAATGTAAATAAGGGAACACCAATTCTCAAACTTCTTCTTAAAGCTTTGAATATGGAACGTAAAGAAGCTGGAGATTTGGCAAAAAGATTTTTTCAACCTTCATCAGCTGACAAGATTATTGATATTCTTGGCAGATTGGCTATGATTGATAATGATTTGGATGTTAAAGAAAAACAGTATATCCAAAAATTTGCTGATAATTGGCACATAAAAATTGATTGGGATGCTATAAAGAAATATGCTGATGACTCTGGTAATAAGTATAATAAATTACGAAAAAGCCTTCAAGTATACCTTAAAAGTTCTCCCCCAAAAGAGCTCGCTACTCACTTGATTGATGTAATTAGTCTTTTGATAAATGCAGATGGAAGGGTTACTAAAGAAGAGGCATTGATGGAATCGGAACTTACTGGTATTATTAAGAAATATCTTGGAGAGGAAGATGAAGTTGATTTCTTTAAAGTAGCTGTAGTTCCTCAAAATTCTGAACAAGATAATGCTATAAGGTCTCGTTTTCCTGAATTGGAAAGAGTTGAAATAGCAGGTGGTTTTGCTTACTTAACTGAAGGCTTTTACTCAGAAGATTATGCAGAAGAGGTTTCTATGCAGTATCGTGCTTTTAATGTATTTTCAGTGGTGTTTAAACCCCGTATGATTAATAAATTTGAGGATCTAGGGGCAATTATTGAAGAAGAGAAGAATAGTTAATCATTATTGTTTTTTATGAAGAGGAGAATAATAAACTTAGTTTCATCGCCATTTTCGCTGGCAATAATATTGAGTATTATTGTTTATTTTCTTGCTTTCTTTTTTACTGACAATACAAATGTTGGTACAAATTATTCAATTCAACTTCTAGGTTTTTTTCAAAAAGGATTTTGGGAATTGTTAGCATTTGCAATGCAGATGATGCTGATTCTTGTTCTAGGTAATGTATTGGCTTTAACGCCTTTGTTTCAGAAACTTATTTCTTTTTTACTTAGTAGAATTAATACTGCTACTAGTGCTGTAGTTATTACTTCTGTGTTTAGTATATTGTTTTGTTATCTTAATTGGGGTCTTGGCTTAGTATTAAGTGCTCTGTTGGTTAGGGAGATAGGTTTAAGCTTTAAAACACAGAATAAGAAAATAAATTACCCATTATTAGCTGCGGCAGCTTATTCTGGGATGATGATTTGGCACGGTGGTTTAAGTGCATCAGCTCCATTAAAAGTTGCTGAAAAGGGCCATTTTTTAATGGATAAAATTGGAGTTATTTCTGTTAGTGAAACTATATTTTCACCTATGAATATTAGCTTGTTTTTTATTGTGATTATTAGTATTCCATTATTGTTTTTTGTTTTTGCAAGTAGAAGCGTTAATGCTAAGATTGAAAATATTCCTAAACCAGAATTGTTGGAAAATAAGTTGGAGAAGAGACAGTATATTGGAATGTTTTTCGGAATAGTATTAATTACTAGTGTAATAGTGTCAGGAATTTCAAATTTAAGTATTAATCAAGTCAACTTGATTCTCTTTGGTTTGGGGTTGATTCTTTATCCAAATTTAGGTCAATTTACAAAAGCTGTGAGTAGTTCAATAGGAGTTTCTACAGGTATTATGATACAGTTTCCTATTTATGCTGGCATAATGGGGCTAATGAAATATTCAGGTTTAGTTGCTGTTTTTACAAATTCCATTATTGAAATATCAACAGCTCAAACTTTCCCTTTTTATAGTTTTCTTAGTGCAGCTATTGTAAATTTCTTTGTGCCTAGTGGGGGAGGGCAGTGGGCTGTTCAAGGTCCGATATTAGTTGATGCAGCACAAAATTTGGGAGTTAGTATCCCCAAAACAATTATGGCTCTTGCCTATGGCGATCAGCTTACAAATATGATTCAACCATTTTGGGCTATCCCATTATTGTCTATCACAGGAGTTAAAGCAAAATCAATTATTCCTTATACTTTTTCTGTAATGTTGGTTGGTGCAGTAGCTTTTGTTTTAGTGCTTTATGTTTTCTGAAATAATTTGTGTGTTTCAACTTCCAACTCAGAACTTCCAACTCAGAACTTCCAACTTCTAACTTTCACCTCTTCCTAATAACCATAAG
>Ga0256827_10001569_pt1 | contig 14655 bp, 15 predicted proteins | sample CV84metaG_FD_185977 | JGI IMG/M metagenome (GOLD analysis project Ga0256827, IMG submission 185977) | Hydrothermal vent microbial communities from East Pacific Rise, Pacific Ocean - CV84 | ecosystem: Environmental > Aquatic > Marine > Hydrothermal vents | place: Pacific Ocean: East Pacific Rise... | reverse complement strand
ACCTTTTGCTAATTTTAATATTTTCTTGTGTCTTCTTCTACGAACAACACCAGTTTTAACTCTTGGCATATTTTTCCTTTTTCTTTACCCAGACATTTTCAAATGTTCAAGGTGCCATATTATTAATTGTATGGACTTGCCCAATTTTATAAATTGGAGATTTATAATTAGATCTAAAACAATAAAGTCTTAGTTAATCATAGCCTTAATATTTGCAGCATCTGAAGTAGCAACAACAGCTGGGCTGTTTTGATCACGACGAGTTGCAGCATCTTGCTTAGTTAAAATGTGGCTTCTAAACGCTTTACCACGTTTAATTTGACCATTTTTTTTAACTTTAAAACGCTTTACAGCGCCTTTTACCGATTTCATTTTTGGCATCGATAATCCTTTACGTAAAATTCTCATAAATTTGAGAATAAAATTATATCAAAATTTACCTAAATAGAGATATAATCATCCTATGAATTCAATAAAACATATAAAAACTGCACTTGCTGAACTAGATGAAGAGGTAGAACAACTACTTTTAGACTGGAGCATTCCTCTTAATGAAAAAGATAATATTATGCTTCCTATTTTACAACAAAAAAAAGTTTTAACACAAACACTTGAAGATTTAACATATCTCAAAGAGCATCCACCTACACCAAACCAAGCATGTGGTATCTCAAAATATAGAGAGGATTAACCTTCTATCATAGTATCTGAACTTACTCTATTTCTCTCTGCATTCTTAGCAGCAACTATCTTTCCATTTTCATCTGAAATAGTATTTATGAGTGCTATTGTGAATAAAATGCCTATTTTTGATGCTATTTTTTATGCCTCTAGTGGAAATATTTTAGCTATTATCACTAATTATATTTTTGGCTATTGGCTTTATGAAAAAACAAAAAAAAGATTAAACTCTTCAAAAATAGGAGGTAAAACTATTTACTATGGTCATAAATATGGATATTTTAGCCTATTTTTATCTTGGCTTCCTATTATCGGTGATCCATTAACATTAGTTGCTGGTCTATTAAGACTTAACTTTTTTTGGTTTATTATTATTGCAGGTTCATTGAGAGTTGGAAGATACTATTTTTTAACCATTATTGTATAAAATGTTCTAAGATATATGTTATACTTTTATTAGAAAATTTAATCAAGGAAAGAGAGTGAAAAAATATCTAATACTCATACCAATAACACTTATTGTACTGTCTATTATAGGCTTTTTTATAAACAAAAATACAGAGATTCACAAAGCTGAAAAAGAGCTAACTCATTTAAAAGAGCTTTCATACGAACTCAAAGATATGTTTTTAGAACATACAAAACTTATAAATGATAGAGAAAAAGTGGATGCAAGAGAGATAACTATTTCGACAAAAAATCTTAACTTTGCTATTGACAACTATTTAAATACTCTAAACTCATCAAATTATGATAGATTATTTAGAATATCTAAGATTATTAAAGAGAAACAAACAAACTTAACTTCTCTATATGAAAACATCAAACAAGATAGAATAAAAATGAAAAACTCTATTTTAGCATCTATTAAAAGTTATGAAAAATATATGGAACATAAAAGATCTGTATCTGCTTCAGATAGAAACTTTATGATATACCTTTTCAAATCTACTCTTCATAAATCATATAAAGAGGTTATTCGTCTTAATGCAACACAAAATGTTGCTGAATTAAATGAAAATATCAAAACTTTACAAAAAACACAACAACGTTTAACTAAATTAGAAGAAAATATTAAAAAGAATAGTATTATAGAAGAGATAAATACTGTTATTTTATTCTCTTTTCAAACATCTGAATCTTTACGTGAAGAAACAGATTCTATCGTTGCAAAACTTTTTATAGGTTCAACAGTTTTACTTATTTTTAGTTTAATTATCTATGCAAAAGAGATCAAATCGTTAGCTGAAATGAAAAAACTAAAAAGTGAATTAACAGAATATGTATATGCATTAGATAATAGTGCTATCATCTCTAAAACAGACCTAAAAGGAAATATCACTTTTGTAAATGATAAATTTTGTGATATATCTGGTTTTGAAAGAGAGGAACTTATAGGAAAACCTCATAATATTGTTCGTCATCCAGATATGGATTCATCAGTATTTGAAGAGTTATGGGATAGTATAAAATATGGTGATATTTTCCAAGGTACTATTAAAAATCTTTCAAAAGATGGTTCAGTATATTATGTTGATACAACTGTTATTCCTCTTCATGATGAAAATGGAAAAATTGATGAATACCTTTCTATCCGTCATGATGTTACACAATTTATGACAAGTGCTTCATAAAAAGAGTTTATAACACTCTTTAAGAAACTCCAATATTCTGGAGTTTCCATATCTCCCTCTAAACTTTATCCAAAAACATAGGAAATAAATTTGAAAACAGATGTTCTAATCATAGGAGCAGGTGGTGCAGGATTGACATCTGCTCTTACAGCTCATGAAAATGGTGCAACTATAAAAATTATAACAAAAGAGTATCCAACAAGAGCCCAAACATCTATGGCTCAAGGTGGTATAAATGCTGTTTTAGAAGATAATAATGGTGATTCTATTCAATCCCATATTCAAAATACTCTAAAATCAGCACACGGTTTAGGCGATGAAGAAGCTATCAATCTTCTTTGTACAAAAGCACCTGATGCTATTCAATGGCTAGATAGTATTGGAGTATCTTTTAGTCGTACTCAAGATAAAAAAATTGCACAAAGAAGATTAGGAGGTGCTTCAGCTCCTCGTGCTTGTTATGCTCAAGACTATACTGGTTTAAAAGTTTTACATACACTCTATGATAAAACTATTCAAAAAAATATAGAGATTTTAAATGAACGCTATCTTTTAGAAATTTTAACTCAAAACAATTCAACATATGGTGTAAAAGTTTTAAATATTAGAAGTGGAGAGATAGAAGAACATTATGCAAAATCTGTTATTATTGCCACAGGTGGATATAGCCGTGTTTATGACAAACATACAACAAACTCTTCAGCTTCAACAGGAGATGGAATTGCAGTTGCATTAAAAGCTGGAGCATTAGTAAGTGATATGGAATTTATACAATTTCATCCTACGGCACTTAAAAACTCCTCTATTCTTATTTCAGAAAGTGCTAGAGGTGCAGGTGGATATATACTTAACTCTAAAGGAGAACGTTTTACAGATGAACTTCTCCCTCGTGATGAAGTTGCAAGAGCTATTCATAATGAGATGTTACAAGGGGAAGATATATTTTTAGATATTCGTCATCTTGGAGAGGAGTTTATAGATAAAGAGCTACCTCAAGAGAGAAAACTTGCAAAACTATATGAAAATATAGATCCTGTATATGATCTCATACCTATAAAACCTGTCGCTCACTATACAATGGGTGGAATAGATGTCGATAGATATAGTGCAACTAATATTAAAGGATTATATGCTGTTGGTGAATGTGCAAACCAAAAAGTCCATGGTGCAAATCGCTTAGGAGGTAACTCCCTTCTTGAACTTATAGTTTTTGGTAAAGAAGCTGGAAAAAATTCCGCACTATATGCTCGAACTATTAACTATTTTAAACAAGAAGAAAGTTTATCTAATGAACTTAATATAAACAAACAACCTACTATCGATTTTTATAAAATAAAAGAGGAAGTTGGAGATATATTTTATAAAGATGTTAGTATTATAAGAGATAAAAAAAGTTTACAACTTACACTTGATAAAATTGAAAAATTTATTCAAGATAGTGAAAATATGGGTATAACAGATAACTCAAAAATTTATAATACAAATCTTATAGAGTTCTTAGAGTTTAAAAATATACTAACAATTAGTAAATTTATTCTTTTAGGTGCAATCAATAGAGATGAAAGTCGTGGTGCTCACTTTAGATCAGATGCACCAACTCAAAATAAACTATTTGATAAACATATAATTATAGATAAAAATGGAGAGGTACAATGAAAATAACTATTCAAAGAGAGACTCCTCAAGAGTTTGAAATTCAAGATATTGATAATATTACACTCCTCTCTCTTTTAAAGCATATTAAAACAACACAAGACAACTCTTTAACATTTAATAGTGGTTGCCGTAGTAGTGTCTGTGGTAGCTGTTCCATGAGAGTCAATGGTAAAGAGATTTTAGCTTGTAACTATAAAGTACAAGATGGTGATTTTATAGAACCTCTTAAAAATTTACCTCTATTAAGAGATCTTGTAGTTGATATGGAAAATATATCTGTAAAAAATAAACAAGCAACTGCTTGGCTCTCATCTATAACTCAAAATATCTCTTTATCTCAAGAAGATGCAAAAATAAATGAGCTTCAAAGTGATTGTATTTTATGTGCTTCTTGTTATAGTGCTTGTCCTGTATTTAGTGTAAATGAGGAATTTATAGGGCCATTTAGTTTAACTCGTGTTTGGAAATATGTTAGTGATAAACGCCAAAATAATGATAAAGAGATGATAGAAACAATACAAACAAATGGCATATGGTCATGTACTCTCTGTAATGAATGTACTCTAGTCTGTCCTCAAAATATATCTAGCAAAGCAGATATAGAAAAACTTCGTTCTCAATCTGCTATGGCTGGATATAGTGATCCAGCATTTAACTCATTTGGTAGTTTTGGATTTGATGGAACTCCTGTTTTCTAAAAGGTTTTCCAACATAATAATCAAAATTACTATTTGATCTATTTTTCTTATTAGATGTTGAAATAACCGTTGTTTTAGATAACTTATATTTCTCCTCTAAAAGACGAATAGTATCTAAAACTTCATCACAATTTATATCACTATCAAAATCATCTATATAAACAAAATTATATCTTCTCTCTTTTATCATCGCTTGTTCAATCATATCAAGTGCTTTTTTCATACTATTTGCACTTTCTACTATTGAAAGTTCTTCACTTAAGATCCCTTTTAATAAGGCTATATTAATTCTATTATCATCCACAATTAATATACGTGGTGTTTTATCGATACTTATAAAAGAGTATAAAATATCAGTAAAATATCCATATTGAGATATAATAAGATTTGTACAGCTTTCCTGATTTCTTGATATAGAAAGAAGCTTCTCTTCAACTATAAGATTTTCAATACCTTTTTGATTACAAAATAACATACCATCTAAAGATATTTTACTTTGAAAAGATATAAGATGTGTTGTATCCTCATCTACATCATCTATATTCGTAATAGCTTTTATCTGTTTTTCATTAAAGCCTAAACGGATAATATGTCGTGCTATATTATTTGCACTACAACTATTTTTAGCATCCATTAAAATAGAAATCTTTGCATTTATATTTTCAATGATTTTAAAACTACTTGTATGTTTTTTTAACTCTACTGGAATATCAAAATAGAAATTCGTTCCCTTATATATAGTGCTATCAAACTTTAAACTACCACCTAAACTTTTAACATAATATGCACAGATAGCAAGACCTATGTTATTTCCATGATATGTTTGTGTAGTTGAATAATTTTCAATAAGTTTAAAATCATCTATTATCTCTTGCTGTTTCAACCTTGACATACCTATACCACTATCTTTTACACCAACATTAATACGTCTTGTTTTTTGATCATATTTAACAAAAAATTCTATACAACTATTTCTCTGTGTAAATTTATAAGCATTCTCTAAAAGATTTATAATAATACGCTGAAGTTTTAAATCATCGACTTTTATCTCTTTAGGCATTAATGGATCTATATAAACATTAAAACTTATCTCTTTATTAAACATATTTGATACAAAACTTTCCGATATTTTAGAAAAATAAAATATAGAGTTTATAAATTTTGATTCTACTTTACTCTCTTGAGGATTTAGATTATGAAGCATAATAGAATCTGTTAAAGTATTAATAAGTTTTGTACTATCTTTTGCACTCTCTATATAATATCTTAATCGTGGATCATCTATTTTATCCTCTAAAAGTTCTAAAAAACCATAAAGATTATTTGCGGGTATTTTTATATCGTGAATAATAGAACCTAAATAATTAAAAACCTCTTTAGATTGATCTAACTCCTCTATCTCTTGTATAGTAAGATCTATATTTTTTAACTCTTTCTTCGATCTATCTACATCCACACATCCTCTCATTTTACAGATAGCATCAATAATATAAGGAACAATGATTTTAAAAACTTTAAAATCATATTGTGTAAAATCTCTATGTTGATCAATAGAGGAATATGCCGTAGCAACTCCCACTATCTCACCCTCATCAATCAAAGGAATAATAATCTTTGCCTTAATATTAATAGAATCGGGATTATCCGTAAATGGATCATACTCCTCTTCACTCATTAAGTTATTATGTATTGCCGATTTTTTAGTCATAAATGAGTTATATAATATACCTTTTTTATTATCTATTGATATATTATATATATTATCTTCTGCTCTTTTACGAGTTAACATAAAATGTTTTTGATCATATATCCATATAGAAGCAAACTCTGAATTTACAACGGTTGTAATTAAATTTTCTAAAAGAGTATTTATCTCATTTGGCATATTACAACTATGTAAACTTTTTGTAAAATTTGTTAATTCTAACTGTATCTGATCTGTATCTAAAGTTTTCATTATTACACTCCTAACGAAATTATATCAAATATTTAACGATACTAACAAAGTTTAATATGTTATAATCAAGCAAATTTATAATAAAAGGATTTTAAAATGGCAAAAGAACATTCATTTGATATTACAGCAAAAATAGATATGCAGAACTTCAAAAATGCTATAAATATGGTCGATAGAGAGGTTTCTAACCGTTATGATTTCAAAGGGACAACATATGAAGTAACTTTTAATGAAAAGGCAAAAACTCTAATTTTAATCGCATCATCAGATAACAAACTTGATGCTTTAAAAGATATTGTAATAGCAAAATTTTTAAAACAGGGATTATCCTCTAAAGTTTTAGATGAACTAAAAGTAGAGGACTCTTCAGGAGGTAATAGAAAAACAACTTTTAAAGTAGTTGATTATATTGAAAGTAAAGAAGCTAAAAAGATTACTGCTGATATAAAAAAAATGAAACTAAAAGTGAATGCACAGATAGAGGGTGATTCTATTCGTGTAAAAGGTGCTAAACTTGATGACTTACAAAAAGTTATTAAAATGGTCAAAGAGGGTGAATGGGATGCACCTTTAGTTTTTGAAAATATGAGATAGGATACTAACAATGAAAAAGATGAGTGTACTCAATGCAGCCCAATATTTTGGTGTTTCTAAAGAAGCTATACATAACAGAGTAAGACGTGGTTCTTTGAAAAGTGTTGTAGAAGATGGAGTAAAGCTTGTTATTATAGATGAAACAGCTCCTCAAAAAAAACGTATATCAGAGAATAAACCTTTATTAGAAAAGATACAGATTTTAGAAGATAAAATTAAAAATTTAGAAAATGAAAAAATAGAGATATTAGCCAATACTCAAAAAACTATTCAACAAATTTATAGAGAAAAAGATAAACAGTTAAGTGACATTATTAACTCTTTAGAACTAAAAGGATTTGTAACAGATACAAAAATTAAAAAAGAGATAGGTTCTAATCTTATTTTATTAAAAGAGTATATAAAAGAGCAAAATTTATCTGATAAAAAAGCTCAAAAAATTAAACATAGATTTAAGAAGAAAGCTCAAACGGATGAAAGAATTATCATTATAGATAAAAAATATTATCTTGATTTAGATAAATATGATTATAGAGATCTGCTTTAGCAGACCTCTATCTTTTTTTATAAATCACTACTTTTAAGTGTTAATCCTTTCAAGTTATGAATAGGATAAGAATAAGCGATACCTGAACCTTTACATGTAATATCCAAATCATGTATTATCGCATGAATAATATCATCAACTTTTTTAGTTGGTGTAATAAACATAAGATTTGAATCCGTAGAATCAGGATGAAGTCTATTATAAAAATTCTCCATATCTTCTAAGCCCATACCATGAGATTTCATCACTGTTACACCTCTAGCACCCGCATCTCTAGCTGATATTATAGCTTTCTCTTCTAAATCATGACCAACAATAATATGAACTGCGGAAAATTGCATATTATAAGAGTGTCTTTTATCTGTACCATGAACCTTCACCGTAGAAAGTCCCATATTGTTAGCATCTTCTAAAGCATGACGAAGTTCATCAAGATGAATCTCTTCTAACTCTTGTTGTCCTTTTATACCCATTCTATCAGTAATAACACCATATGCCATAACTGTAATCATAGGAAATAAAGAAGCAAATGCGATAAGTCCAAAACCATCTATAAGAGGATCACGACCTGGAATATTTGTAGCTAATCCTAAACCAAGTGCTGCAACTAACGGAACTGTTACAGTTGATGTTGTTACTCCACCACTATCATAAGCGATAGGTATAATATATTTAGGTGCTATAAATGTCAAAGCTATAACAAACATATATCCAACAATAATAAAATAAACAATATCTCCACCATGAACAATTCTAAATGCACCCAAAGCGATACCAAAAGCAACACCAAAAGCAACAAAAATACGAAGTACAAAATCATTGATTTTACCATCACTAATCTCTTTAGCTTTTTTTGCAATAGCTGTTAAAGATGGTTCTGCCATAGTTGTAGAAAAACCGATAGCAAATGAAAAAGAGTAGATAATCATATCACTACCATTTTGAGTAAGTTGCAGTGCCATACTCTCACCAAGTGAAAATAAACCCATCTCAAGACCGATAATAAAAGCATCCAGACCAATAATAACAAGTCCAAATCCTATCAATACCTCTTTTAAATTTTCAATAGGTTTCTTTAAAATAATATATTGAAAGAAAAGAATAACTCCTAAAATAGGAATAACATCCATAGCAACACTTAATATACCTTTTAAAAGAGATAATAAACTATAATCTATAACAACGGGAGAGGACTCAAGAGCTGTAACGATAGGTAAAGCTACATCTGTTGCCTCTACAAATTGATAAACATAAATACCATAAAATTGTACAAATATCATCGGAGTAAGTGAAGCAAATGCGATAAGACCAAAACCATCAAGAACTGGATTACGTCCCTTAATCGTAGAAGCTAAACCTATACCAAGTGCTGCAACAAGGGGAACAGTTACTGTTGAAGTTGTAACCCCTCCTAAGTCAAATGCTAAACCAACTATCTCTTTTGGTGAAAAGAAAGTTGCTATAACAACTAAAACATATCCAGAAAGAATATAATAGTGTATAGGATGACCTTTAATAATTCTCCAAACACCTAAAACAATAGCAAAACCAACAGAAAAGGCAACAACCATTCTAAGGACAAAAGCATCAATACGACCAGAACTTATAGCTGCAGCTTTATCTGCAATAACCAAAAGAGCAGGTTCGGCAATAGTTGTACCAAACCCTATCATAAAAGCAAAAAGAATTGTCCAACCTGTTGAACCTTTATGTGCAAAATCACTTGCCAGACCTTCACCAACTGGAAAAATTCCAACCTCTAGTCCCATAAGGAAAACAGCAAGACCAACCCCAACGATAGCTAAACCGATAGATGTACTTAACCAGTTTTCTGGTACAGTTTCTATAACGGCTAACTGAAAAAATACTATCACCAATATAATTGGCATTAGATCTCTAAATGACTCTTTTAAGAGCTTTAAAAACGATGCAATACTAAGCATAAATTTGAACCTTAATTTAAAATAATATTTAATTATATCAAATTAACTGAAAAAATGTTAAACAGATATTATTTTTTTCAAATTTAAAACATTAGTAAAAATTAAGCTTGAAAGAGATAGAATACAAAACTTTTAAGGACAGCTGGCCGAGTGGTCGAAGGCGCTCGCCTGGAACGCGGGTATAGGGTAACCTATCTAGGGTTCGAATCCCTAGCTGTCCACCATCTAATCATATTACTTTCATTAAACAAAATATTATTATTTTGTTATCAAAAATAGATACTCCATAAATAACTATTTATAATACTCTAAAGGAAACTCAAATATTATGAATTTTACAACTAATGATACACAAAAACTATTTCAAATTATGCAAAATAGGAGAGATGTACGAGGAAATCATTTTATTGATAAAAAAATAGATAACAAAGATTTAGAACTTATTTTAAAAGCTGGTCTAACTGCACCATCTGTTGGTTATTCTCAACCTTGGAAATTTATTGTAATACAAGAAAAAAAAATCAAAAATAAACTTTTTAAAAATTTTACTATACAAAACATAAAAGCTCAAAAAATTTTTAAAACAAAACCTCTTTATAATACTTTAAAATTGGAAGGAATTAAAGAAGCCCCTATAAACATAGCTGTCCTTTATAATAAACCTACAAAAGATATTTTAGGTATGACAACTATGAAAAAAATGGGTGAATATAGTGTTGTATGTGCTATTCAAAATATGTGGTTAATGGCAAGAACATTAAATATTGGTATTGGTTGGGTTAGTATCTTAGATGAAATCGATGTTTTAGAGACAATAGATGCTCCTAAAAACACACAATTAATCGCCTATTTATGTGTAGGTTATGTAGATAAATTCTTAGAAGAACCAGAACTTAAAAATTTAGGATGGGAAAATGAAAAAAGTTTAAAAGATTGTGTTATTTTTAAATAACACTAATCTTCATTTTATTTAAAATCTATCTATCTTACAAAATTCCTTCTGATCTCCACATTGTATGCAGATAAGTTGCAACGATATTGCCCTTTTTATACCCACCATTTTTTATCATTTGTTGAGAATTTTTATATAATCCTATATCACCTTTTGGTGCTGATATAATCTTTGAATAATGAAAGGCATGCCCTTTTTTTATCTTTTTACTCTTAAAATCTATACCATAATAGTAACCTAAACGCTCTCTTTTTTTAGAAAGTGTAAACTCTATATCTAGTATTCCACTCATCCTTTTAGTATCTATACTTTTTCCAAGATAGATCAATCCTGCACACTCTGCATATATCTTCTTATTTTTAAAAGCATGTTCTCTAAGAGACTTTTTAAATCTCTTAGAATCTTTAACTCTCTCATAACTTTCATCTGTTTCTACATATCCACCAATAATAATCACTATATCAGCATCACTCTCTATAACCTCATCTTTGGTAGAATCGATAAAAACAACCTCCCTATATAGTTCTCTTAAAAACTCTATATTATCAAAATAGATAAAAGAGAAGTTTTTATCTTTTACAACTACACACTTCTCATCTATCGGTTCAATAGTTGAAAATGGATAAGACAATTTTTCTACAATATCAACATCTATATTTTTTTCTAAAAGCTCTAAATCTATATGTTTTAAAACATCTTGAGCAATATTTTCCAGATCCATATACTCTAAGCTTTCAAGATCCAATCCTAAATGCTTCGTTTTCATAGATGGAAGATCTTTCTCTATCCAACCAATAACAACTATATTATTACACTCTAATTCAATATGCTTTTTAATAAGTTCAAAATGCATTTTAGATGATACTTTATTTAAAACTACCATCTTAATAGTATTATCATCTCTAAACTCTACCATCCCTTTTAAAATTGCAGATAATGTAATATATGTACCACCTCCATCTAAAATAAGTAGCGTTGGAATCGATAAAATTCTTCCTATATCATAGGCAGAAGAACCTTTATCCATTCCATCATAAAAACCCATTACTCCCTCTAATATAGATATCTTTTTATCTCCATATCTATAAAACAACCATTGTAACTGTTCTCTGTTCATCATAAAACCATCAAGATTTATAGAAGGTGTTCCTGCTATTTTTTCATGAAACTGTGGATCAATAAAATCTGGACCACATTTAAATGGACGAACACTATTTTTATAATGATATAGAAGAGACATACTCAAAAGAGTTTTTCCCTGATTGGATGCTATGGCAGAGATAAGAAGGGCTTTTTTTTTCATATTTTCTTTTTATATTGAATTTTTACTATATTTTAGAGAAAAAAAAAGCTCCATCTCCCATAAAAAGAGATAGAGCTTTTTAATTTATTAGGATAAGAAAAGCTATGCTTTACAAAGTTTTTTATCAAATAAAATATTACATTCATCTGTTGTATTAAATGCTTTAACAGCAGATAATACAGCCATATCTACAAGAGGTTCTAATAGAACAACACTCATATAAGCACCACCAAAACTAGCAATATTTGCTAAATTTTCAACAGCAAAACCTTGTCCATAGATAGCCCAAAAAGCAACCCAAGAGACAATTGCACCTTCCCATACAATAGACATCTTAAGCATTTGAGAGTAAGATATATCTTTATATGCTGTTCCTGCTGGAATGATTTTTTTAACTGCTACATTTAAAAGAAACATACTTGCTAAAAGTGTTGTTACATTAATACCATATTGAGGAAGATCAAATTGAGCAAAGAACAGACCTTGAATAGCAAGTCCCATCGCTAAACCGATTGCAGCAGGGGCAATTCCAAAAACTAAAAATATAGTTGTTCCTAAAATAAGATGTACTTCACTCACACCAACTGGATAATGTGGTAAAATTTCAAAACAACTAAAGACTATCATTGTTGCTAAAATACTTTTTAATACTAAAGAAACGATACCATTCTCTTTTATATTATCAAAAGCTACTTTTGCCGTAGCTCCAAACACAGCTGTTGCTGTTCCATAACTAAGGAGCATTTTTGCTCCCTCTACTACACCTGCTTCTATATGCATATTTTTTCCTTAAAAATTTATTTAAAAACTATAATCTACTGTAACTCTAAAGCTATTATTATTAAATTCTGAACTACTACTAAACTCTTCATTTGAATCTATAACATAAACTGCTTCAACACTTAAATTCTCATTATGTTTATGTCCAATAACGATATTTTGTTCAACAATATGTGCTTTTACTCCAAAAGAGTTTGTATCACCACTAAAATCACCATAAGTATAAGAGAGATCAAACTGCTCAAAACTATAACCTAAAGTTGCAACTATGACATCGACTTCTCTATCATATGTAATCTCATCTAAAATCATAGAATCCATATTTGTAAAAAGTGTTCCTCCTCCATAACCACTAAAACTCTGTTTAGCTTTTTTCTTATTTGCTTTATTATATGCAAGAGCTATATCTACACCATTCACAACACTTTGAATATTCACACCAAAAATTTCTGCACTAATATTACTATTATCTTGTTCCTCTTGATTAAGGTATTGACCAGCAATATTAATAGCATTATCTTTATCTATATTATAATTATTTGAAACTTCTAAATACAAACTATTATTTAAACCATCAAAATTATAATACCACCCTTGAGCTGTTAAAGAACCATCTTCAAAAGATACACCTATAAAATGAACACCATCCTCACCAGTTTTCATCCAGTTTTCATCCAATCCAGCATCAGAACCTTGCCATTTTTTAATATGCCCAAGTACAACATTAAAACTATCATCTGCATAATATGCTGTATAAGCATTAAAACTATTGGCAACCATTCTAATATCATCACTATCAGCTAATGGAGTTTCTAATCTCTGACGACCAAATTTAAATAAAAATTGATCATATTTATAACTAATATATGATTCATCTACTTGATTGTACTCTCCATCTCTTCCTGACAACTCTTGATTATGCTCCACACCACTACCACTTAAAGCATCTATATCATTTGTTGTTATAAAAGATAAAGCTCCACCAAATCCATTATATGTTGCAAGAGTATATTTTAAGCTACCACCAATAGCTGTTGCATAACTATCCTTTGCATTCTTTTCATCTAACTTTAAAGAGATAGCTCTAACATCTCCTGAAACTTTTGCATTTTGAAACATCATCAAAATATTATCATCTGCATTTAATGGCATAAATGCCATTGTAGATAATATAAAACTACTAACTAAATTTTTCTTTTTCATCGAATATCCTAAAGATTATATTTTAAAATTACATATTATTTTTTTGGAGGAGAGATATCTGAATAAAATGAAATTAGACGATAAAGTCTGAATTTTATATATTCAAAAAGTTTTAAAAAGTTTTTTGCACGTTTAAGAAAATGATAATTACATTGACAAGGCTTAAAAGTAATTATCTCTAAAATACAGGGTAGAGAATCCTCTTCTAACTCCTCTATTATCTCATCTACATCTCCAACAGCATATTTTATATGATAATGTTGTGTCCGTACACTCTCTTTAGATAGGGTAACAGCATTAACAGTTGCAGTAATAGCATTTAAACTAAAATAGTTTTTCCCAAATCCACGAGGTAATTTCATATACGAATAGTTACATATTTTAGTTTAAATCCCAATTATCTTATATTCGTTATACTTGCAAAAATTCAAATTTAGAAAATAGAGGGTAAAACTATGAAAAGATATAGACATTACAGCAAAGATAAAGCGATAATTTTATCATGTTTTGGTTCTGTTATAGAACAAGATAAATATTTAGATTTAAAAAAAATTGTAGAAGAAAAATTTAGTGATGTTAGTGTGTTTCTATCCTTTTCATCCCGTATGGTTTTAAAAGATTTACATAAAAGAGATATGGATTATAAAAATCTTCCACAAGTTTTAGCTGATGTTGATATGTTAGGGTATAAAAATATTATAGTTTCA
>Ga0256827_10001567_pt1 | contig 14665 bp, 7 predicted proteins | sample CV84metaG_FD_185977 | JGI IMG/M metagenome (GOLD analysis project Ga0256827, IMG submission 185977) | Hydrothermal vent microbial communities from East Pacific Rise, Pacific Ocean - CV84 | ecosystem: Environmental > Aquatic > Marine > Hydrothermal vents | place: Pacific Ocean: East Pacific Rise... | reverse complement strand
TGGCAACAGCCGAGATTTGCTCGAATGGTGCAGGAGCTATCGATTTAAGCATAACAGGAACAGCAACACCATTTACTTTTGCGTGGAGCAATGGCGCAACAACAGAAGATTTAAACGGAATTTCGGTAGGGACTTATTCTTGTGTAATTACCGACGATAACGGCTGTTCAATTTCTACAGGCGACATCAGTATCATAAATAATGCAGGCGATTTGGCCACTTCACCGGTTATCGGAAACGATACTTGTAACGCAACAGTGGGCTATATTCAGTTAGCGACATCTGGCGGAAGCACACCTTATACATTTGCGTGGAGCAATGGTGCAACTACAGAAAACAACAACGGATTAAGCGAAGGCGATTATACCTATACCGTGACCGATGCTAACGGATGTGAGATTACCGAAACCATTAGTATTATCAATGAGTCTGGTTCGTTAAATATCAGCAATGCAGTAGTCGATAACGAATTATGTAACGATAATTCAGGAGCTATCGATTTAACTATTTCTATGGGCAATCCACCATACACTTTTGCGTGGAGCAACAGCGAAAGCACCGAAGATATTTCTGGCTTGAACGAAGGCACATATATTTGCACCGTCACCGATAATTACGGCTGTGAAGTTATCAGCAACAGCTACCAAGTGAATAACGAGGCTGGTGATTTAGCGGTAACAGAAATTGTTGCTGTGGACGAAGTTTGCGGAAATGGAGCAGGAACCATCAATTTAACGCTTACAGGAAGCAACACGCCATTTACTTATGCGTGGAGCAATGGTGACAATACTGAAGATATTTCGGGCTTATCGGCAGGTGTATATACTTGCACCATTACCGATGCTGGAGGCTGTTCGGTCGTAACCAACGCAACAGTTAACAACGATGCAGGAAACTTAGCCATTTATGAAACCGAAGTGATTGACGAGGCTTGTGACCAAGCTAACGGAAGCATCGATATTTTGGTTGTGGGCGGAACGCCATCGTATAATTTTACTTGGAGCAATGGAGCTGCAACTGAGGATATCTCAGGACTTTCGGCAGGAACATATTCTGTTCAAGTGATTGACCAAAACGGATGTTCACAAACCTACAATACAACGCTAGAAAATATCGGTGTTAACTTTGCCATTACCAATGTGGTTTCGGAAGACGAGATTTGTGGAAACGGACAAGGTTTTATCGATATTACCGTCGATAACGGAACTAATCCATACTCATACACTTGGAGCAACGGCGCTACAACGGAGGATATCAATAATCTTTCTGCAGGCACTTACGACATTGTAGTTAACGATGCTAACGGCTGTTCAACATCGGAATCATATACTATAATCGACAACACTGGAACATTAAGTTTAGATGGTTTCGATATTACCGACGAAACTTGTGGGCAAAGTAATGGAGAAATTGATTTAACCTATTCTGGAGGAAATGAGCCTGTAACCATTTCGTGGAGCAATGGCGGTTTCGAAGAAGATTTAGAAGATATCTCAGCCGGTTCCTATGAGGTAACCATTACCGACCAATATGGTTGTAGTTTATCGCAATTGGGAACAGTAAATAATATTACAGGAGGTTTTGCTATCTCGAACCAGACCTACACCGACGAGCAATGTGCTGATAGTTTAGGAACGATAGATCTAACCCTAACAGGTGGAACAACGCCTTATGCTTTTGCTTGGAGCAACGGTGCAACAACAGAAGATTTAGACCATTTGGGCGAAGGAGATTATTCGGTTACCATAACAGATGCGAGTGGCTGTCAATTATTTACATCGCAAACCATTGTTAATCAAACAACAGGAATTGCAGTAGACACCGCCTATACAGGCAACGATAATTGTTCGTCGAACAATGGATATATCGACCTTGTGGTTTCGGGAGGAGTTACACCTTATACTTACTACTGGAACAACGGAGCCACAACCGAAGACCTTAACAATATAACAGAAGGCGATTTCTATTGCGTGGTTACCGATAATGCAGGTTGTATGGTAGTTTCGGATACTTACACGATTACCAATACACCAAGCGATTTATCAGCAACAGCGACCACAACACCTGTTATTTGTTTAACAGGAGGAACTATCGATTTAACTGTTGATAACGGTTTCACACCTTATACATTTACTTGGGCAGGTCCAAGTGGGTTCACATCAACAACAGAAGACATTGTTGATTTAGGCACAGGAGATTATATTGTTACTATTATCGATGCTGCAGGTTGCTCAATTGTTTACAGCGAGAATGTTAGTGAATTACCAAATACATTAAATATTAGTTTGGCCAATGTCACCGACGAAATTTGTGGAAATGGTACTGGAACTATTAATATTGCTGTGTCGGGAGGATCCCCAAACTATTCTTATAATTGGGATAATGGAGAAACTACCGAAGATTTAGCAAACTTATCGGCTAATACTTATTTGGTTACAGTTACCGATATGAACGGTTGTGAAGCTTATGGAAATTATACTATAAATAACAGTCCGGGAACTTTAAATATCGATACTTTATTGGCACATCATATCAATTGCGACAATACTTCGGGTTGGGTAGATTTAACCTACTCGGGAGGAACAGAGCCTGTAAATATTTTATGGAGCAATGGAGAAACCGAAGAAGATGCAGAAGATTTAGCAATAGGTACTTATTCGGTTACGATTACTGATGCAGATGGTTGTGAAGATGTAGCTTCTACAGAGATTTTCGATTACGATAATTTCCAAATCGATAATATGGTCGTATCTGACGATACCTGTTCGCTTTATCAAGGAAGTATTAATCTATCTATTTCGGGAGGTATGTTACCTTATACTTTTGCATGGAGTAATGGTTCTGCATCGGAAGATTTATACGGAATTACAGGAGGTTATTACCAATGCACTATAACAACGGCCGATGGTTGTGAATTGACTACAGGAAATATGTTTGTAGATAATATCGATGGTTTCACACTTTCGGTAGCCATTACACACGCTTCTTGTTCGACTTGTGCCGATGGAGCTATCGATCTTTCGGAAGTAGGTAATGGAACAAGCTTTACCTTCTTGTGGACTGGGCCTTCTGGTTTTACTGCAAATACTGAAGATATTCAAGATTTAGTTCCTGGCAACTATACCGTTCACGTAGAAAACGATTTAGGTTGTTCTAACGATTCTACTTACGAAGTTTCCTTTACCAATTTAATGGGTGAAAACACTTCCAATATTCATATTACAGCTTATCCAAATCCAACCAATGGGCCTTTGGTTATTGAGTATGAATTGGAAGAACAAGTTAATGAAGTTGCTATTTACAATATAGTAGGACAGCGTGTCCTAACACAAAAGTTAGTAGATGCTAATGGTAAAATAGAATTGAATTTCGAAGACTTTGCTTATGGTATTTATCACATTAAATTATATACCGAAAACGAAGTATATATGCTTAAAGTGATGCACCAAAGAGATAGGAATTAAGATAAAACACTAACAATTTATTAAAGGCTTCATTTATTGAAGCCTTTTTTTATCTGCAATTTGCTTTAAAATTTCAACAGCCTTATAAATCGATTTTGTATTAGAGATACTCAATATGAGTTTCCCTTTCACATCTTTAAGTTCTGCTTTATGCGAATTTTGTTGTAACCAAGTTAATACCTTTGTAAAACTAAAGGACTGATAAAATAAAGATTCTTGATCGGAAATAAAATAGCATTTCAATTTCCCCGATTTAATGCTTAAGCGTTCAATACCTAGGTTCATAGCTGTTTTTCGTAGATTAATAACTTCTATCAGCTCTAAAGAAGGCTTGGGCAATGTTCCGAATCGATCTTCCAATTTATTAATAAAATGACCTAAATCGACCTCTTCCTGAATATTATCTAACTCGCGATACAATTTCATTCGTTCGGAAATATTCTGAATGTACGAATCGGGAAAACGTAAGTCTAAATCGGTATCTATCTGACAATCGGATACGAATTGCATCTTGTCAATTTCTGATGCGTCTAGAGTTTTATCTTCCTTAAAAACATCTTTAAATTCTTGTTCTTTGAGTTCCTGAATAGCCTCATCTAATATTTTACGATAGGTTTCGAAACCAATATCAGCTATAAAGCCCGATTGTTCTCCTCCTAAAATATCTCCTGCTCCACGAATATCTAAGTCTTGAAGCGAAATATTAAAGCCACTACCCAATTCCGAGAAATCTTCAATAGCCTTTAATCGTCTGCGAGCATCGTCGGACAAAGAATTCGGTTCTGGAGCCAAGAAATAAGCAAAAGCCTTTTTGTTGGATCGACCTACTCGCCCACGTAACTGATGCAAAGTACTTAGTCCAAAATTATTTGCATTATTCACAATAATAGTATTGGCATTGGGAATATCTAGTCCCGATTCTATAATAGTTGTAGCTATTAAAACCCCGTATTCACCGGCAATAAAATCGAGCATAATTTTTTCGAGTGTCGGCCCATCCATTTGCCCGTGTGCAACCACTGTACTCACATTAGGACAAGCTCTATTTATCATTTTCTCAACCTCCAAAATATTTTGAACTCGATTATGAATAAAAAAGACTTGCCCTCCTCGATTTACCTCATAATTAATAGCTTCAGCAATAACCTCTTCGTTAAATACATGCAACTCGGTTTGTACCGGATAACGGTTAGGAGGTGGTGTATTTATTATGGACAAATCTCTAGCTCCCATTAAAGAAAATTGCAAAGTTCTAGGAATAGGCGTCGCAGTTAAAGTTAGCGTATCGACATTCACTTTCATCTGCTTTAATTTCTCTTTCATGGAAACGCCAAACTTCTGTTCTTCATCGACAATTAGTAAACCTAAATCTTTAAATATAATATCTTTACCTACAATTTTGTGTGTACCAATTAAAATATCAATTTGCCCTTCTTTCAGTCTTTTTTTAATATCTGTAGTTTGCTTTGCCGTTCGCATTCGACTTACATAATCGATACTTACAGGCATCCCTTTCAATCGACTTAAGAAGGTGTTGTAATGCTGAAAAGCCAAAATAGTTGTTGGTACTAGAATAGCAACCTGTTTCCCCTCCGTTACAGCTTTAAATGCTGCTCGAATAGCTATTTCTGTTTTTCCAAAACCCACATCACCACAAACCAAACGATCCATGGGCACGTCTTTTTCCATATCCTCTTTTACAGCCAAAGTCGTTTTGTATTGGTCGGGTGTATCTTCGTAAATAAACGAGGCTTCCAATTCTTCCTGCAAATACGTATCGGGAGCGTAAGCATAACCTTTTTGTTGCAAACGTTTAGCGTATAAGGCTATTAAATCTTTGGCAATATCTTTAACCTTCTTTTTAGCTTTGGCTTTTGTTTTTTGCCAAACACCAGAACCCAATTTATAAATTTTTGGAGGTGTACCGTCTTTCCCTTTGTATTTAGAAATACGATGCAAAGAGTGGATACTAATAAAAAGTGCATCGTTGTCTTTGTAAGTTAATCGAATCGATTCCTGTGGTTTTCCATTTACATCGATGGTTTGTAATCCTACAAACTTCCCAATTCCGTGGTCTTGATGGACTACATAATCGCCCGGCTGTAGTTCGTTAATTTCTTGTAAGGTAATAGCACTTTGCTTAGCAAAATTGGTTTTAAGCTTATGTTTATGAAAGCGGTCAAAAATTTGATGGTCGGTATAAATAAAAAATCGATTATCGTGGTCTACAAAGCCCTCGTGTATGTTAGAATCTACGGTATAGAGCTGTACCTCGACTTGTTGGCCTTCGAAAATACTCTCTAATCGTTCTATCTGTTTTTCGTTTTCCGAAACAATAATTCCTCGGTATTGGTCTTTCGATTTTAGAATTAAATCTTGAGTTATTAAATCGAAATTTTTATTGAACGATGGTTGTGGCTCGGTATGGAAATTATACTCGAAGGTATGTTCTTGTCGTTGCCCACCAATTAATATTTTCTGAAAAGAGGCAATTTCTTTTTTAAAAGCATCTGCATCTATCAAGTTTTTAGAAACTACTTCTTCATCAGCATATTTATCGATGAGTTCTGTTGTTTTTTCAACACAAAACAAAATATCGTCCGATACCAAAATAGAATCGGGCTTTAAAAATTCTAAAAAAGAAATGTTCTCGGAAGCTGTTGCCGATTGTAAGTTAGGAATAATCGATACATGATTCATCTTCTCTTTCGACAACTGGTTCTCAACATCGAAGGTTCGGATACTTTCTACATCGTCGCCAAAAAAATCGACTCTATACGGGAACTCGTTCGAGTACGAAAAAATATCGATTAAGGAACCCCGAATGGAATATTGTCCTGGTTCGTAAACAAAATCGACTCGCTCAAAACCCTGTTCATCTAATAACTCATTGATAAAATCGATGGATAAATTTTGTCCAACTTTTAAATCTAAAATACTTCTTTTAATCGACTCTTTCTGAGCTACTTTTTCGATTAATGCTTCGGGATAACTGACAATTATATAATTCTCCTTAGCTTTCTGAAGTTTGTTTAAAACCTCTGTTCGCAAAACCACCGACGAACTATCTTGCTGTTTTTCTTTTAGAGTTCGTTTGTACGAAAAAGGGAAAAAGAGAACTTGATCTTTATCGGTAATAGTTTTTAAGTCGTTAGCAAAATAAGCAGCCTCTTCCTTATCTTTTAAAATACAAATAAAATCTTTTTGTTCCCTATTAAATAATTGCCCAACTGTTAATACTCTAGACGAGCCCGACAGGCCTTGTAGATAAACATTTTGTTCATTCTTAAGCTCGATAGAGTTTAGTTTATCGCCTTGAATTAAGTCGTCGACTAAAAAAGAAATAGATTGAATTTGCATAGGCCACAAAAGTACAGAAAAGCTTTGAAAATTGGATTATTCCTTACAAAATCTATTAATAACAGGATAAGCTTCTTCTAGACCTAACTCTCCAGCTTTACTTAAACTCTTACAAGCAGCTTTCTGATCGTGAATTCGAATTTGAATTAAAGCCTTATTGAAAATACCCCATTTTAAATCTCTAGCTCTTTGCAAAGACTTATTATACCAAAAGATAGCATCCATAAAATCTTGATGAATAGCATAAGCATTACCTAAATTATACTGTATCATTACATCATCGGATAAGCTTGTAGCAATAGTTAAGTCATTTATTATACGCCCTTCGTCAACCATTGGAAAACTAGCTGACTTTTGTTGAAAGCCTCCTGTTCTTCCGTCTATAGAAAGAGTTTGTACTGTTCTATCATCAATTTCGACTAAATAATCGTTAAGCTTAGAATTGAAAAAAGCTCTATTAACATAGGCATAAGCAAAGGAAGGATTTAAGGCTATCGATTTACCAAACAATTCATTAGCCTTATTAAAATCGTTCTTTAATCCATAGCATGTTCCTAGAATAAAATAATTAAAATAAGATATTTTCTTGCTTTTGTAAATCTGAATTAAACTATCTAAATTCTGAATGGGAGATTCTAAATAATAAACCATTTGTAACTTTTCTCCATCAATATTAAGCTCATGATAATTATTGTATAATGGCAAATTATATTGTGGTTGACGAACAAAGAAAAACACATCTGGAAATAAATTTAGGTCGAACTCCTTATACTGAACTTTCTGATCTTTAACTTTCTCTACATTAACAAATTCCGATTCAAAATCTATAATTCTAGCTAAGAGTAAAGAATCGTTTTTTAATTCTGTTTTCACAGAATCACTCGATACTAATTTTTGATAAGTTAAATAATCGGTATTGGCTCGGGTTTGTTGCCCCATATCTTGATAAATTCTAGCTCGTAACTGATAAGCTTTAGGATAAGCTGGATAAATATCGAGTGTGGTATTTAAATCGCTTATAGCCAATTTGTACTGCTTATGGTTGTAATATTCTAAAGCTCTAGCAAAATAGATAAGAATATTTTGTGGATTAATACTTATAGCTTGGTTAAAATCGTCAATAGCACCTTGCCAATTGTCCATCTCACTTTTTAAGATAGCTCTGTTATAAAATACAAGCGCATTCTCTGGATCGTATTCCAATACTTTGTTGTAGTTAATTAATGCATCTTCGTACTGCTTTTGGCGAGCTAAGATATTTGCCTTATAATAGAACGCTAGAGGATTGTTTTTATCAATCTTTTGGCTTTGCTCTATATCTTTAATAGCTCCTTCGTAGTTTTCTCGTTTATACTTCAATAAGGCACGTTTTAAATATGCAGAGCCCATAAAAGGATTAATCTTTAAAGCTTTGTTTACTTGTAATAAAGCTTCCAAGTCATCACCTTTTTCTTCGTAAGCCACCGATAAGTTCAAATACGATTCCGCAATGTCTGAACGTAAAATAATCGAACTATCTAAGTCGTTTATAGCCTCGTCTATTTGTTGCAAATGTAAATGTGTTATTCCTCTATTTAAATATACATAAGCATCGTAAGGCGATAAACTTATTGCTTTATTGAACATTCTAAAAGCCTGTGAATAGTTTCCTATTCTATCTTCCGTTATTCCTAAATAATGATAAGCGTGACTATAAAACGGATTTAAATCTATTGTATTCTTAAAATCTTTTTTAGCTCCTTGGTAATCGTTGAGATTAAACTTGGCAATGCCCCGAAAAAAGTAAGCTTCTTGGGTTTGAGGTTTACTTTCAATTACTCTTGAAAAAATTTTAATAGCCTCGAAATAATGCTCTGTAGCCAATTGCTGTCGCCCTTGAAACATTAAGGAATAGGTATTAAGCTGAGAATACGAATTTATGTTTAATTCAAAAATAAGTAATCCTAATATATATATCTTTAAAAGAGAGCTTCTATTCATTTGCTAGTAACGAAAATAAGGATAATATACGATGTATTAAGAATTAACTTCTGAAAAAATGTTAAGAGGGCTTTCTATTAATGATTCCGAAAATCCATCTTAAACCCAAAATTCAAAGTAAAATACTCCAAAGTTGAATTATATTCCGAACCCAAAAGAAAAGTTATCCCATTATAAATATCTCTAGAAGATTGAGTATTTGTCCTTTTATAACCATTCTCATTAAGTTCAAATTCAAATATAATACCATATCGTCTTATATTATGTAAATACTTTTTATACCTAAGATGAATAATGGTAAATGGGAAAGTTTTAAAATAAAAATCTGCTAAAACCCTTCCTTTAAATTCTCCTTCCAATAAAAAACCCCAAGAACCCTGTGTATATTGTGTAGTTTTATCGCCTCGAGAGGCTTTTTTTATATGATAATATTTTATATATAGATTTGCATTGAAATAATCAAAAGCATCATCAATAGGATAATATGGGCTATACTCCAATGACAAAGCCCCCCCAATTCGAATAATATTCCATTTTCTGAAAATATTAAGCCGAATATTATCTTCAAAAGGTTCGTGCATCAAATTAAATTCATAACCTAAGAAACGAATTCCTCCAACACTATCTCTTAAATATAATGAATTGAAATAATAAGAATCTTTTTGTTGGCCAGAAGTATTATAGCGTTTTCTCCAAAAGAAACTTTGGTCAAAATTTGAATTATCTAAATGAATAAACCGGTCAACATTAGTAGAAGTTTCTAGATTGGTAACCGAACGGAAATTTTGAGCAAACGAACCTGCAATAACAAGTTGTATAAAGATTATAAGGCCTAGTAATTTCTTCAATTTCATTAGTATTAGTCCACCTTTTCAAAGATAATAATTCTAATATAAAATCCTTTATTTGTTCTAATAAAAAAGCAAACCTTTAAATAAAGCCTGCTCTAATAGATTTCTTACAAAATATCCTAAATAAAACTAATAATTCCCTGAAAATTGTTCTAGGAATCGTTTATCATTTTCAAAAAACATACGTAGATCTTTTATCCCATATTTAAGCATTGCTATACGCTCTATTCCCATTCCAAATGCATATCCTGAATATACTTTAGAGTCTATACCACTACTTTCTAATACATTAGGATCGACCATTCCACAACCCAAAATTTCTAACCAACCCGTATATTTACAAACATTACAACCTTTTCCTCCACAAAGCGAACAAGAAATGTCCACCTCTGCTGAAGGTTCTGTAAATGGGAAATACGATGGCCGCAAACGAATCTCCGATTGCTCTCCAAAAAATTCTTTAGCAAAATACAAAAGCGTTTGTTTTAAATCTGCAAAAGACACATTTTTGTCGATATACAAACCTTCTACTTGGTGGAAAATACAATGTGCACGAGCCGAAATAGCTTCGTTACGAAAAACTCGACCTGGCGATAAAGTTCTAATTGGAGGTTTCTGATAATCCATAACTCGAACTTGTACCGAAGACGTATGAGTCCTAAGTAATACATCAGGATTTTTCTCAATAAAGAACGTATCTTGCATATCGCGTGCGGGATGTTCTTCTGGGAAATTTAATGCTGAAAATACATGCCAATCATCTTCTATCTCTGGCCCTTCAGAAATAACAAAACCAATACGCTTAAAAATTTCTGATATTTCGTTTCTAACTAGAGAAATAGGATGACGAGATCCCAAATTCTTAGGTTCTCCAGGCAAAGACAAATCAGAACCTACAGTTACTTCTCTATTTGAAGACAATTCTTGCTTTAGTAATTCTATTTTATCAGCAGCAATATTTTTCAACTGATTCATTTTCTGACCAACCTCTTTTTTAAGCTCGTTAGGAACTGCTTTAAAATCTTTAAACAATTCTGTCACACGACCTTTCTTTCCTAAGAAATCGATTCTAAAAGCTTCTAACTCTTCTAAAGACTCAGCCTTAAATTCTTCTACTTCCTTTAATAATACTTCTATCTTGCTATTCATAATAATCTAAACCAATTACTTTATCATTTCTATGGTAAATATCACATCTTCTAATGGGCGATTTGCTCTATCTCCTTTTACATTACCAATCGAATCAATAATATTTAAGCCTTCATATATTTCTCCAAAAACTGTATACTCTCCATCTAAATGTGGCGTTCCTCCAATTGTAGAATATGTTTTCTTTTGTAAATCTGTAAATCCTAGAGATGCTTCATCTTTATAATACTCTGCTGATGCTTTTTTTACGTCTTCCCACGCTTGGTGCAAACCTTGATTATCTTTTGCCTTTCTTAAAGAATCTAATTTAGATTTAATATCCTTATTTTCTGGTAACTGAATAAAATCGTACACTCTTCGAGAAGATTTATTAGCTATTAATTTCTGCTCCATACCTGCTAAATGCAAAGAATCGTAAACAACGCCTTGAACAATATAAAACTGCGAACCCGAAGATTCTTTCTTGGGATTTACATTATCACCCATACGAGCAGCAGATAAGGCTCCTTTTTTATGAATTAGATTAGAATTAAATTCAGCCGGGATAGTATATCCTGGACCTCCATTTCCTAATTGTTTTCCTTTTATAGCATTTTTAGAATCTGGATCTCCCCCTTGAATCATAAAGTTTTTTATTACACGATGAAATAGCAAAGAGTCATAAAATCCTTCATTTACCAATTTTATGAAATTATCTCTATGCAAAGGAGTCTCATCGTACAAACGTCCTTTCATATCTCCAAAACTTGTATGAATAACAAAAGCATTATTTGGCGTTTGTATCTCACCTTTTGTACTTTTCTGCTTATCATTTGTTTTACATGACAAAAATAAAATTGCCAATAACAATATCAATGCGTATTTCCCTTTCATTAGTAAAGAAATTTAAAATTAATTTACAAAGATAATAATATCAATATTGTAAAAGTAATATTATCTCATTTTTCATTTAGAAGTTAATATTCTACAAAAAAGCCAACTCTAATTGAGCTGGCTCTAATATTGTATAATAATCAAACAGATTATTTTTTTGGTTCCATTTCAAAAGTATCCATAAAATTAGTGGTATAATCTCCTTTAACAAATGCTTCTTCACGCATCATTTGTTTATGGAATGGAATAGTTGTTTTAATACCTGGACCTTCTACGACAAACTCTTTAAGTGCACGCTTCATTTTTGCAATAGCTTCTTCTCTAGTCTGAGCAACAGCAATTAATTTTGCAATCATAGAATCATAATTTGGAGGAATAGTATAACCTGCATATACATGTGTATCTACACGTATTCCATGTCCACCAGGCTTATGTAATTCAGTAATTTTACCTGCCGAAGGCATAAAGTTTTTGAATGGATCTTCTGCATTAATACGACATTCTATAGCATGCATTGTTGGAAAATAATTCTTACCAGAGATTTTTATTCCTGCAGCTACCTTAATTTGCTCACGAATTAAATCAAAATTTATTACTTCTTCTGTAATAGGATGCTCTACTTGAATACGAGTATTCATTTCCATAAAATAGAAATTCCTATCGGCATCTACTAAAAACTCTACAGTTCCTACACCTTCGTAATTGATTGATGTTGCTGCTTTTACAGCTGCAATTCCCATCTTTTTTCGTAACTCATCGGTCATAAACGGAGAAGGTGTTTCTTCCATTAATTTTTGATGCCTTCTTTGAATAGAACAATCTCTTTCCGAAAGGTGTGCTGCGTTTCCAAATTGATCTCCAATAATCTGAATCTCAATATGACGAGGATTAACAACAAATTTTTCTAAATAAAGACCATCATTATCGAAGGCTGCTTTCGATTCTGCTTTTGCAGAGTCCCAAGCATCTTCTAGGTCTTCTTCTTTCCAAACTTCTCGCATACCTTTTCCACCACCACCAGCTGTTGCTTTAAGAATAACAGGATAACCCATTTTCTTTGCTAATTTCTTTGCCTCAGCTACAGTATCGACTAAACCATCAGAACCTGGAATACAAGGAACTTTAGCCTTTGTCATGGTTGCTTTTGCTGTTGCTTTATCGCCCATTTGGTCGATCATATCACCTTCTGGTCCAATAAATTTTATATTGTGTTGCTTACAAATTCTAGAAAATTTAGAATTTTCTGCTAAAAACCCATATCCAGGATGAATGGCATCTGCATTAGTAATTTCTGCAGCAGAAATAATAGCTGGAATTTGTAAATAAGATTGATTACTTGGTGGAGGTCCTATACAAACAGCTTCATCAGCAAATCTAACATGTAAACTATCTTTATCGGCTGTTGAATATACAGCTACAGTTTGAATTCCCATCTCTTTACAAGTACGGATAATTCGTAGCGCAATCTCGCCTCTATTGGCAATAAGTATTTTTTTAAACATAAGATTCGTATTAGTTACAATTAAAAAATAAACGAGTCTATGAATAAAAATCAAAAAAACTCGTTTAAATATTATTTAAGCTTACGATGGATCAACCAAGAATAATGGTTGGTCGTACTCCACAGGAGTAGCATCGTCTACTAATACTTTCACAATTTTACCAGAAACTTCAGCTTCAATCTCGTTGAAAAGCTTCATAGCTTCTAAAATACAAATTACTTTACCTGGCTCAATCGTATCGTCTACATTAACAAAAGCAGGCTTTTCTGGCGCCGACTTTCTATAAAATGTTCCAACCATTGGAGCTTTAATAGTAATTAAATTTGAATTATCTTCTTCTTTTGCAGCAGGAGCTTCAGCTACTGGAGCTGGTGCTGCAACTGGCGCAGGTGCTGGTGCAGGAGCTGGAGCCGCCATTGGCATTGCTTGTGGCATTTGTGCTGCAACAGGAATTTGTTGAACAATTGTTTCTGTTGCTTTTCCTTTACCAGGAGCTTTAATTGTGATTTTTAAATCTGCACTATCAATTTTTACTTCGGTAGCACCTGACTTGGCTACTGCCTTAATAAAATCTTGTAATTCTGTGTAATTCATAGCTATATATTTTATTAATGAATGTTCTAATTTAATACTTATTCTGAGTCGTAACCCCACTTGAGGTAAATAGCTCCCCAAGTAAATCCTCCTCCAAAAGCTGACAAAATAATATTATCACCTTTTTTAAGCTGCTTTTCATAATCCCATAAACAAAGAGGTAAAGTTCCACTAGTTGTGTTACCATACTTTTGTATGTTAATCATAACTTGCTCTTTTTCTATCCCCATTCTTTTGGCTGTTGCCTCAATTATTCTCATATTAGCCTGATGAGGAACTAACCAAGCTAAATCCTTAGGCTGAATATTGTGACGTTCCATCATTTCGACAGAAACATCTGCCATTTTACTAACTGCCCATTTAAAAACAGCTTGTCCTTCTTGATAAATATAATGTTCGCGAGCATCAACCGTTTCGTGAGAAGCAGGCTTTACAGAACCTCCTGCTTTTTGATGAAGATGAACTCTTCCTACTCCATCCGATTGAAGAATTGAATCAATAATACCCAAATCTTCTGTTGTTGGTTCCAACATTATTGCTCCTGCTCCATCACCAAAAATTGGTGCCACTGATCTATCGGTATAATCTACAATAGAAGACATTTTATCGGCCCCTACTACAATTACTTTTTTATACCCTCCAGACTGAACATATTTAGATGCTGTAACAACAGCATATAAAAACCCTGAACAAGCCGCATTAATATCGAAATTGAAAGCATCTCGAATATCACATTTATCAGCTATTACGTTAGATGTTGCTGGGAATTGCATATCACCCGTTACAGTTGCACATATCAACAAATCAACATCTTCTGGTTTTGTGTTGGTTTTTTTAAGTAACGCTTTTACAGCCTCTGCACCCATATCTGAAGTGCCTTTTCCTTCTCCTT
>Ga0256827_10001565_pt1 | contig 14668 bp, 15 predicted proteins | sample CV84metaG_FD_185977 | JGI IMG/M metagenome (GOLD analysis project Ga0256827, IMG submission 185977) | Hydrothermal vent microbial communities from East Pacific Rise, Pacific Ocean - CV84 | ecosystem: Environmental > Aquatic > Marine > Hydrothermal vents | place: Pacific Ocean: East Pacific Rise... | reverse complement strand
TGATGGAACTATTAGATTTATAGCATTAGTTACCTTATTTATGCAACCTGATTTACCTGATACTATTATCATTGATGAACCTGAATTAGGCTTACATCCAACAGCAATTTCTAAACTATCTGGAATGATAAAATCCGCAGCAATTAAAGATTGTCAAGTTATTATAGCAACACAATCTTCTGATTTAATTAGTCATTTTCAACCCGAAGATATAATTACTATTGATCAAGTAGGCGGTGAAACAAAGTTTAAGAGACTTAATAAAGATAAATTATCATTATGGTTGGATGATTATACCATCGATGATTTATGGAAAAGAAATATAATATCAACAGGACAACCTAATTATTAAAATATGAAGCGAATTATTATCATATGTGAAGGAGAAACTGAAAAAGAGTTTTGTTCAACTATTCTTTATCCTTATTTAGCAAAAAAAGAAATTTTTATTCAATCACCTTTAATTAAAAAGTCAATGGGAGGAATTGTAAAATGGGATGAATTAAAGAAACAAATAGAAAATCATCTTAAAAATGATAGCGGTGCATATGTTACTGCATTGATTGATTATTATGGGTTATATAGTAAATATCAATTCCCAAAATGGGAAGAGGGAGAAAAAGAACCTAACAAGAATAGAAGGATGGATATATTAGAAAAAGGGATGCTTGAAAATATCGATGAGAAAATTAGACATAGATTTCTTCCATATATTCAATTGCACGAATTTGAAGGACTTTTATTTAATGAAGAAAGTATATTTTACGAACAAATTCCAGAAAAAGAATTAAAAGGAAAAAAAGAATTATCAGAAATTTTTATTACTTATAATAATCCAGAAATGATTAATAATAAACGTGAAACATCTCCTTCTCATAGGTTAGAACGAATAATATTGGGATATAATAAGATTGTTTATGGAAATATTCTTGCAGAAGCGATAGGAATTGAAAAAATTAGAGATAAAAGCCCTCGATTTAATGAATGGATTAATAAGATAGAAAAAATATAAATGACGGCCAGCAGAGAACAAATGCTAAAAATACATAGCGGTATAGTTGGTTTGTGTAACATTATGGCTCGTAGATTGTCCGCCAAATCTTTTGATTTGACGGATTTAGTTGTGAAAGATTTGGCTACTTGGAAGCCATATTAATTCACAACATCGTAATCCGCTACGTTTATTAGCACAGTCGTTGTAACCAATTCGGTACGATATGTATACATCCTTTACAAAGTTATAGAAACATAGTTTACACTTTTTAAGCAGAATTATGAAATTATATAGATTGATTATAATAGAAATATACACAGTAATAAGACAAATGAATTTAACATTTTATAAATTAAAAATAAACTAATATGGAATTGAAGGAATTATCAATTATTGTAGCAATTGTCGTTTCAATTTTGACGTTTGTGATGAATGTCTTAGTATACAACTTTTTCTACAAGCCAGATTTAGACAAAAAACTAATTTCTTTGCAAGCTGATTTTGACCAATCAACATATGTTACTCAAAAGAGATGGGAATTAAGAAGAGAGGCATGTTTAAATGCGTTAGACATTGCAGATGCACTTATAAGTAGTGGGAAGTATGAAAATTATTCAGGACCAATTACTAAGCAATCAACAACAACAAAAGATATTAGAAAATGTTGTAACTTATTAGCTGCAACCTGTGAAAAACCTGATGTCTTGAAAACTTTACAAAAGATTATTAAAGGAAATTTCAGTCCTGATATTATTGTTGATTTACGCAATGCTGTCCGATTAGAACTGAATTTTGATAAAAAACAAATTGATACAAATAGAGATTCAGCTTTCGTTGCTAAATCAATATTTGATTAAAAAGAACTGGTTACAATCGAGTAGATGACTGACTACCAAACGGTAGCCAGTGCACCTCTCACACCACCGTGGGTACGGTTCTCCTCGCAATAACGGTATAATTTTTTTGGTTAAAAAATGGGTCAGTTATTCAACCCAAGCCATAATAATATTAGAAACAAATCTTGGTTCAGGAGGCAGCGAAAAAATATCTTTTTCGTAGTCCTTATTATATGGAGATATATTCATAATCTTACCATCAACAACCAAAGTACTACTTCCGCCTGGGTCAAAACCCATAGCGGTTTGCATACCTTTTTCTTTTAGTATTTCAGCCATATCAAAATGTGTTGCACCAACCGATTCTCGAAGTCTACCGTTAACCATTAGTACTTTTAGTTTTCCTTTATTATCAATACCAACAGCAATTTTTGGTCCTCGCATATCGGTAAAATCTAAACGAGCAGCTTGTGTTTTTATAGAGTTTGGTGTTTTCCAACCTTCAACTTCCATATTTACAGCAACTTTTCCGTTTTCTAAAAGCATTGGCCCTGCCTCAATAGCATATAAAATATTATTCCAATCAATATTGTTTTCGTTTGAGTTTAACATCTCAAAGTTAAGCTCTTGCTCTTCAACAAAAAGCTTATCGGAGAACTGCTTTTCAGGAATTGATAAAGTTATTCCTACAGGAATAATTTTTAAAGTTTCGCCTTGTTTTGTTTTAATAATTTGCTTTACAGTATTTCCAGCAATTCGTACAATTACGTTTCCGTCGGCATTTATTTCCTCATCGCTTAAAGTTAAATCGTAATAACAAGCATTTGTGTTGCTATGCTTGTTGTAAAACTCGGCAAAAAACTCAATACTTTCGTTAGTATTATGAACTTTAAAGCCCGCTTTACTGTTTACTTTTTGAATATCAATTTTACCGTTTTTGTAAATAATAAATGCAGGTTTATTAAACAGTGGAGGGCATTTTACAACACTATCCATAATTAGCAAGCCAAGAGGCGAACCAATATAAGTTTCTGGTAAACCTAGTTTGCCAACAAGTTCAGGATTAAGTATATATCCCCCATTCCACGCAAATTCTACATTTTTATTAAAACCTTTTTCTTGTTTGTATTCATTAATAAGTGTTGGAACATTTTTTGGTTCATCTTTGGCAAAATGAGCTGCAAAGTTCCAATTAAACTCGTTAGTATCAATTTCGGCTGACACACCACTCCAAGGTAAACCGTCAGGATAAACACCTCCAACAAATTCCGATTTTACTCGTTCTATTTCCGCATTTCCACTTAGTTCAATTTTTAATAAATTCAAAAATTTCACAAAAGGAGTTCCGTTTTGTTCAGCATCAATACGTAAACGGTTAAACAGCTCTTCTTCGCCAAGTTTTTCTTTTAACTCATTAAATAAATCGCTTTTTAAAGCAATATCAAATTCTTTTGCTGTTTGTATTGGTGTTGGGTATGCAAGAGTTGTTCTAACACCTGCCGGAACAAATTGTATAAAACCACTATAACGAGGAATCCCCATAATTTTTGCGGTCATTGTGTGTTCGGCTTTTCCAATATGAAAATGGTCGATATTTATTATATCGGTCATCATTGCAGCATACTCGCCATTGGTAATTATAAAGCCATTTGCTTCTTTAATTTTGCGTAAAACTTTAATTGCATCAGCTCCCATTTGTGGAAAATGCACACCATTACTCCACTGTTTTGTTGCAACAGTTTCAACAATTTTAGCATTATATAATATTGTTAAACCAGGCTCTATACCGCTTTTTAAATAGTCTTCAATTTCTTTGTTTGAAAACCATTCGGTTACACTAGGTTCGTGAATAAAAATATATACTTTCTGTATTTCTTCTTTTGCATTTTTTATGTGTTCTTCGGTTAGCTCTTCTTCAATATTTAGCCCAAGCATTGCTCTAATAGGTTGTAATACAAAATATTCTAGCTCATGTTTTATATATCTACCCGAAAAATATGCCTTTGGAACATTTGTTTTTAGCCTTGTGGTTAATATATCTCTATCGTCAATACCTAGCGATTTACTATTTGTAAGTTGAAATAATGCTAAATTCCAATCAGTAAAAAACTGAGGTGCAAGTACTATATTTTTTCTTGGTTGAGGTTTAAAAATTTCAAAATAAATCATATTTACCAAACCTGTAAGCTCTTGGTAAGTTAAGTCTTGATACGGATAATGCACCTTATTACGGTGACGATACGATAAAGAATGGTCGTGACGTAGTTCTACTTCGCCATCTTTATAATTAAATATATCTTCAACAGTATTAAAAAATTCGTGGTATTTTTCTGTACTCGAATCTTTAGGAATATCGAATACCTCATCAATATATTTTGCATAAGTAAATATTTCACCTCGGTTAAATTGTTCTTCAACACGGAAAAAACTAGGGTCGATAAGCGATTTGAGATATATCATAAAAGCATAACGATTATATCCTGGCAAATAATGACGAGTTTTTGTGTTTAATATTTCTAGTAAATCGTCGTTTTTAAAATTTACTAACTCGGTATATTCGTTAATTAGTTTTGTTAATGTTTTATTATCATCTTTTATTGAGTGTAGTTGTAAATATTGTTTGTAAATTATATTCTCAATATCTTTACCTAATGATGAAATGCTATAGCGTTTATTTATAACATTATGATTATGCTCAACATCGCTAAGCGAATTTTGTGGATAAAAAACATGATTTATTATCTTATTTATTAATTTTTCAGGAATTCTATCGCCTCTAAATTCAAGAACTCGTAAGCGGTTTTCTTCGCTTAAATTATAGCCGATAACCTCTTCAAAAACAGTACGTGGGTCGTATTGTCGGCAAAAAATAGGAGTACCGGTTGCGGCTGCCTCAATTATTGGTAAACCTCTTCCTTCTGTTTGGCTTGGCAATAATATTAACGATGCTACATTGTATAACTGCTTAATATCTATAGGACTGTCATATTTTTTACGGAATTCGTATTTATCAAACTCACTAAATAAAAAACCTAAAAGTACACGCGATTTAAACTCTTCTGGTAGTGTAGTTAAGAAATCCGAAAAATCGCAAATTAGGCGTTCGTAATAATCTTGTTGCCCAAGAGGAATAGGTCCTGTAACAATAAGCGATATAGTTAATTTAGGGTTTTCAATAAATTTTTGCGAAAACTCATTATTTGTAAAAAGCTTGTGTACAAGCTTAAAGTTTGTTTCAATATTTTTTCGGCTAATTACACGTGTTGGTTGTAAAAAAACAATATTGTTATTTACAAAATCGAAATTATGAATAGTTTCTGTTCCAAACAAAATAGGACGTAGCGAGCGTTCGCTACCAATATGTCTATCAACTTTATGTACTGTTATAGTTTCTTTTTCGTTTGCAAAAATTGACGATACCTGCATAAATGCTTTAATAATATCACGTTTACTCATCTGCTTATAAAGTTTTTCATCTACAGCAGTACCAATAAGTTCAACATTTGCTGGGTTTAGCCCATTTTTCTCAATTAAATGAGTTTTTTGAATATTATTTATGTTAACATTCATCCACGAACGGCTATTCCATGGAAAAAGCACCTCAATAACAGAGAAAAATTCGCCCACATGCGAATTATGATAGAAGAAATCGCGAGGACCACGTTCTAAAGCTTTTGTTTGTATTTCAACTTCACGGTTACCGCTTTCCCAGTAAAAATCGTGGCTATTATTTATTACAGGAATACCTAAGTACTCTGATATTAAAACAGTTGCTAATGATAGAGATACGTTTCCCGGATTTGAATTTACATTTACTAGGTATAAAAGATTAATATTATTTTGCTCGATATATGTACCTAACTTTTCGACAATAACTAATACTTCGTTCCAAAATTTGGATATTAAGGCATTGTACTCTTTGCTACCACGTTCCATTTTTATACGGAAAAAATCGTCGTAAAGAGGCCAGTTATCAAAACCGTCCATTTCTGAAATTTGTTTTGTTTTATACGATGAATCTATCATTTCGGTAGCTTCGTCGTAAATGTTTCCTGCTATATAATGAATATCAATTTCAGGATACTTTTGTTTAAATATTTTTGAATATTTTTCTAGTTCAACAGTTATTCCATCAACAGTAAAATGAAAGCTTATAAAAGCCATTCCGCCTCGGTTAAGGTAAGTTTTATAATCGCTGTACGAACCCGAAAAATTTGAGTTTGATACCTCATCTTTAAATTTATCAAGAAATAATCCTAAATCGAACCAAGTATTTATTGTTTCTGATTTTAGCGATTCTAATATTTGTTTTATATTATTTGTTTTCATAGATATGTGAAAGTAAAATGTTATATTGAATTGTAAAGATACAAGCTTTTAAAAGATTACATCTTAAAATTAAAAATTAAATAAACCTCTAAGTTTTTCCTCTAAAACATCGTACGAAAAATGCTTTTTACCAATTTTATAATTGTATTCTCCAATTTCGCGGCATAGCTCTTCATCATAAATAATATCAGCCATATGTTTTACTTTATCTGATGTTAAATTATTATCTTCGAGCATTACAGTATTAAAGCCTTTATTACCTATATCTTGCATATATACTGGCTTGTAATTATTAACAAAAATTGGTTTTTTGGCTAGTACTGTTTCAACAAAAGCATTTCCAAAACCTTCGTAAGTACTAAAATATGTACAAGCACGCCCATGTGCATACACATCAGATAAATCTTTGTGATTAAGCACACTATTGCCTGCAAAAATTACTTGATTCATTAGGTTTAAATTGTAAATTTGGTCAACTAATTCATTGTAATACTCGTGATTTTCGTCGTCGTTAGGATTTCCTGTTATAACAAGTTTTAATTTTTTATCATTAAGTTTATCGAGTAACGAAATTGCTGTTTCAATTCCTTTACGACGCACTATGCGTGTTACTTGTAAAAGAGGTATTTCGTCGGCTGCCACGCCTATCTGGCGTAAAAACAACTCATTATCTTTTGTTGGAATAGCATAAGGCTTGCTAAAATCCATAACATTTGGTACTAGTGTTGCATCAATATTAAAGCGTTTTTTAAAAGTTTCTACTCCAAAAGTATTTATTACTGCGTGTTTAACGCTTGGTAAAATAAGCGGAAAATTTTCGTCTAAATAACTGTTTACATCTTTATGTCCAGAAACATATCTGTTACCACGTTCCCAATGAAAATCGTGGTCGTGTGTAACTGTAGGTATTTTTGAACGTTCAACAAATTTTTTAATACCAATACCCATTGATAAATGGCAAGGAAGTGCTGAAGCATTTTCTGACAAAAGGATTTCAATTTTATTAAATTTCACCCAATCATCTATTTTTTTATATATTACTTCTGATGTACGCTCAACATGTTCAAATAAAGGTGTAGGGTCTTTATCGATATTGTAAAAGGCTTTACGTTGTCCCCATTCTGCTTCGGGCGAAAAGAACGATAAAACAGGAAACAAATAATGGTTTGGCCTTATCATTTTCCATTGTTCATATTCTCCAGATATAATAAATACTTCGTGCCCTATTCTTTTTAAAACAGCTATCCATTTTTCGGTTTCTAATGCAACACCGTCAACTCCACCAATGCGACCAATAATTATTCCTATTTTCATAATTTGTTGTTTTATATATTTTAAAACTATAAATAGTTTGTTATTCAACGAAAACCATTTTTTTTTGTTTCAATAATACAAATGTTATTCAAAACTGCCGATAAATAAATTGGAATATTTTTTCGGGGATTTATTTGGGTTTATTTTTTCTTTTTTAGAGTTTAAAATTTTAAGCAAATAAAAATGGAAAAAGAAAAAGTAGAAAAACCGAAAAGCTATTTGGTTTGAGTATAATACCTATAACACCACGCAGAAGCGTGCCAAAATTACAATTAAAGTTTAGTTTCGCTTAATGAACCGCCGTGTACTGCCTGCCCCGAACTTGATTCGGGGAGAACCGTACGCACGGCGGTGTGAGAGGTGCACTGACTACTGTCTGGTAGTCAGCCATCTACTTGATTAGACTTATCCGTTCTCAATGTAATTTCAACCCGTCTATTCCTTTTTCTACCTAAATCAGTATCATTTTCTGAAATTGGGTTAATACTTCCTTTTCCATAAAATTCTATTTGTTTTTGGTCTATTCCTTTCTTTCTTAAATAATCTGCAATCATCTTTGCTCTTTTTTTAGATAAAATCAGATTGTCTTTTTCGACACCTGTATTGTCTGTGTGTCCTGTAATTATTATACTTATTTCGTTATTTCGACTTAATAAATCCACTATTAAATCCAACTGCTTGAATACGTTATTTTGTAATTGATATTCATCACTTTTATAATTATTTCCTGTAAGAGTATATTTATAATTTCCCGAAAACTTCATAACAGAAACATCGTCAATAAAATAATATCTATTTCGCTTTTTAGAGCTATTAACTATTAGTAAAGAAGATATCTCATTTTCATAATTCCTATTGAAACTACTTATTGTAAGGTACTTTTCGTAACCACTTGCTTTAAATAAACCTGATATTTTCATCCAATTAACAGTATCTGTCAAATACCTATTCTCTTGATTTCTAATTTGTGGTTTTATTGTGTCATATATATTTGATCCCCAATCAAAGTCAAAACTTTTGCTTGAAAAATAAATACCTAAATCCCATATGGCATATGAACTATTTTCCGACAAATTAGTATAAAACTCAACTTGATAAATAGAATCTTTTTCTAACGTTTGTTTTAGTTTTGTTTGTAATAATTCAAACGGGGACACAAAACCAGCATATGCAATACCTGTTCTTGCTTTCTGGAATCCAATTACATTACTCAAGTTTCGCACATTAATTTAAGCTACTAATTTAGTTAGAGTTAAGTTATTTTCTATGTTTTTCAAAAACGCAAACTGGTCACTGTAATATATTAGTTTACTGACAGTTTCCTCAAAGTTAACCCCTCCAATTAATAAATCCAACACAGCTAATATTTCTACAATAACTAATAATATCCTTTCGTTGAGTTTGTGTTCAATATAATCGTGTTTGATATCTTTAAATAATCCTCCAATAGTTTCATAAGCTTCCATTCCAATAACCAGCTACAAGAAGTTTGAAACCAAACATGAATCTTTTAGTAACGTGGCTATGAATTTTTGAAACACCTTCGATTGTTTTACCTGTCTTTTCTATCTCTGTATCATCAAATATTAAACACTTTACATTATCATTTGGTTGACTAAATTTCTCGTCTAATTGTAAATATCGTTTAACAAATAAAAGTAATAGATTACGCCAGTTAACTTTCTGACTTGCAAGTGTACGATAATAAACATCCTTTTGGCCTAGTGGCTTTGGTGCTATTTTGTTAGTGTATAAAGAAGCAATATTATTCGTATTTGTAAACGGAAGTATAAAAAGGAATCCTATAACATCCCAAAAAGGAATCCCGCTTTTTTTAACAGATTTAAATATTTTTGAAGTTTTTGAAAAATTAAACAATTCAAGATTTTGTGAGAAAAATTCTGGTGTAGTCCAACTATCTTGAAAAAGAGTTTTTATTTCTTGAATTTTAGCAATACCTTTGTTTTGTAGCATATTTGTATTTTTTTGTTTGCACTTACAAAATACAGTAAAACTAGGCTTTTTGCAAGGTTTTTATGCTACATTTTTTGTTTTTTATCATCCCCAAATATTAGTAATTATGGGGTGCGAAACTTGAGTAAGTAATATAACTAAAAATATTAAAAGTATTTTTTTATGTTGTATGTAATAAATATTCATTAATATTATGGTTTTTAATCCAGCTTATACCGAAGTTAGTTGTTTGATTTATAATCACTTAATGTTTTTTCAATTTATATTACTTTTCACATATATTTAGTCATTCGTTAGCTCATAAATCAACTGTTCTTTCATAGTAGGTAATTATGGCTAACGGTTGGTGTAAGAGCAGTTGCGGATTACGAGCGGTTTCAGTTCGCTATAACCAAAGAGCCAAATCTTTAACCTTTGAAAATTAGTCAAATCGCAGATTTGGCGGAGCTGAAACGAAGCACTACCGCTAAAATCACAACTGAAACCGCTATTGCTTTTGCACATTGTTACCAAATGTTATTAATTATTAATCTTTTACACATCTTACAGCAAATCCGTATTGATTTTCTCCCGTTAAATGCACTTCTGAATTATCGTGTGTTAAATAAAAATAGTAGTGACTTGTGCTACTCCACAAATAACAAGAGTTTCCTAAACTAACACTGTTTCCAAAAACACTACTTCTATATCCACTTGGTAATGCCCAAAAACCGCTCTCATTAGTTGCACCAATATTAGGATTGTTCCAATGTGTAGTTCCTATTTCTTTCATCTTCATTTTTGCTGAAATACCACCTCCCAATTCATTACTTAATGCTGTCCATTCTTCTTGTGAAGGTAAATGCCAACCATCAGGACATACGCCTTGTATTCCACTTGGATTTAGATTGCTTCCAATTGTAGTATCACCAATTGCCGCCACCCAATTATATATCGCTCCATAAGTATCTTTGTAGTAAATATTATCATTATACCAACAATATGCGTCGTCATTGTAATTCAAATTTTTCCAATTATCATCTCCTGATACATTTGTTATGAGGTCGCCATTTGGATAGTGAGTTGTTTTTAAATTTTCAGACATCCATTCTTGTTGACCAATTATAACTGTTCGATAATGATTATTATCAATATCTGTCATTCCACTTCCTTGAATACCAAAATTACCCTCAATCAGTTTGATAACTACTTGGGCTGAGTTACTTTCACCAATACTATTAAAAGCTACTGCTTTAATAATGTAGGATAATGTATCTTCATATGTTGTATTCCAATCAAATTGATAAGGTTCAGAAGTCATTGTTTCTAATAACTGATTATTTTTGTATAGTTCAACATTACCTAACTGATAAATAGTATCTATTACATTAATTTTTATCGTTATAGATGTGCCCTTTGCTACTTCGGTTATATTATCTGGTGAAATAATTTCACAAATTAATGAATGAGATGTTGTTTCATTATTATTTGTGTTTATTGGGGCAGGTTCATCTTTTTTACAGCTACTAACAACTACTAATAAAGATGCTATTCCTATTGTAAATAATTTTATTGACTTCATATTATATTTATTTAAAATTTATTTTTCTCCTAATATTTGGTAACGAATTAATATAAAAAACGTTTTCTCTGTAATAAGTTAATTGAAAAGCAATTAGCTAAGCGATTTTTATTATTTTTCATTTTATTCGTCATTTTTTAGTTATTAAAAATTGTTTTAGTAAAAGTAATAAAAAAACAGAATTAAAATAAGTTAATGCCGAGTAATTTTTATAAGTCAAAACGTTTAAGCACCCTTTTAAATGAAATCTAATCAAGTTGTTAATTTTAGAAAACAATATTTGAGCAATTTTTATCAAAAATTGTACCCCAAACTAAAGCTAGCATTTTAATTTTTTTTTTTGATTTAGTGATGATTTATAAATTATTTTTTTATTGAATAATTTTGTGTTTATGATATTGCAGTTAATTTATTTTTAAGGTAAGAAGGTGGTGTATAACGGTAAGCATATGAAAATGTAGCGAGATACAAAGCGAAATCAGACCGTTTACCAAAGTAGCCAAATTTGCAACTTTTTAAATTAGTCAAATCGAAGATTTGGCGGAGCCCGATATGAGCTACACCGCCCGAATACTCACTGATTTCGCTATTTTTTATATGCATTGTTAACTCCTTTTAATAATATCTAATATTTCCATTTCATCAATTGTTAAACAAAAAAGTTCAAAAAGTTCAGATAATTCAGATTTTGAATTAATAGTTCTACTTACTAAACTTGTAAGTTCAATAGATTCATTTTTCTTATCATAAATACAATTATATGAAAAAACATTATTGGATAATAAAATGGTTTTAATCTTATCTTTTATTAATACTTTTTTAATCAAATCTGGTTTTTCGCCTTGTATTAAATATTTTTTATCAAAAGCATCGTCACCAATTTGTATATCTTGATTACCAAAAAATTTGAGTAATTTTTCTAATGTATCTTCATAACTTATGAAAAAGTCAAATTTGTAGTTTACATTCAATATACAATTAATTTTTAAAGGGTGGGTGTCAGATTCTGTAAATTCAACCAAATACTGTTTATAAGGTATTTTTAATATTAATGTTTCTAAATCTTTTGAAACAGTATGTTTAATATTAAATACTCCGTTAGATTCTTTGGCTAAATCTTTCCAAAAATCACGTTTTTTTGAAATATCAATAAATCCTTGTGTTCTTGTTATGAACATTTGTTTAAAAATATTTTCTTTCTTTTTGTTTTCTTCCATTTTTATATTTTTTAATTATTCTTCAATAAGCATCTTTTTACCATAACTTAAAATATCAACTTTTTTGCCATAGTTTAGTAATTGGAGTTAACGGTGAGCATATGAAAATGTAGCGAGATACAAAGCGAAATCAGACCGTTTACCAAAGTAGCCAAATTTGCAAGCTTTTAAATTAGTCAAATCGCAGATTTGGCGGTGCTGATACGAAGCACTACCGCTAAAATTACCACTGAAACCGCTATTGATTTTGCACATTGTTGGCAATTGTTAATATTAATTATTTACCCCAATACAGGTGTCTTGAACTGTTAATCCTAAACCCCAATATTTATCAATAAAACCAATTTCGATACGTACTGAATCCAGCAATTTAGGTGTTATTGTTAATTCATTGGTTTCAAAATTCCACTTATATATTGCATTTTCAACACTCCGTCTAATCATATATTTATCTTTATTATAACCACTGATTTTTATTTTAAAATGTGATTCTTTTTGTAAAGAAAGCTCTTCTTCCATAATATAATCAATTGATAGTTGTTTTATTGGTGAATCATTTGGAGTTTTTTTACATCTGTTGATTCTTTGTTTCATATCATTAAAACTATTCCTAAGTGCAAAAGTATCAACCGTGAGATATGCACAGAATTTGTCAAACAATGTATCGTTATCAATATGAGTAGAGACTTCATAAATAAAATCACCGAATGTGTATTTTACAGCTTTTGCAATGTAGTGATAAGGTCTATTGGGTTCGTTATAAGTGTAAACAACCACATTATTACCATTGAAATTTGCGGTAGAAGAATCATATGCTGAAATCATAGAATTTAATAATGAATAATACATTTTTGAATGAAATCTTTCTACATTCCAATATTCCTTTGACGTTGTATCAGGTTGAAAAATCCTATGTTTGTAGAATATTATGGAATAATTATCTACAAAGTTAGAAGGTATCTTTATAGAAAAATTATAAATTGTATCTGTAAAATTAATCCAATCAATTTCGTTTGTTTTTTCATTTCTTTGTTTGTGTGAATTGCAAGAAATGATAAAAAAAAGTAATATATTAAGTAATATAAATTTTGTCATTTTATGGTAGTTAAATTAAATCTATAATAATTGCCAACGTACTGAAATAAGCACAGTGCACGATATGTTAGTAATAAACTTCATACAACGAAAGTAGCAAAAATTTTGCACATATAAAAGAGCAAAAATCCGCAAGATTTTTGCGGTGTTCAAAACCGCACTTTCGTTCGATATGAGCCACTTACCGTGCATTGGGTTTATTTGTTGTTGGCAACTGTTTATTTGTAATATGATTTAATATTTTATTAGCAATTTCAAATATTATAAATTCATAAAAAGCAATTACTAAAATATCAAAAAATATGTTAGAATTATTTTTTAAACCTATTAAAATAGTCGCTAATGGAAAACAAATACCTGAATTGTAATCAAGTAAGAAATCAGCACCAATCATAAAACTATATCTATTATTTGTTAAAATAGGTATTAAAAGCAATCCACTCCAAAAGATTGTTCTTATAATAGGAAGTCTAATAGATTTTTTTATTTGATTTATTTTTATTCTTGCTAAAATCCAATATGTTATGCCAATAAGTAATAATTGGGGGAAAAGAATAAATAAATCCTTAAAATTTCGATAATAATTCAGATATTGATTAATAACACTTCCTATAATGTTAATAAAAAACATTAGTAAAATTGCAATTAAAGCTGTATAAAAGTCTTTTTTCATTTTTATTTCGTGTCAATTATTATTCAATATTTGATAAAACACCTATCATATTGGTTATATTAATAATTCTTTTTTTGTGCATATTGAGAATTTTGTATTCTAACCATTCTTTCATTTCTTTTTTTATTCGAAATTTATCAAAAAATTTCCAAGCAATTATCATCCTTTCATCTTTTGAAAATCGTCAAGAAATATTGATACTTTTTCAAATGAACGAAAGTTTTTTCTTATTGTTTTTTTTTCTGATTTAGTAATTGAATAATCTTTTTTCTTAACAATGAATGAAATTATATATGATGCAACATATTTTGTTTCAGGTATTTCAGAATGGATTAGTTTCAGAATTTCATCATATTTTTTGCAATCAATTAGTGTATCAAAATTACTAATAAGGTTAGTCCTTTGAGAGCCTAAAAAACCAACAGAAAACCCAATTGTATAATTAAAGAAACCTCCTTTCAATTCAGGATTTTTTTCATTAAGATTATTATATATTTTTTCAATCTGTTTTTCGCTACAATTTTGAGAATTAACAGTCTGCGAAATAATTATTAATATTAAATATAATATTGTTTTTTTCATCCTTCTAATAGTTGCCAACGGTAATTATAAATTCTCGTTTTGGCATTATTTGCAATTATTTTCATCGTATAAAAGTAACAAAATATTTTTACC
>Ga0256827_10001564_pt1 | contig 14669 bp, 16 predicted proteins | sample CV84metaG_FD_185977 | JGI IMG/M metagenome (GOLD analysis project Ga0256827, IMG submission 185977) | Hydrothermal vent microbial communities from East Pacific Rise, Pacific Ocean - CV84 | ecosystem: Environmental > Aquatic > Marine > Hydrothermal vents | place: Pacific Ocean: East Pacific Rise... | reverse complement strand
TGACGGGTCATTAGTTATCCTATAGATATTAAGTAATATTGGTTAGTAGATTGATTGCAGTTTTTGAAAGTATAAAAGTCTTCGTTCACTCAAATATTAGTTCGTTCAACTCGACACAAATAGCACTTAGATGTGCTTATTTGTCTTTACAAGACTACTACGAAATAAGCACATCTAAGTGCTATTTGTAATAGTAAAGAACGAATTAATAAAGCTTTGTTAGACTCTATACAGACATAGCGATACACTATGCAAATTGCAAGGTTCTTTTATACTTTCTGGCAGAATTCTATCCAAATAATTATTAAATAAAACTTTATTATTAATATTAATTATAGAGTCTTAGCCTTTGGCTATCTCTCCACGATAGGTAACAATACCACCACTATGGTTTATCACTCTATTCATACCATTTTGTTGAAAAACTCTTTGTACTTGACCACTTCTACTATCTGTTCTGCAAGTAAAAATAACTATTCTCTCTTTATACTCATTTAAAAAAGATTCTGCCCACATCTGAAAAGTTGAGGTTGGTTTTAATAAATCAACACCTTTAATATGTCCATGGTCATACTCCATCTGCTCTCGTACATCGACTAAAATAAAATCAACACTACCCTCTTCTCTCTCTTTTAAAAGTATCTCTAAATCTTCTGATTGAATATTACTCTTCTCTAATAATTGACTCATAAGTAAGCCGTTCCTTTGTATTTATATAGTTTTTAATTGAAAATAGTACCTTAAACTCTTTTAATATATAATGCGACCAATAAAAAATGTTAAAAATAAAAAGGATTATTGTGATAATTGACAATACATTATTAAAAAAGCTAGAAAAACTCTCTATGTTAAAAATTGAAGATGAAAAAAAAGAGGAGCTTGCAGGTCAATTGACAGAAATTCTTGCTTATGTAGAGAACCTAGCTGAATTAGATACCGATGGTCTAGATGCTTCATTCTCTACCCTTTTAGGAGGAACACCTTTACGAGAAGATACTCCCAATACAAATCCTGAAATCTCACAAAGTATATTTTCTCATGCACCTAAGGCTGAAAATGACTTTTTTATTGTTCCTAAAATTATAGAGTAATTTTTCTATTTGCAAATTTATGTCGGGTTAATGGTAACCCGACCTACACAAACCCCATTTATCTAAATAAATAAGACTAATATAACAATTTAATGTTAAAATAAGAAATTAAAAAATAGTTAAATATTAGGATATTTCTTATGGCAATTGACATTAAAAAACTACTACAAAGCGTTGTCTCTCATGGGGCTTCAGATTTACACTTGGTAAGCCGTTCTGAACCACAGATTAGAATTGATGGTTCACTTAAAGCTGTTAACCTTCCTGTTTTGACAGGAGATGATATTGAAGAGATGGCTTATGCTCTACTTACAGAGAAACAGAAAAAATCATTTGAAGAGAATTTAGAACTGGACTTTGCACTTCTGCTTCCAAATATTGGACGATTTAGAGCCAACTACTATAAAACCTTGGGTGATATTGCTTGTGCTTTTCGTATTATTCCTACAGATATTCCCTCACTTGATGACCTGAATGCTCCAGATATATATAAAAGACTTATTAAAAGAGAAAAAGGTCTTATCTTAGTAACGGGTCCTACAGGTTCAGGTAAATCAACCACACTAGCAGCGATGCTTAATGAGATAAATATTACAGAAAATAAACATATTATTACAGTTGAAGATCCAGTGGAATTTATTCACCAAAATAAAAAGTGTGTATTCTCACACAGAGAGACAGGAAGTGATACACGAAGTTTCTCAATGGCTCTAAAGTATGCGATGCGTCAAGATCCTGATATTATTCTGATTGGAGAGATGAGAGATAAAGAGACAATTGAAGCTGCATTAACAGCAGCCGAGACAGGTCACTTAGTCTTTGGAACACTACACACCAATTCAGCTCCTGGAACAATTAACCGTATTATTGATGTTTTTGGAGGAGAAGAACAAGGACAAATTAGAACTATGATTGCCTCCTCTTTAGTTGGTGTTATTGCCCAAGTTCTACTTCCTAAAATAGGTGGTGGGCGTGTAGCAGTTCCTGAAATTATGATTCCAAACCATGCAATTGCAAACCTGATAAGAGAAGATAAAATACATCAACTATATTCACAAATGCAACTAGGTCAAGGGACAACAGGTATGCAAACTCAAACTCAAATTCTAATAAAACTTAGAAAACAAGGCTTAATTACAAAAGAGGATGCTTTACAATATGCAAATAAACCTGATGAGTTAGAAAAAAATATCAATTTTAAATAATTTTAGTTATAATTTCCATAAAATTAAGGGTTTAGTGTATTATGGATTTTCAAATAATAGATATGGTTATTATAGGTGTGGTTCTCTTTCTTGCAATCAAAGGTTTAGTCAATGGTTTTTCCAAAGAGTTATTCAACTTTCTTGGACTAATCGGTGGTATAGCTGTTGCAGCACGAACCAACGAGATGGTAGGTGATTTAATCATAAAACAGAATATTCTTCCTGAGATGTTTACCCAATATCAAAAAATTATTGGCTTCGTAGCTGTATTTCTTGCTATTTGGATTTTATTTAACTTAATATCATCACTATTTTCAACTTTTACATCAGAAGAGATAGGAGTTATTAGTAGAATTTTTGGATATATTGTAGGAATAGTACGATATGCACTTATATTTGCACTAATTATCTTTGGATTTAACAATGCAGATTTCCTTAAAGAGAAGTTCTCAAAATATACTCAAAAAAGTCAACTATTTACACCTATGTCTATGGTAGGAGAGAAACTTTTAAATAGAGAGACAAATCAAACTATAGTCACAGATAGTAATAATACAAAAGCAGATGTAAACTTAACTAAAAGCATTGAAAGTAATGTTAGCCAAGAGAGTAATATATCACAGTAGTTTATAAGGAAGCAGTAAGTTTATGGCAATAGAAAAAGCATATATAGAGGTATTAGATGATTTTAAACAGTTATTAAAATCAAATAATCTTAAATATACCAAACAACGAGAGTTAATTTTAGAGATTATCTACAACAACAGTGGACACTTCACTCCTGAAGATATCTATAATCTTATTAAAATGAGTTATCCCGATGTAAAACTTGGTATTGCTACAGTCTATCGAACATTAACTCTGCTAGAAGATGCACAAATTGTAAGTTCTATCTCTTTTGGGACTCAGGGAAAAAAATATGAATTTGGACTAAAAGAGCATCATGACCATTTAGTCTGTTTGGAGTGCGGTGGAATCGAAGAATTTTTCGATGACACCATTGAAAAGCAACAAGAAGAGATTGCAAAACAGTTCAATTTTAAAATGACCAATCATATTCTGAAAATTACAGGTATTTGTAAACACTGCCAACGTAAATAACCCCAAAAAACAATAAAACTTTATACTTAGGAGAGACCTTGATATTTGATAATCAATATATTCAAGAGAGAATTAAAAAAACGGAAAAACTACGCGAAGAGGGAATTAACCCTTACCCCAATCAAGTGAAAAAAGGTACTCCATCAGCTCAATTTTTAAATGAGTGTGCCTATGTTCATAATATTGAAACAGACGAAATGAAAAAAGATGATACAAAAGAGTACCGTCTTACAGGTCGTATTAAATTTATGAGAATTATGGGAAAAGCTAGTTTTGCAAAGATAGAAGATGAAGATGGTTTGGTACAAATCTACTTTAATCGTGATGACCTTCCAGAGGGTTACTACAACACTGTTGTAAAAAAACTCTTTGAAGTGGGTGATATTATCGAAGTAAAAGGGTACCCATTTGTAACAGGAACAGGAGAGCTTACACTACACTGTTTAGAGGTAAACTTGGTAACAAAAGCTATCTCTCCACTTCCTGAAAAATTTAATGGAATTAAAGACCAAGAGATTAAGTATCGTCAACGCTATCTAGATATGATTATGGATGCAGAGGTAACAAAACGTTTTAAACTTCGCTCTAAAATTGTCTCTGGAATTAGACACTTTTTTGAAAACAAAGGCTTTTTAGAGGTTGAGACACCAATGATGCACCCTATTTTGGGTGGAGCGAATGCTAAACCATTTACAACACATCATAATGCTTTAGGGGTAGATAGATTTTTAAGAATTGCTCCAGAGTTGTACCTTAAAAAACTTATTACAGGTGGAATGGATGCTGTATTTGAGATAGGTAAAAACTTTAGAAATGAGGGTATTGATGCAACACACAACCCTGAATTTACTGTTATTGAGTTCTACTGGGCATATAAGACATATATTGAGCTTATGGAGGTAACTGAAGAGCTATTTGACTACCTATTTGATACTTTAGGGCTAGATAGAAAGCTTCCTTATGGAGATAAAGAGGTTAACTTTGCTACACCATTTGCAAGAGTTACATGGATTGACTCTATTGTAGATATTGGTGGAGTTCCAAGAGAGATAGCAAAAGATAGAGATAAGGGTTTAGCTTTCTTAAAAGAGAATAATCTAAAATATGATGAGAACTGGACAATCGGTTATGTTCAAGCTGAACTATTTGATGAGTATGTTGAGCCAAAATTGATTGACCCAACATTTATTACAGATTACCCTGTGGATATATCTCCACTTGCTAGAAGAAGTGACGATAATCCTGAAATTACAGAGCGTTTTGAGTTCTTTGTGGCTGGTGCAGAGTTAGCAAATGGTTTCTCGGAACTTAATGACCCTATTGACCAATATAAAAGATTCCAAGCACAAGTTGATGCAAAAGAGCTAACTGGCGATGATGAGGCTATGCATATGGACAGTGACTTTGTAAAAGCCCTTAGCTATGGAATGACACCAACAGCAGGAGAGGGAATAGGAATAGATAGATTAGTTATGATGTTAACAAATCAACAGACTATTCGTGATGTTCTACTATTCCCTGCAATGCGTCCAGAAGCACCTGTAGCAGAAGCTCCAAAAGTTGATGCATCTAAACAGTGTAAAAAGTGTGGACATGATGTAATGGATGAACTTAAATCTGCAAAAAAAGGGAAAGGGATGTTCTGTATAGATGGAAATGCTTGTAGAAAACGGGCTTCTAGTTCTGAAAGAACATAACAGTTAAGATAATTATATGTCGGCTGAAGCCAACCCTACAAATTTCAACTGTTAATTCAGTATGAAACTTGTAGCATTGGCTTTAGCCAACATACAAAACATATTTAATTTAATAATATCAAGGTGTTATTAAATTAAATTTGATATAAATACACCATCAAACCCAAAGGAAACCCATGAGTTACTCAATGGAAACATTTGACCCAGAGATTTTTGAAGCCATTAACCAAGAGCGTGAAAGACAGACCGACCATTTAGAGATGATTGCATCTGAAAACTTTACTATTCCTGCTGTTATGGAAGCGATGGGTTCAGTCTTTACCAATAAATATGCCGAAGGTTACCCGTACAAACGTTATTATGGTGGTTGTGAACATGCAGATACTGTAGAGCAACTTGCAATTGATAGAGCTTGTGAACTTTTTAACTGTAAATTTGCAAACGTTCAACCACACTCAGGAAGCCAAGCCAATGGTGCTGTTTATGCTGCATTACTTAAGCCATATGATAAGATTCTAGGTATGGATTTAAGTCATGGTGGACACCTTACACATGGTTCAAAACCAAGTTTTTCAGGTAAAAATTATCAAAGCTTTACTTATGGTGTAGAGATGGATGGTTACATTAACTATGATAGAGTTTTAGAGATTGCTAAAATAGTAAAACCTAAAATTATTGTTTGTGGTGCATCTGCTTATGCTCGTGAGATTGACTTTAAAAAGTTTAAAGATATTGCTGATGAAGTTGGTGCAATTTTGTTTGCTGATATTGCTCATATTGCTGGTTTAGTATGTGCTGATGAGCATATGAGTCCATTCCCTTATGCTGACGTAGTTACAACTACAACTCATAAGACTCTTGCTGGGCCAAGAGGTGGTATGATTATGACCAATAATGAAGCTATTGCAAAAAAGATTAACTCTGCAATCTTCCCTGGTCTTCAAGGTGGTCCACTTGTTCATGTTATTGCTGCAAAAGCAGTTGGTTTCAAATATAACCTATCAGCAGAGTGGAAAGATTATGCAAAACAGGTAAAAGCAAATACCAAAGTTCTTGCAGATGTATTAATTGAAAGAGGATTTGACCTTGTTAGTAATGGTACAGATAACCACTTGGTACTTGTATCGTTCCTAAACAAAGGCTACTCTGGAAAAGAGGCAGATGCAGCGTTAGGTAATGCAGGTATTACAGTTAATAAAAACACTGTTCCTGGTGAGACCCGAAGCCCATTTGTAACCTCTGGTATTAGAGTTGGTGCAGCAGCATTAACAAGCCGAGGAATGAAAGAGGCAGAGTTTAAAATTATTGCTAACAAGATGGCTGATGTACTTGAGAATATAGAAAATACAGCACTTCATGCGACAATTAAAGATGAGATGAAAGAGCTTGCTTCTAATTTTGTAATTTATGAAAAGGCAATCTACTAGCCTTGAAAATCAATATCTTTGATTTAGAGTTTAACTGTGAATATTTCTATATTCACAGTGACTCTATTGTTGAAAAAATCACCTTTAATAATAGAGTTTTTTATAGTAAATATGAAAAAGTATCTACCCCTTTAACTCCTATTTTACTTAAACAACACTACAATAATGATGTTCAATTAGCCTTACCACTTATAGAAGAAGATAGAGTTAACTATTTGGTTATTGAATACTATCAAGATGATTGGAAAGCCTTTCATGCTTTAATTCAATACCTTTTTAAAAGTTTACATATCACAGAGTATTTCTCTTATCAAAATAAAAAATCAGAACACCTACAGCTCTTTATAAAAAGAGAAAATATATTATTAGAGACAGCCTATAAAGAGGTTGAAAATATCAAATATCTTCTGAACCTCAAGTCAAAAAAAAGCTATAAAATTTTTCCTAATAGCAATTTACCAAAAAACTATAATATTATTACAATTCCACAGCAAAAAGTATAACTTTTTTATACCAAATTATCTTTTTTATGTTATACTTTGTTTAAAAAATGGAGATAAACATGGCAGACAAAAACTTGCATGACATAAAAATAGACGATTTGGACAATCCAAAGAAAACCCCCCTTAAAAACATATTGACCTTATTGGCACTACTCTTTATAATCTTAGTTATTTCTGTTGCAATCACAAGACTCATCCTAAATACTGATGATGAGAACTCAATTGATAACAATACTTCTACAACAACCGCTGTAATCGAAACAGATGATGAAAAAAATACAGATAGTACTATGGCAACGACTGCAGGTGTCGCGGCAGCAGCAGTAGCGGGTAGCATGCTTGCGAATGGAACACCATTAAAAGAGAGAAATGTCTCTACTCAAAACAGTGATAGTACATCAAAAGATAATAACAAAGATGACAACTCTGTAAAAGATAAAAATAGTGGTTCAAAAACTAAAGTGACACTAAGAGAGCGTCAACCAGTAAAAGTTAAAGAGACACCAGTACATAAAAAGCATACTCCAGCACCTAAAGCACATACTGTAGTCAAAAAAGCACCTACTCATCGTACCACTGAAAAACATTATGTTGATAAAGTTGTTTCATCAAATAATAAAAAAGCAACTTCACATAACCGTAGTATTGAAGGTAAAAAGAGACCAGGACACTATATTAAAGTTGGTACATTTAAAGATACATCTACAGCTGTCGCTAAAATCAAAAAAACTGGTCTAAACTATATACTTGTTAAGCCAAAAAATGATAAAACTACGACTCGTGTTCTTATTGGACCATTTAAAAGTAAATGGGGAGCAAAACAGCATCTTCCAAGTGTTCAGCATAACATTGCCGAGGGTGCATATATCACAAGGATTGACTAAACTATGTTAAAACAACTTCTCTTTGATCAACTAACCCCTGTTTCCATGTATGGAAAAATAAAGGAGCTTTTCAAAGAGGATATAACTATGCTCTTTGAAAGTGTTGTAACCACTTCAGAGGGTAATTTCTCTTTTATTACCATTGGTGCTATTGAGCGTATTGTCTATAAAAACAATGAAACACTCTATACCAATGAGTTAGGTATCCAATCTACTTTGGATACCGACCCTTTCAACTTTTTACAATCCTATTATCAAAAGCTAGATAAAGAAAAATATCAAACTATTGTAGATAAAGCAGGTTTTGCTTTTATTGATGGATTTATTGGATTTATTGGTTATGATATGGTGAAGGTTTTTGAACCAACACTAAAAGCTACTATGGACAGACTAAATGACCCACTTCAAACTCCAGATTTAGATTTAGTTCGCCCTGCCATTATTTTAGCATATTCGCACAAAACTTCTATATTGACCATTCTTAATAATGCAAAAGCGTATGAAGATAAAGTAGAGATAATAGAACAGTTACTTCAAGAGCAATTTACTCCTCAAACTCTAAAACCAGCCAAACTTCAAGGAGAAGGTGAATTTTCTATAGAAGAAGAGCAGTTTAAATCGTTGGTAGTAGAGTCAAAAGAGATGATTCGTTCAGGGGATGTATTTCAAATACTACTTGCCAATAGATACACACAAAAAGGTGAAATAGACCCACTTAGCTTCTATAGACTATTACGCTCTAAAAACCCATCTCCATATCTATTTTTACTAGATTATGAAGATTTCTCTATCTGTGGCTCATCACCAGAGGTTATGGTTAAACTATCTAATGATGAAATTTTGCTACGCCCTATTGCAGGGACAAGAAAACGTGGTAAAAATGCTAAACGAGACAAAGAGTTAGAGCTAGAGATGCTAAATGACCCAAAAGAGTGTGCAGAGCATCTTATGTTAATAGATTTAGGTCGTAATGATGTAGGAAGAGTTGCCAAAACAGGAACAGTCAAAGTAACCGATATGATGCGTGTAGAGAAGTACTCTCATGTTATGCACATGGTTACTGATGTAGAGGCAACCATTGCAGAGGACAAAGATATGTTTGACCTCTTTAGAGCCACATTTACAGCAGGAACAATGACAGGAGCTCCAAAGATTAGGGCTATGGAGCTTATTGCAGGGTATGAGGGCTTAAAACGTGGATTCTATTCAGGTTCAGTAGGCTACTTTGCCTTTAATGGAGAGATGGATAGCTCTATTGCTATTCGTACTTCATTAATTAAACCTGACTCTATTACTCTACAAGCTGGTGCAGGAGTCGTTGCAGACTCTATTCCAGAGCTAGAGTATCTAGAGGTTAAAAATAAACTTGGTGCTTTACTCGCTACCATAAAAGATATGGAAAAGCTTTAATGCTTAGTGGTGTTTTTGTGAGAAAACACCTTCCTATTTTTCATAAATTAAAACTCATCAAATTCACGTTGCATTTTCTCCTCTTCATAAGCCTCTAACTCTGCTTGACTCATCATCATGATTTTAATCTTTGTAGATAAAAATGTTTTACTCTCTACTTTTGTAAAATAGCTATATAGACCAAAACTAAAAGCGAAGATTACAATAATTGTAATAATCTTTTGTGCTAAATCAAATTGCTGAATAGGCTCTTTTGTTCTAATTTCACAAACACCTCCTGGGCAATGTGTTACAGGGTCTTTTTTAAATAGTCCAAAAAGTTTGCATCCTAAACAGATAGAGAACGCTGACTCTAAAAAGAGTAACATCAAACATAAAATACAGACTAAAACTTTAATAGGATTTGGCTGAAAGTCAATAACCAATAGATAAAACATAGGAATAGCTAAAAGTAACCCTATACCCCATGCAAAACGTTTTTGTGTAGCACCTACATACTCTGGTCTTTGATTTTGAACAAAAAATCTACCAAGTAACAAACTAGGAGAATACCTTGGCTGTATAACACGCATAAAAAAGTCTAAAGTAAAAAAACTAATAAAAACTTTGGTCACAATAATATGTCCTAATGCCACAGCATTAACAAGACTAAGAAGTCCAATTAGAAAAAGAATTCCTGCTCCTGCTCTAGCTTCTCTTTCATTTAATACAAAAACTTCATACCCATCTACTTTTTCTCCATACTGAAAAAATCTACTCATCTATATCCTTTTATTATTTAATCGACATTATGTAAAATATTGTCTTTAGAATAAATCCCATAGCCCCAATTTTTACTACTCATCTTCGTACTCTCAGACCAACCTGCTTTTTTAAGAGCTTTTGCAATAAGCATATTTTTAATCCCATGCCCTAGTAAAAAAACAGAGTTATGCTCTTTTGCAAGTTTTATTAAAATTTCAGAAGCCTCTTTTGCTTCTTTTTTACTCTCTTTATACGATTTACTTCCACCACTATATCCTAAAAACCAAACCAATTTAAACCAAAAGCCCCATGTATATAGAGATAGCTTAATAAACTTATATCTGGTATATGGTGACTCAACCTCTGCAAAGATTTTATCTATATAATCTGCTTTTTTGTCTAACAAAGCCAAACTTTCTACTGAACGCAATAGACCACTAGAGATAAAATAGTTACAACTATTAGAGAGATTCAAAAGTTCATTTTTATTTTTAATATATATATCTATGGAAGTTACATCATACTCTTCAATAGCATCTTTTAACTCATTTGCATAAATTTTTCGGTTTTTAATTAAAACTTTAGCATGACGCATAATAACAATTTTTTTTGTATAATAATTTTCCATTTGTTATATTTTACCTAAAATATTAATAAAAATAATATATCTTTAAAATTTTGAAGACTCTTTTAGCAATTTAGATTTTTTTAAAAAACAAGTATCATAAATATAGCTATAATTTCAAAAAATCAGGAAAAACAATGCAACTATTTACAATTTTTGGAAACCCAGTTTCACACTCTAAGTCACCACTTATGCATAATCTTTCATTTAAAGGATTAAACTTTAATGGCTGTTATACACGATACAAATTAGAAGATGGAACAGAGCTAAAAAATAAATTCTTAGAACTTAATATCAAAGGTGCAAATATTACCGTACCTCATAAAGAGCATGCTTTTAATGCGTGTGATGAGTTAGATGAATTTGCTAAGAAAGTGGGTGCAGTTAACACCATAGTTAATAGATATGGAAAACTTTATGGCTACAACACAGATGCACCAGGTTTTTTAAAAGCAATTAATGAATTTAAAAATATTAAAACTGTACTATTTTTAGGTGCTGGAGGCACGGCACAATCAACATCAGTAGTACTTAAAGATGCTGGATATGATGTAACACTACTTAATAGAAGTGAAGCTAGATTAAAAAAATTTCAAAAAAGTGGATTTAAAACTTACACATTTGATACATTTAAAAGAGAAGATTTCGATTTAATAGTCAATATGACCTCAGCAGGATTAGAAGATGAATCTTTACCTTGTCCGAAAGAGATATTAGACGATATTCTACCAAATTCAAAAGCGTGTGTTGATGTAATTTATGGCAAAGAGACACCATTTTTAAAATTGGCAAAAGAGTATCAAAAACCAACCAAAGATGGTTCAGATATGCTTCTCTATCAAGGTATAATTGCATTTGAATATTTCACAGAGAATAAATTTTCATTTGAAGAGATAAAAGTTCAGATGCAAAAAGCTTTTATTATTTAGAACTGTTTGTCTCTTGAATAGGTGTACTCAATTTAGCTTCATTTTGAAGCATCTCTGAAGAGGGGTGCTTTAATGTAATAGGTAAGTTCTGAGAATTTTTATTATAGAAAGTGGGTTTGAAACCCTCTTTCAAAAGCTTCATCATTCCACCCGTTAAGTTAACCACATTATAATCAAGTTTATTCCCTAGAAAGTTAGAAATAAGCTTGGTTCTACTTCCTGTGTTACATATAATGGCAAACTCTTCATCTTTTTTAACCACACCATTAAGCTCTTCTAAAAAACTTTTTGTATCGTATCCATATCGTTCATCAAAAAAAGTAATAAGATGAGCATTTTTAATAATACCCATTTGAACCCATTCATCTTTGGTACGAATATCAATAATTTTCATCTTTTTTTGATCTATAAATACTGTTGTAGCAGGAATATTAGTAACTTTAGCAAACAGTAGAGACCCTAATAATACTACACCAACCATCTTCTTTATCATTTTGCTGTGTCCTTATTTAAATATAATTATTTAGTGCTTCTAAAAATAAATTCTACCCACTAATCGTGAATAATTTGTAAATAGAATTCAAAATAATACTTAAATTTTAGAAGTACATATAATTATAAAGTTATTTTAATAAAAACCTTAACCAAAAATTATTAATGTAAAAAGTGTCTAACAGTTGTAAAGTATAAAGAGATTCCATGCTCATTAGCAGCATCTATAACTTCATTGTCTCTAATACTTCCACCTGGTTCAATAATCGCTTTTACTCCTGCTTTAGCAGCAGCATCTATACTATCACGGAATGGGAAAAATGCTTCACTTGCCATTGCAGAACCACTAACATCAAGACCCATCTCTTTGGCTTTTTTCAGGGCACATTGAGCTGCATCTACACGACTTGTCATACCCATACCAACTGCTACCATTGCACTATCTTTAACATAAACAACACAATTAGACTTAGTTAAACCTGCCACTTTCCAAGCAATTTCTAAATCTTTCATCTCCTGTTCTGTAGCTGTTAATTCTGATTTTTTATGAGCATTTTTTACCTCATTATCACAAATACAGTCAGAGTTTTGATATACAAATCCACCATCAACATGTTTAAAATCATGGCTATCTTTACTCATTACAAGCTTTGTCCCACCCTGTGCAAAGAGTTTTAGACGTTTTTTCTTAGAAAATACTTCTAATGCTTCTTCTTCAAAATCAGAAGCCATAACAACCTCTAAAAATATCTCATTCATCTTTTCGGCTAACTCTTTGGTAACAATACCATTAACAGCAACAACTCCACCAAAAGCAGAGATTGGGTCACATTTTAAAGCCTCTGTATATGACTCTAATAGCGTATCTCTTAGAGCAAATCCACAAGGGTTACCATGTTTTACAATACATACAGCATTAGAATCACCAAAACTAGAAGCAATCTTTAATGCTCCATTAACATCATTAATATTATTAAATGAAGCCTCACCTTTTACCTGTTTAAAGTTATTGGTAAAATGGTCATCAAACTCATACAATGCACCTTTTTGATGAGGGTTCTCTCCATAACGAGTCTGAAATGATTTTTTACCTGTAATAAACTGATAATCTCCAAAACCATTATTAAAACGCTTATTCATATAGTTAGCAATCATAGCATCATACGAAGCTGTATGTTCAAATGCTTTAATCATTAACTTACGTCTAAACTCTAAATTGTCTGTTTTGGCATCTAATGCACCAATCACTAAATCATAATCGTTACTGTCTGTTACAATAAGTACGTCATTAAAATTTTTGGCTGCAGAACGTACCATAGTTGGTCCACCAATATCAATATTCTCGATAATTTCACCAAAATCTTCGGTTCTATCAATAGTCTCTTTAAAAGGATATAAATTTACACAAACTAAATCAATTCCCTCTACACCCAACTCTTTTGCCTGATTTACATGTGCTTGGTCACCACGTTTATGAAGAATTCCACCATGAACGTAAGGATTCAGGGTTTTAACGCGACCTTCAAAACACTCTGGAAACTTGGTTACCTCATCAATTTCAATAACCTTTACACCCGATTCAAAGAGTTTTTTATATGTTCCACCAGTTGAGATAATCTCCCAACCCATCTTCTCTAAACCCTCTGCGAATTTTACAATTCCACTTTTGTCACTTACACTAAGTAATGCTCTCATTAACAGCCCTTAAAAGAATTTTGAGAATTATAGCAAAATGTCTCTAATAAAAGATGATATAATTAATCTATTAATATTACAAAAGGAATTTATATGAAATATATACTTATTGCAGGTCTATCTGCCCTATTTTTTACTGCTTGTTCACCAAAATATGTAATAAAAACTCTATATACACAACCAACAACAAATCAAGGAAAAACATGTGTAAAAGAGTGTAATGTAAAACGAAAAACTTGTCAAATTCACTGTAATCAAAAACGTGATGACTGTTTAGAACATGCTAAAAAACGTGCAAAAGCAAACTTTCCATCAATTTTAGATGAGTATAACCATGTTATGTATCAATACGAAATAGAGATAAATCGTTATGATGTTGCAATATCATCATGGAATAGAAGACATATTCGACTAGAAGAGCAGTTCAAAACCTATCGTGAATTATGTGATAAGAAAAAAAATAAAAAGAGTTATGAGTGTAGACGAGCTAGAGAGATAGATAGAGAGTTAGAGTCAGTAGATGCAGTAGAGCCAAAATCTCCCCCTCGTCCAAACAAACCTATATTATCAGAAGAGATTAAAATAGCCCAAAAGTCATGTTCAAATAAGTGTGGATGTAAAGATGAATATAATAACTGTTTTGTATCTTGTGGAGGAGTACTTGATTACAAAAAGATTTGTGTAGAAAATTGTAAATAATATAATAACCATAAGTGGAAAGATATCCAATACAAATGAGTTAAGGAATTTATTCCAAAATATCACGAGGCTAAAGCACTCGATTCCATATATGCAAATCGCATTTTTGGAATCTGGGTATTTACATCCAAACAAAGAATCGAACAGAAAAAACTTAAATCTTTAGT
>Ga0256827_10001563_pt1 | contig 14672 bp, 14 predicted proteins | sample CV84metaG_FD_185977 | JGI IMG/M metagenome (GOLD analysis project Ga0256827, IMG submission 185977) | Hydrothermal vent microbial communities from East Pacific Rise, Pacific Ocean - CV84 | ecosystem: Environmental > Aquatic > Marine > Hydrothermal vents | place: Pacific Ocean: East Pacific Rise... | reverse complement strand
TATTTTATATTTATTAATTATTAATCTTTAAATTCATTTTTTATTTTTATAAATTCATCTATATTATCCATAAAAAGCTGTATAAGCTTAGGATCAAACTGCTTAGCAATCTCTTCATCAAAAAGTTTCAATACCTTAAAAAGTGGCCAAGCTTCTTTATAAACTCTCTCAGAGATCAACGCATCAAAAACATCTGCAATAGCAACTATCCTAGCATATATAGATATATCTTCCCCTTTTATACCCCTTGGATAACCTGTTCCATCATATCGTTCATGATGTTCATATGCTATATTTGCTGCCATAGTAAGAATAGGTAATTTAGAACCAGCTAATATCTTATATCCTATAGCTGAGTGTGTCTTCATTATCTCCCACTCATCATTAGTTAATTTGTCTTTTTTTAACAAGATAGAATCAGGTATAGCTATCTTACCCATATCGTGCATAGTTGAAGCGATAAATATAGTTTCTGACTCTTGGTTACTCAAACCATAGTATTGTGCCAAAAGTTTAGAGTAATGAGCCACCCTTTGTATATGATGTCCACTCTCTTTGCTTCTTGATTCTACCGACTCACCCATTCTGTATATAAGTTCATACTGAGTATTTTTTATCTCTTTGTTTAGCTCTATTATCTCTGTTATATCGTGACGGATAGCTATATATTCTACTAGATTATCTTCATCATCATATATAGGAGATATAGACGCATCAACCCAGTAAGAGGATTTATCTTTTGCGAGATTTACTATCTGACCATTCCAAGTAGAACCACTTTTTATAGTTTTCCACATATTACGAAACGCTTCTTTTGGTACACTTGGATGTCTAACCATATTATGTGGCTTACCAAGAAGTTCCTCTTTGGTATATCCAGATATATCACAAAAGGCTTTATTTACATAAGTGATAATACCACGCCTATCTGTTTTAGACACTATAGTACTATTATCTATTGCTTTTTTATAATCCTCTAAAAGTTTTTGTTTCTCAAGCATCTTTTTATTTGTTCTGAAAAATATCATAGTAAATATTATAAATACAAAGATAAGTAAACCCCAAAATACAATATGATAGTACAATTTTGTTTTTTCTATATCTAATTTATTTTCTATATCAAGATCTACAAATGCTAGATATTTATCCATAACATCACCGATAGCATCAATAGCACAAGTAGATAGATCAAACCATTCTATAGAGGTAATTTTTATAGTGTCCAGCTCTTTATCTACTATATTTTGTATAATTTTCTTTGTTTTTATAAAACATTCTCTATCTAAAGGGGGTGTGAGTTTTGTACCTGTTAAACGTATATTTTCTTGATTTTGCATGATATAGTTTTTTACAAGTGTTTGAAGTCTAGCTACAGATATATGCTGTTTTGGTGAGATTTTCTTTGTTTCAAGTATACCACCTATCTCTGCACGAAGCTGACCTAAGTACTCTTGTACAAAATTACTATTTTGGTATATCAAAAAGTGGTTTTTTATCTCTTGATCATTTGTAAAGAGGAGTAGCTTTTTTGTTTCAAGTATCATACTTAAAATCAATTTTGTATAAGAATTAAAAGATTGTTCTTTTGTATATATGCTATCATCTATTTTTTTACGAATATCTTCAACTTGAGATATTAATTTTGAATATCCAACTTTTACAAGAGCCTTATCCATAATAATACGCTGATGTTTTAAGATATGTAATGTTTGTGATTTTTCACCAGATTTACCAGAATAATAAATATTTGTAAGTCCTCTTTCTTTCTGAAGTTCTTGTATCAATTCTCTTAAACTGAGAATCTTTTGTAGCTTCAGATCAACCACTTCAATGTTGTTAACTTTCTTTGTTACAAAACTAATATCTGAATATATAGCGAATGAAGAAACAGATATAAACAACAATAAAATTATATAAGTAAAATATTTGTTTAAAATCATACCAAATTATACAAGAAGTATATTACATTAATGTTAAATTTGGATTTTTTTAGATTTTTTATAATTAAAAATTTTGCAAGAAAACCAATAAATAAGCTATAATAAATTTATGAAAACATTAAACATATTTACAGATAAAACGGACTCACTTCCAGATGGAAAAGCTGACTTTTTACTAGCAGCCTCAGTAACAAAAACTTGTGAAATAGACGGTATAACTCAAGCTGGCATACCGGGTAGCATACATCTTACACCAACACTTGATGCTGAATTCATCACTACACAAAAACTTTTTTCTATGCCTGAACTTGCTGAAACGCCAAGTGGAGTACCATCTCCTGCTCTTATAACAAGAGGAGTACACAATCTTAACCAATTTAGCACCATAGAGATTCTAAATCTTGGACTTGAAGTAACACCTAAAGAGTGTATAGTTCACAACTTCGATATAAGTGCATCAAAAAATATAGCTACTAATGCAAACATAGATGCCAAAGCTATAGTTTTAAAAGGTATGAAATTTGGAAAAGAGTATGAATTAAAAGGTAATTATCTTATTCTTGCAGAGAGTACCCCTAGTGGAACTACAACAGCTGCTGCTTCAGTATTGGCGTTAGGATATAAATGTGAAGGTGATTTTTCATCAAGCTTTTTAAATGTTCCAAATGATATAAGAAATAAAACTATTTCTCAAGCACTATCCCTTATAGATGATAGCATGAGCAACTTTGAAAAATTATCTATAGTAAGTGACAATATGCTTTTGTTTTGTGCAGGATTTTTACTAGAAGCAACAAAACGTTTTCATGTTGTTTTAGCTGGTGGAACACAAATGGCAGCAGCACTCCTTATAGCTGACAAACTAAGAGAAGATATTTTAATGCAGTTAAAATCTGAAAATATAACTATAGCTACAACAAAGTGGGTAGCTAAAGATACTAACTCAGATATAAAACATATACTAGAACAACTAAGCTATACACCACACGCACTTTATACAGAATTTAGTTTTTCAAATACCAAAATTCCTGTACTAAAAAAATATGATGAAGGTGAAGCAAAAGAGGGAGTTGGAGCGGGAGCATCACTTGCTTATGCTACACAAAACTCTATAAACAATAAAGAACTTCTTGAAGCTATAGAACTTATCATATACGAGATGTAAATGAAAACTCTCTTTATAGGTGGCATAAAAAGTGGTAAAAGCTCAAATGCAGAGAGATATATACTAAAGAATTCATCTCTAACGCCAATATATCTAGCAACAAATGAATTTTTTGATAAAGAGATGAAAGAGAGAGTAAAACAACATAAACTTCAACGCCAAAATAATTTTGAAACACTAGAAGAAGCATTGAAATTAAAACAAACTATTTTACAAACAAAAAAACCTGTTTTAGTTGAGTGTGTTAGTATGTGGATAAATAATATGCTATATCACAACAAGTCAAAAGAGGATATTTTCAAAGAGATTGATGATATATTGGCGTTAGACAATGACATAGTTTTTGTTATAAATGATGTTAGCTGTAGTGTTGTTAGTGAACACAAACTCATAAGAAACTTTGTAGATATAAATGGTCTTGTTGCATCAAGATTGGCGTTAGGATGCGATAAAGTATATAACAATACAGCAGGGATAAGTGTAAAGATAAAATGAAGTTATTAAAAGGATTTGCATTAGCTTTTAGTATGTTTAGTATCATCCCTTTCTTTAAAATACATAACTTTTTTAAAGGTATAAATGGTTATTCTGCTATGTTTTATCCTCTTGTTGGATTTATACTTGGTAGCATTCTATATACCATTTTTCTTTTGTTATCCCCTTTTACTCCACCTATACATCTAGCTGTTATCATATTTGTTTTATGGAGCATCTTAACAGGGGCATTACATCTTGATGGTTTTAGTGATACAGTAGATGGACTTTTTGTAGACAGCTCAAAATCCTTAGAAATTATGAAAGATCCTCATGTCGGAGGGATGGGAATGATTTTTAGTTTAGTTTTTCTTATCTTTAAACTATCTTCGCTTATCTACGCAAATGCTTACTACCTTCTACCAATTATACTAATGCTATCAAGATTAAATGCAACTTTAGCTATCTACTTTTCAAACTATATTAGCACAGGGATAGGTAAGTTAATAAAAGATGAATTAAATATAAAACATATTATTTTTAGTTTATTTTATTCATTATTATTATCTTATATCTTTGGTTTTTTTAGTGCTATTTTTATCTCCTTTAGTACACTTTTTATCTTAAGGTGGTTTTTTACATCAAGACTTGGTGGACTAAATGGAGATATATATGGCTTTATTATAGAAGTGACAGAACTGGTACTCTTAAACTATATCATCTTAAATCTATGAATATATATCTAGTTAGACATGCACAAGTAGAAGAAAGATATCAAGGTAGATATAATGGAGATAATGATATATCTCTTAGTACAAAAGGTATAAAACAAGCATATAAACTTGGTCAAAAACTATCTCATATACGTTTTAACATAGTATATTCATCTGATCTAAAAAGAGCTAGAGAGAGCTTACAGGAGTTTCATATAAAAAACTCAAAGATAATTTATACAAAAAAATTAAGAGAAAAATCTTGGGGGATTCATGAAGGTATGAGTTTTGAAGAGATTCAAAATAGTGGGATAAAGTATAAAAACTTTGAACAATGGATAGAAGAACTTGATGGAGAAGATATAAAAAGTTATCAAACAAGAGTTATAGATTATTTTAACACGATAATACTAAAAAACAAAGTTGATAATATACTTGTAGTAACCCACGCTGGAGTTATAAAAACATTTTTAGGATATAAAAGAGGATTATCTCTAGAAGATGCTTTTGGCATCAAACTAGAGTATGGCGAGTATATAAAACTAACTTTTTAGAAAGTGTAACTAACACCAAAAGTAAGAGGAGTTAATTCAGCTGTAAGGATGTCAGCATCTGTTATACTATCACCATCATTTGTATCAAAAACTTTTCTCAAACTATAACCATATTTTAAGTAGTAACCAAATTTACCATAAAAATCGCCATTTACACCAATAAAAGCACCTAGCTCCGCTCCTAATTGATAATCACCATCATCATATTTTGATCCACCTAAACCACCATTAAAACCTACAATAGGGCTGATGTATTCATTTACATTATATGCAAATTCAAATTCACCAAGAACATACATGTTTGTTTCATCTACATCACTCCAATATCCACCATCAAGAGTTCCAGTTGAATATTGAAATGTCAAACCTGATCTAAAATCAAATCCTGGACCTTTATCAACACCAGATAATACAGAGATTTCAAATCCACTGTTTGTCATATCTTTATCAGATGTTGTATAACCATTTGTATCCTCAACATTATACGTTCCACTAGTTGCATCTATATAACCAACTCTTACCATCCAGTGATTTGCATCATCTGCTGCCATCAAACCTGTACCTAAAGATGATACTAATAATGCAGCGCTTAAAACTTTTTTCAACATATTCTCCTTGTTAAAATTAATCCTCTATTGTACTTACTTTACTCTTACAAAGGGCTAAAGTTACTAACTAGTTACACTTTATAGATATAATTGTAGTTATATCTTAATTTAACTAAGGAGTTAACAGATGATTAAAAAAATAATCGCAGCAACACTAGTAAGTGCAGTAGCACTTTTCGCTTTACCAAACAACGAGATGGAACTAGCTCTTATATCAAAAGCAAGTGAGAAAAAAGCTATAGTTTTAGCAAGTATGGCATTGACTCAAGAGAAAAAAGAAAAATTTGGCAATCTTTACGATGAGTATCAAGAGAAACTTATGACAAGTCGTATATCTGAATTAGAACTTATTGCAGACTATGCAAAACATTATAATGATATGACTAATGAGAATGCAAACAAACTTATCAAAAAATGGATCTCTATAAAAGAAGCAAAATTAGAGCTTCAAAAATCCTATATGAAAAAATTTCAAGACATTATGCCATCAGCTGATGTTATAAGATATTTTCAAATTGAACACCGTTTAGAATTACTTCGTGATATCAAAACATCAAGTGTTATCCCTCTAGCTATACCATCAGAATTACAAGCAAAATAGTACATATTACAGATAGTTTTACCTATCTGTAATGCACCTTTACCCAAGATAAATAAAAGACATTTAAAAGACATTGATATGGTATAATACTGTCAATTAAATTCAAAAAGGGTAAAATGTGTTAAAATCTGTAAAATCAAAAGTTATAACTTCTATACTTTCTCTTAGCATAATTGGGCTTTTTGGCATAACATATTTTTTATCTTCAACACTACATGAACTATCAAACTCATCAACTAAAAATTCACTTACAATGTTGAGTGAATCTATATTTCAAACCATGACAGGAAGCATGTTAATGGGTGACCCTGATATAGTAGAAGAAGCTTTTCACAATGCAAGGAAAATAGAAGGTATAGAATCACTTAAAATTGCAAAATCAAAAGCTGTTATAGAGTCTTATTCCCCAGAAGAAAAGTATACTACAGATCCCCTTATCATAGATGTCCTAACAAATAAAACAACAAAAATCATAGAAAAAAAAGAGAATGATCATCATACTATACGTATGATAAAACCTATGGTAGCTGAGGAGAGATGTTTATCTTGTCACTACAATGCAAAAGAGGGTTATATACTTGGAGCGATGGATTTGGTTCTTTCACTAGATAAGAATGACAACAATATATCATCCACAAATATGACACTTGTTATCTCTTTAATGATTGCTGGAATTTTATTTGCCATTGTTGCTTCTATCTTTTTCTTTACAGAGGTATTTAAACCACTTGAAACCCTTAAAAATAAAATTTCAGATCTTGTAAGTGGAGATAAAGATCTAACAAAAAGGTTAGAGTACACCAAAGGAAATGAATTTGGTGATGCAGCTAATGAAGTAAATAAATTTATCTCAATGATACAAACAACCATAAATGATGTTAAATCGCTTGGTTCTCAAAATACAGAAATAGCTTCAGAGATAGAAAGATCCTCACATATCATTAGAAAAGGCACCCAACAAGAGCAAGAGCTAGTTAAAAAAACATCAAAAAGAAGTGAATCTATATTGGGTTTACTTGATGAGTCTATAGAAGCTTCTCAGACTACACAAACAACTATACATGAAGCAGAAGAAGAACTTGACAAAGCTATCGTATCTTTAAACAAATTAAGTGAAGAGGTTGTTTCTTTTGTAGAGATAGAGAATGAACTATCCCAAGAACTATCGAGTCTTAAAAATGATGCAGATCAAGTTAAAAATGTACTTGATGTGATAAAAGAGATAGCAGAACAAACAAACTTACTTGCACTAAATGCTGCTATAGAGGCTGCTCGTGCAGGTGAACATGGGCGTGGTTTTGCTGTTGTTGCTGATGAAGTTAGAAAACTAGCAGAAAGAACACAAAAAAGCTTAACAGAGATAGATATAAGCGTAAGCACTATAGTCCAAGCTATAAATGATGTAAGTGAAAAGATAGCCAACAATGCTACAAATATAGAAAACCTTACAAACTTTTCTGATGATGTTGAAAATAAAATATCACTAACATCTTCGGCTATGCAAACATCAAATACAGTAGCTACTAAGTCATATCAAGATAGTCTAAAAATGTCAGAAACTATAAAAGAGATCATAAAATATATAAACGACATAGAAACTCTCTCAACTGCTAATGGAACAAGTGCCATAAGTATAGAAAGTGATCTGGAGAGACTTGTAAAAGTAGCTTCTTCTCTTCAAGAAACAATAGAAGAGTTTAAAAGTTAAAAAAACTTATCTTCTATTTCTATAATGTTTTCTAAAGCAACTTTGACAAATTTTATATTTTGAATTTACAGGGAGTGCTGCTCCACACATCTTACATCTTTGTGCTAACTTGGCTTGATGAAGTGAGACCTCTATATATTTGTTGATAACACCCCTGTACTGACGGGCTTTTGCCTCATCTACAAAATACTCCGGAAACCTATAACTAAGCCAAAGATATAAAGATATCTCTTTTACCATATCTTCTGCTCTTAAAAGATCATCTGATGTTTGTGCATGCTCCCCCATAAGTTTTGGTGGATGATAAAATACACTCTGCTTTTTCTCTAACGCCAATATATAGCTTTCATATGCAGATATAATATATGGTGACTTTAATGTAAGCGGAGCACAAGCCAAATGATACTTAGTAGCGATATCTAGCTCATAACTATCAACTATCTTTGAAGCTTCTAACATATCATCAAGACTTGCTGCATAAAAAGGACCATCAAACTTCATATTTTTTACAAAAAAACTTAAAATCTCTTCAAGTGAATTTACCTCAAGGATATTTCCAACTAACTTTATATGTTCTAAGTTTGCCATAACCTTAAAAGGTACACTTATAGTCTTTGCCTCTTTGAAAAAATTCTTTTTAACTATCTTTAAAGTTTTGCTATCCAACGCTCCTACATAACCCTCTTCATTTAATCCATATCGACCTGCTCTACCAGATATCTGGTGAACTTCGCTTGGAAAAAGGTTTCTTTGAGTTATACCATCAAACTTTTCAGCCTTTGAAAAAAGTATAGTTTTTATAGGAAGATTCATCCCCATAGCTATAGCATCTGTCGCAACAAGAATCTGAGTTTCACCATCTCTAAAACGTCTAGCTTCTTCACGTCTTACTTCAGGCGAAAGGTTCCCATAAACAACACTAACATCAAAATCTTTTGAAAATGTTTGCTTCAATCTTAAAACATCACGTCTACTAAATGCTATGATAGCACTACCATCTTCCACATCTTTTATATCTGTTGGAGATTCTAAAAGTGTTAATGGATTTTTTCTATCAAACTCTATTATCTCAAGCTCTTCTCCAAGATATTCTGCAAGTGCGACAATAGCCTCTTTTGAGTTGACTGACCCTGTCATAATAATCTCTTTTGCAGGTGCACCGATAATGGCATTTGCCCAAGCCCAGCCACGTTCTCTATCATCTATCATTTGAACTTCATCTATTACACAAACATCAACATCAACCTCATAGTTCATCATCTCTATAGTTGAACTGATATGAGTTGCTTCATCATCTAGTATTTGTTCTTCACCAGTTATTAAAGAGCTATCTATTCCCTTCGCCTTAAGCCCCTCATAACCTTCTAACGCCAATAATCTAAGTGGAGCAAGATAGTAACCAGTATCTGCTTCCTCCAATCTCTTCATAGCTGTATATGTTTTACCGCTATTTGTAGGTCCTATATGAAGGATTAGCTTTCTTCTCATCTCTCTAGCCATAGGAAACAGATTTTTAAAATCTCTTATAGTTCTAGCTAAAAGTTCCTGACGCTGTTTCTTTATCAACTCCTCATGTATAGAGTAGATAAACCTTCTTATAGTTTTTCTTTTAACCTTTGGTGTTATATCTGAGATAGAATGAATTAGATCAAGCAAGATAGCATAAACTTTTTCCCTTAACTCTTCCTCTTTTAAATGTAACAAAGTGGAGTATCTAGCACACTCTCCAACAAGCTCATCTAATTCGAGAAAAAACTGATGTTCATATTCAACCCTTGCCTCTTCTCTAACACTATCAAAGTTAAACTTCTTAGAGTTCCATATCTCACCTAAAAGAGAATTTAACTCTATATGTAATTCAAGATTATATGGAAGATTTATTTCTGACATAGGAAGAATAAGGCTCTCTTGAACTCTTAAAACAACCTCTTCATTATGGAGTTCTATATCATCACTTTCAATCTTAGAGAAGATGATGTTTTTTAAAATCTTTTTTGGGATAAGAGGATACTCAAGAGTTGATTTTGGAGGAGATGATCTTAATGCATCTACTATCTGTTTTTGCGTTAAGTATGCATGTGGATCTCTTAGAGATTCTAAAAATTTATCTACACTTTTTTGTTTAGATAAGGTCACCTGAACTTTATCATCAGATATCTTTTTTACAATCTCATCAAACTCTTCTTCATTTAAATATTCATAAGTATATGGCTTTGTATTTAATGTAATTATCTTATGAAAAACATTATCATAGATACTATATTTTATAGAAGCATTAAATTCGAAAGAATCATCTATATCAAACAAGCCTTCTAACTCTTTTTGCAGCTTTTCTCTTTTTTCTTCAAATCTAATATGTTCAAGCTTAGACTCCATCTTTTGTATGGTAATCTTTTTACTTCTAACACCAGAAAAAGCTTCATAAAGTTTAACTTCTTCCTCTTTTGTAAGATCAAGTTGAGCTAAAAGCATCTCAATTTTACTATCTCTATCTAAAGATGGAAGCTCTTTTTTTTCACCCTTATATATCTCACCATGATTTTGAAAAAAGTGAAGTATATCAACTCTCATTTCACTTTGGGCTTCACTCCATATCATACGCAAAGTTTTTATCATCAACTTTTTGTTATGACTTATATCATAGATACCAAGAGCAGAAAAAAGTTCACTCAATGTTTGAGAATCAACCCTTTCGATACCAACATCGAAAGGGTCATCATCAAAATATTTTTTGATTTTTTGGTTTATTTTTGTATTTTTCTTATTTTTTTTTGACATCGATTTAATTATGATAAAATTTTATAGTTCCCACTAAACCATTCTCTTGTGTAGTTATCATCAAGTCTGAATCTATCGGAGATTTACGGTTTTTAAGAACTTCACTAAGATCATTTAAAACCATTCCATAGTTTTTAAACATCGGAATACTAACTTCTTTAATGCGACCTTCATGTATCTCATTTGCCAAAGCATCAAGGGCAGCTGTATATGCACTTTCATTTGTTACATACTGATAATAATAATCCCTCATAATCTTTATATTTTTAAGCCACGCAGTTTTTTCATCTTCACTTAAAGAGTCGTTTGATTCAACTCTTTGTTGAAGTTTTTCAACTAACTCTTTTGCATTTGCATCACGTTGCTTCAAGATATCATCTATATCTTTTATATGTTTTTTCAATAATGTTAAAAGTTCATCAGATGATAATTGCTTATCCTTTGTTTTATAAAGATGTTTTGTTGTTTCTGTTGCTCCATAACCTAAAGCTTCCATCAACTCAACGGCTGCTTGAAGATACATATATTTATCTGGTTGAGTATGATCAAAGCCAACACCTTGACTTGAAACCTTCGGCATATCACCTACATATTTTAACTTCATATTAAACCTCGCTTGTTTTATTCGATTTTAATTATACCCACATATAAATTAATATATAATTTCTTTATGACTTACCCAAATGAATGGACTCAAAAAGAGTTTTTACAGAACAAAAAAAGACTAGAAAAAGACAACATACAAGTAGTTTTGATAGATACAATATTGTCTCCTATAGAAAAAGCAGATACAATAATATATAATCCCTATGAGATGAAAAAGTTTCCAGAAGGCACTATATTTGTTTTTTACTGTGATACAGGAAAAGCAACACTAGATAGACTAGATGAGTATAAAGAAAAATTTTCAACATATATCTGTATATCTTTAAAAGGTGGTCGAGGATACTGGCGTAAAAACATGATGATTTTAGATGACTAAGTATCTACAACAGTTTAAACTAAACATAGATAAAGAAGAGTTTTTTGAAGCTCATGAGGCACTTGAAGAGATATGGTTTCCAAGAAGATTTGATAAACAAACCTCAACAAAACTACTCAAAGGTTTCATAAATGCAGCAGTAAGTTTTGAACTTATAAAAAGAGGTAGAGTTAAACAAAGCAAAAAAGTTTGGGCTACATACTTAAAATACAGACAACTACTATTTAAGCTTGATTCAAAAGATAAAAACAACTTTTATATTTTAAGTAGAGATATCGATATTGCATACAAAGATATCACATTGAAAATAGACCACCTATAACCACAAACAACTCACTTGCTGCGACAACGAACTCTGTACCCTCTTTTACATCTGAAAATATTGGTTTTAATTTTGCCAGTTTTATATTACTAGTATTTTTTTCTTTTGATAATGTTTTTATATTTTGTGTTGTTTGTAAATCTAATTTTTTTACAGATTTTTCTAGTATATTATAGATAGCATTTGTTCTATCATCTTGTTTTAATTCCTCTAAATTATCAAGAGATAGATATATGCACTCTTGCGCTCTTGTTAAAAGTACATATATCTGACGATAGATAATTTCATTTTTATGTTTAATTCCATTATGTATAAAATGTCCAAAATTATGGATAATAATATTTTGTGCTTCTAAACCTTTTACTGATTGCATTGTCATAACAGATATATATTCAGTAGCATTTATGGAGTTTATAATCTCATCTATAATCTCTAGAGATTTTCTTGTATACGCCAAAACAACACTATCTTGATCTTTTGGCAAAGTTAACAAAAGTTTTTTTAGTTCATTAAAGTCATCCCATTTCCCTATAGAGATAGTACCATCTTCAAGTATCATATTTATATCACTTGTAAAACCTTTTTTAAGATAATATGATTTTTTATAGTATTCATTAAGTTGATCATCATGAGACAATATTTCAAAAGCAGTAGAAGCAATATTTGACGGAGTACGATAAACATTTTTTAAGTTTTTAACACGACCTCTCATACTTAATTTTTCAAATTTAGGATGATGAAATACTTCCCCTATTGTTTGCATTGTATAAGGATAGAATCTTTGTGCTTCATCTATGAAAAAGATACAATCCTTGATCTCCTCATATATAATACGCATAAAACCTGCCGGCATATCCTGTGTTTCATCACATAAAAAATAATCTATAGGTTTTTTCTTTACACGTGCAGAAAACTTCTCTTTAAACTCTTGTAATGCTTTATCACTTTCAAATAACCTATACTGTTCATCTATATTTAGATTTTTATCTATTTCAGCCTTTTCGTAGTCAAACCCTATTCTATGTAGTAATTCCATTATAGACAATATCGCTATATTTGTTTTTCTAAATTTTTCACCAAAACTATTTTTTGTAGCTTCTACTAAATTTCTATTAAAACAAACTATAAGAAACTTTTCACTCTCATCCTCAAGTAAACGATTATTTACAAAGTTAGTTAGTATTACAGTTTTTCCCGTTCCTGCTACACCTCTTATAACACGAAACCCACCGATATAACCATTAAGTATACTCAATTGTTTTTGATCAAAAAATAAAATCTCATCTTTTGTGATAACAGGTATCACTTTATTTTCATTTGATTTTAATTTATCAGTTGGAACAAGCATTGATGAAATTTTTAAAAATGTTTTCTTATTTGGTATCGCACTATTACTTGAATTAAAAAATCTTCCAAATATATCTTTATCACTTAAATGCTCTTTAAAAAATGTATGATTTTTATAGTTTGCATAGTATCTGTTATTTTGAAAATATATATCTCCCTCTTCAATAGAAATAGAAGGGAACACCACCCTATACTCTATGTTTATAGGTATAGTTCCAAACTCATCTTTTAAAGTAGATAAAAGTAAATCTTGATATTCATTTGCTTGTGCAAAAGGATTGTTTTCCTGAGTTATAGAATCTAAATTTTTCCAATTTTTCACTTCTATCGCATAAAGTCCTAACACAGGATGAAGAAGAAGTAGATCTATCTCACGAGATCCATTTACATCTTTTAGTGTAGATTTTGGAATTAGATAATAATTCTCTTGATCAGAGTGACTTCCATTTAAAAGCTTGGTAATAGAGCTTAATACTTCCGCTTCACCCTCATTACCTTTATATATTTTTGAAAAAACATTTAAAAAATTCATTGATAACCTTATGCAATTTTGTTAAAAAGAATTATACCTAAATCACCACTTTAACATAAACATATAGTATAATTTCAAAAAATTTTATAGGGAAAATAAATGATCAAAAAAATAACACTTAGTGCAATAGTTTCATCTATGTTAATTATGTCAGTAAATGCTGATGATACAAATGAGCTAGTTACTCATACTGAACTTGGGTACATCGGTACAACTGGTAACACTGAAACAAAAACTTTCAACCTTGATGCAAAAATAAAAAAGAACTGGGATAAACATGCTGGTATCTTTACTTTTGATGGTCAATATGCTGATGACAAAGGGATAGAAACAAAAAACAAATTTTTCACTGAACTTGAGTATGACTATTCTTATAGTGATAAATGGGCATTTAGCTATCTTATAGGATATAAAAATGATAAATTTTCATCTTTTGACTACCAATTCTATACTGGTCCTGGTGTAAAATATAAAGCGATAGAAACTAAAAAACACAACCTAAGTCTTGAAGGAAATTTACTTTATGCTATAGACTCTTACATGGATATAAAAACAGATAGTAATGGTGATTTTGTTGAGTATCCAAACGAGGGTGGAGTTATAACAACACCTTCTTATGATGATGATTATACATCATATAGATTAAAAGGTATATATACATGGCAAATGCTTGAAAATTTAAAATTTGACCAAGAACTAAGCTATAGAGGTTCATTTGAAGAGGCAGATAACTTTTTTGTTTTTTCAAAAACAGGATTTACTTCCAAGCTATCAGATATATTTTCAGCGGGTATAAGTTACAAAGTAGACTATACAAACAACCCAGCAGAGGGTAAAGAGAGTACGGATACTACATTTACTATAGGTCTTATAGTAGATTATTAAAAAAAACTTCGAGCTTTGCTCGATGTTACAAACAATGTTAAATCGTAATTTATCTTAAATTTT
>Ga0256827_10001562_pt1 | contig 14679 bp, 9 predicted proteins | sample CV84metaG_FD_185977 | JGI IMG/M metagenome (GOLD analysis project Ga0256827, IMG submission 185977) | Hydrothermal vent microbial communities from East Pacific Rise, Pacific Ocean - CV84 | ecosystem: Environmental > Aquatic > Marine > Hydrothermal vents | place: Pacific Ocean: East Pacific Rise... | reverse complement strand
GGATTCCCTGTTGCTGGGTCTATCATACTAATGTTTACATCACTTGGTGCTGGTACGGTACCATCACCTAGTAGGTCATTTGCTAACACACTTGATGTGGTTGGCGTACCTGTCGCTGTGGCTACTTCACTGTTATCGTTTGCCACGATTGGATCTGCTGGGTAATCGATACCAATAAATGCTTCATTTGAAGTAAGACCTGTATCATCATTTACTTTATAACCTACGGGTGTTGGATCACCTGTAAACCCTGCTATTGGTGTGAATGTTACATCACCATTGGCAGCTACTGTCCATGTTCCTTCACCTGGTACTGTGACTGTTTTACCATCTGCTGCAATTGTTGCCCCTGGTTTTGCAGAAGTTAAAATAAGTGAACTTGCATTGATATCATTCTCTGGATCTGAATCTACGCCATTTCCATTATCATTCACTGGTGTGAGTGTGACTGCAACCCCTGTTGATGGAGCTGTTTTATTATCATCTACTACTGTTGGTGCAGTTGCAATTACAGTCAGTTTTGCATGGTTCTCTATATGCGTACATTCATGCTCTGGATGTGTTACTACGAGATTATATACATTTCCATCTAAGCCTATTGTATCAGATATGTTAAGTGTATTGGTTGTAACATTTGAATAAACACCACCATTGCTTAAATCTGTATATGTAGTCCCATTATCTGTACTTACTTGCCACTGATACACTAAAGAAGCTGAACTGTCTGTAGCAGGTGGTATAGCATAATCAGGTGTACCTGCTGCGTATGTTGTCGTGCTTGCAGCTGTTACAGAAGTAATCGTAAATGATGTTGCAGTACCTGAATTAACTGATTGGTCTACTAAGGCAGTTGCATCTACCGTTACTTGTGTAGCAGTAGTCACTGATGCTGTTGTTGCTTGTGGGCTTCCTACTATAGTAGGTGTACCATTTGCATCGACTGATCCAGCTAAACTCATATTGGCATCAAGATCAGCTGCTGTAAATGAAGCTGCACCTTCTACAGCATCTGGACAGCCATCATTATCACTATCAGTATCCAAATAGTCTGGGATACCATCTCCATCACTATCCATTGCACAAAAACCATCTACAATTCGTACATCATTAATATGATAATCATCAACTTTTACATTAAAATCAAAAAGTATTTCTGCTGTATCTACTTCAACTGGTAAAGTTACTGTCACTGTCACAAAAGAGAGAGTTTGCCACGTCACATGATCCAAATATAGAGGCCCTTGTACTGAAGGAGAACTTATAACGATAGTTGCCCCATTCATTGGTGTAAATACAGCATCTCCAGCTTGGTCAGTCGCATCATCTGTGTTTGAAGTACCATCTCTAGGTGTTCGTACACTTAAATATTGTGTTCCTCCAAATGACAAATTAAGTATTGTCTCAGTAGGGTCATCAGGTTTACTAACATCAGCTCCGTTATTCCATTTAAAATCAAAAGAAAAAGATTTTACATGTGGATTAGCACAAGATGCAGGACTAATTATTTGAGACAATGATCCTGTAAATTGGTTTTGATCTATTCTAACTCGTGCATCAAGTTCTGTAATATTTCCAACGACTGTCCAATCAGTTAAACCATTTGAAAAGTCATGATTTAAATACTGAAGAGGCGTTGTTTCATCCGTATCCAAGATACCATCATTGTCATTATCTAGGTCACACGCATCACCAATACCATCTCCATCATTATCACTAAAACGTGTACTGTTTACATTACATTCATCACACTCATCTGATTGTGTAGTATTATCTTCGGAAGAACCTACTACTTGTCCTGTACCTGCTTTTTGGGGTATACCATTAGCATCTACTGCACCTAGAAGGCTCTGGTTGCTAGTGTTTATATCTGCATAGACAAAGCCTGCACCACCCTCTAGTGCATCTGGACAGCCATCGTTATCACTATCTGTATCCAGATAGTCTGGCGTACCATCTCCATCAGTATCCTTATGTCCAGAACAAGCGATGATTTCTTCAACAGCCATAGCATAGACTTCACTATTACTCGAATTAAATGTTCCTCCATATCCCGCTGAATTATATTCCAAAGAAGAAGTAAGTCCTGTCAAAGTCTGTATCGTATTGGCAGGTACTGCATAAGTAAAGGTAAGAGAAATCCAATGTCCTGCATCTAACTGAGCAATCTGTGTGGCATTTAAATCCACGCTAGCACTAAGCGTACCATCTGTTGTGATCAAGTTAAATGTCAAAGGATTATTATTATAATTTCCTGTTTTATTTGCTATATTATCATAGTAATGAAATGTGACAGTGAATTGTCCCGAGCCATCCACATACATCTCAACAGGATTTGGAAAGGTATATTGGTAGGAAGCAGGACCACCTACAGAATCAAAGGCTACCATAAATTCATCTGGTGCCAAAGGTGAAACATCTCCTGCTGGTGTCTGCATAGCAATATAATTTTTAACACTAGATATATTATATTCAGATCTTGTGATATTTATGGTGCCATTGTGCAAATCCACATCGGCTGCTTGACAAAAACCTTCATTTATATCTAAAATACCATCATTATCAGCATCTAAATCTTGTAAATTCGGTATACCATCACCATCTGCATCACCATCAACTAAAATACGATAATCTTCTACTTCACCACTTTTTGCTAAGCCAGTCGGATTAGTAACATCTGCTGCGTCACTGGCAATTCTAAATCTTGCAAAGGTATCACCCTCTACAATACCTGGAGTTGATGTCCATGTGAGTGTAACAGTTTGATTATTACATGTTGCACTTGTTCTTTCATCTGCATCAAATGTACCACTTTTATCAAAATCAATCCATCCAGCTATTGTACCAGCACTGGCATCTCCACTGTTACACGAGACATCTACTGAATATGTTGTGTTTAAAATCGAAAGTCCTGAAGTAAATATTACACCATCTTCATCATCTTTACCATCTGCATCAAAACCTGTGCTATCATCACCCATAGCATCTGCACTAATGTGAGCATCTACATCGCCATCAAGTAAATCACCCATTCTAAGCCCTGTCAAGATATGCTTGGCACCTGTTACAGAGTTTGTACCATAACTGTCTGGTGCATCTCCAAAGTCATATGCCATACAACCTGAAGCATCATAAGAACCAGGATCTGTAATACCTGTATCAGTATAACTTAAATCACCATTTGCAGCAACTGTTACTGCTTCAACTGTACCAGAACCAGGAAGATGTAACAGTGTTCCATCTTCAGCATATCCTAATTGACCAGTAGCATGATTAAAGTTTTTTACTTCATTGGTAGACAAATTCCAACTCCAACTACACTGTTTTCCTGCCGTACTTGTTGAATTTTCAACACAATTTATAACACCACCAATTAAAAAAGAGGTACCATCTACAATTTGTGCTCCAACATCACCCCAGTTCATCTCTTTGGGCATACTATAAAGACTATTTGCTACAGGGGAAAGAACATGATCAGTCCCTGACTGTCCTTTACTCATACCTGTTGCAGAGACTATGCTTTTTCCATCTGTAGAAAGTACAATATCTATCACCTCAAAAGCATTTGCTCCTGCGGTATTTAAATCTGTACCAAAATAGAAGTGTCCATTTAAAACAACCCCACCACCAGATGCCGTAGTAAGCGTGCCACCTGTATATCCTGTAGCACTTAAGGGTGTGTTGATATCTGTGGTTAAAATGCCTTCTGTTCCCGTATGTACATCATACCACCAAATAGATGTATTTGCATAATTACCAGCATCTTTTACATAGTAGAGTAGCCCCTGTTCATGGTTATATGCAGAATCATTAATAACATTTGAAGAAGATGGAGGAGTGAAAAGAATAGTTTCTGCTCCAGTAAGCATATCTATATACTTTAAATCTCCTGCTTCTACAAAGTGTACTTTCCCCATATCAGAACCTGTCTGACAAAAATTTCCCGGTGAACCTATACCATACATTTGTGTAGGTAAAAATAAAAATAAATTAAAAGTTATTATACTTTTAAAAAATTTTATTATATATTTATTATAATTCATTTTCTTTCCTTTTTTTAATTTATAACTATTAACCATAAAGAAAAAACCAATTATGTTATATATTTATTTAAAAATAAACTAAAATAGAGAAAGTGAAATTAGTAAAATTAATACTACACACTATTGGCAACCTAGCTAACTTATAAATAAGTCCCATGGTTTTCCGTCCTTACTTCACAGTAAGTTTGGCTTTTTCAATACGGTATAATCGTATGTTGTAAGCATAACATTAAAAATGTCAAAAAATGTCAAAATGAATTTATCTAGGGGAAGGGAAGAAAAAGAAGAAAACTTCTTTTTCTAAGAGGAGAAGTAAAAAAGTAACGAACTTACTCTACTTCTGCATCGATAACATCATCATCGTCTGCTTTTTTAGCTTCTGGATTTGCACCACCTTGTTCTTTGGCATACATCGCTTCTGCAAGTTTATGTGACTTTTCGGTCAATGCTTTTACTTTCTCTTCTATCTGCTCTTTGGTTGCAGAGTCATCTTTAAGTGTCTCTTCCAGCTCAGTGATAGCTGCTTCAATCGCCTCTTTCTCTGTAGCATCGAAGTTTTCACCTAAATCTTCTAAAGATTTTTTCGTTTGGTGTACAAGTGCATCTGCTTGATTTCTCGCTTCAACTACTTCTTTTCTTTTTTCATCATCAGCTTTATTTGCTTCTGCATCTTGTACCATTTTTTCAATCTCTTCATCTGAAAGTCCGCTCGAACCAGTGATTTTAATCTCTTGAGATTTACCAGTTCCTTTATCATTTGCAGATACAGTTAAGATACCATTGGCATCGATATCAAATGTTACTTCTATTTGTGGTACACCACGTGGTGCAGCAGGGATGTCTCTAAGTTCAAACATACCTAATGATTTATTATCTTTAGAGAACTCACGTTCGCCTTGAAGTACATGGATACTTACTGCTGGTTGGTTATCTTCTGCTGTTGAGAATACTTGTGATTTTTTAGCAGGAATTGTAGTTCCTTTTTCAATCACTTTAGTAGTAACTCCACCTAGTGTCTCAATACCAAGAGAAAGTGGTGTTACATCAAGAAGTAATACATCTTTCACATCACCTGCAAGTACCCCACCTTGAATAGCAGCACCAAGTGCAACAACTTCATCTGGGTTCACAGATTTGTTAAGCTCTTTACCAAAGAATTTTTTCATCTCTTCTTGTACCAATGGTACACGTGTAGATCCACCAACCATAACAATTTCATTGATGTCAGACTTGGAAAGTCCAGCGTCTTTTAATACACCTTCAACTGTTTTAATTGTTGAGGCAACTAAATCACCAATAAGTGACTCAAATTTTGCTCTAGTGATTTTAGTCACTAAGTGTTTTGGTCCAGATGCATCTGCCGTAATAAACGGAAGGTTTATTTCAGTTTCAGTTGAGCTTGAAAGCTCTTTTTTCGCTGTCTCTGCTGCATCTTTGACACGTTGTAGTGCCATTACGTCAGCTTTAACATCAATACCCGTTTCATTTTTAAACTCTTCTGCTACGAAATCAATGATACGATTATCAAAGTCATCACCACCAAGGAATGCATCTCCACCAGTAGCCATAACTTCAACCACACCATCACCAGTTTCTAGTGCAGTAACATCAAATGTACCACCACCTAAATCATAAACAACAATTTGCTCTGATTCTTTTTTATCAAGACCATATGCAAGTGCTGCAGATGTTGGCTCATTTATAATTCTAAGTACATTAAGTCCTGCAATTGTTCCTGCTTCTTTTGTCGCTTTTCTTTGTGCATCATTGAAATACGCAGGGACAGTAATAACTGCATCTGTGACAGTCTCACCAAGGTATGCTTCTGCATCTTCTTTCATTTTCATGAGTACTTTTGCAGAAATCTCTTGCGGTGTATATGTTTTACCCGCTACCTCAATAGCACATGCACCAGAACGGTCTATGATGTGATAAGGAAGCCTCTCTTTTGCTTCAGATGCTTTCTCTTCATCACACATAAGTCCCATGATTCTCTTAATAGAGTAAATTGTTTTTTCTGGGTTCGTCACGGCTTGTCTTTTTGCAGATTCACCTACTAGTACTTCCCCTTTATCTGTAAACGCAACAATAGAAGGTGTTGTATTTTTACCTTCTTTATTTGCAATAATCTTTGCTTCACCATTTTCAAATACTGCCATTGCAGAGTTTGTTGTTCCTAAATCTATTCCTAATACTTTTGCCATATTAAAATCCTTTTTCTGTTAATTTATATTATTATACGTTAATCATTACTAAATCATATGCAACTTCAGTCGCATTTACTCACTTAGTAACTATTTACAGGTTGACACCATTGCAGGACGTAAAATTCTATCCTTAATGGTATATCCTTTTTGCATCACTTGAACCACATCACCTTCATTATGTTCGTCACTCTCAACTTGCATAATGGCTTGATGTACTTCTGGGTCAAACTCACCTGAACAATCTACCTCTTTGATATGGTTCTTTTCCAGTATCTTTTTGAGTTGTTCATAAGTGAGATTTACACCCTCTTTCATCTGCTTCAATACTTCTGAAGAATTCTCTTCATCTGCACCCTCTATAGAGGCTAAAGCATTCTCAAACGAATCTATCACTGCTAAAATATCTTTAGCAAAACTCTCATTTGCATAAGAGACCGCATTCATCTTATCTTTCTCTAAACGTCTTTTAGAGTTTTCAAAGTCTGCATGTGCTCTTAGATATTTATCTTTATATTCTGCAGCTTCAGCAAGTGCAGCTTCTAATGGATCTACCGCTTCTTCAGTAGTATCCACTTGTTCTTCTACAACTTCTTCAGTCTGAGACTCTTCAAAATTATCATTTTCTTGACTCATAAACAGACCTCCTTTTTGTATATTTTATGCATTACATTTTGTAAGCTTAGGAGTATTATACAACATTGAGTCTATATTTGTCAAGTCTTAGTTGAGTCAATTTGACTAAAGTATAAAACATATACATTTTTAAGTATATTGAAAAGTTCTTTTTATTAGAAATCTATCTGTAGGTAAATATTTTAGGAAGTTATTTTTATATGGATTTATTAAAAGTGGCTCCGGCACCAGGATTCGAACCTGGGACCAAATGATTAACAGTCATCTACTCTACCGCTGAGCTATGCCGGAATGGTTATTTGAAAAAGCAAGTGCTTGTTTCGTGGGTGAGATTATAGACAAAAAAATCTTTAAAGTCAATGATTTTTCACACTTTTTTATAAAATTCTACACCATTTGAAAAAATAGACTTTATTTTTTCTTTTCTTAACAAGATTTTTACTCTATTTTTACTCTCATCATTAAAAAGTGCTGCTACATCCTCTGGAGTCAAAGGACGTTTAGATAATGTCTCTAGAATTTCTTCATTACTATAATTTGAAGTGCCTATTTCTGCTTTCTTTCGTGAAGCTATATATATAGGTAAGCTACTATCAAAGAGATGACTAATATTGAGTAATTCTTTATAATTCACTGGCTTTACATCAAATGCTGGAGGTCTGTCTATCGTCCCAATATCAATACGTGTAGGTTGTAATTTTAACAAATACTCATTTAATTTGGCTATCTCTTCTTTAGAATCATTAAGCGTTTTTACAATGAGTATCTCTATCACTAAAGGTCCATTATACTTATTTTTAAACTCTAACATCCCTGCTTTGATATTTTCTACATCAATACCAGAGTGTGAACGATCAAGTTTTTGTAAACACTTTTGTGAGGCACAATCAAGTGACAGTTTGACTTCATCTAATTTGAGGAGTGCCTCTTGGGTTTTAATATTATCTATAGTAGATGCATTGGTTAGTATGAGGGTTTTAGTCGTACCTTTAAAGGTATTAATAACATCTATAAGTTCTGAGAGGTGTGGGTAAAGTGTAGGCTCACCATTGGCAGTAAGCGTAATGAAGTCTATATCTTTATGCTCTTTCAGTGCAGTTTTAACAGCCTCAGCTATCTCTTCTACACTTAGAACTTCATCTTGGCTTCCCATCGTCTTAGCAGGGTCAAGTTCACAGTACAAACAATCAAAATTACACTGCTTCTTACCAGGACTAAGATCAACCCCTAAAGATTTACCAAATCTTCTAGAGTGAATGGGACCAAAGATGATGTTTGACATCTATTTTTTACCAGAAACTCTCTGACACTCTGATACAAAGTGCTTTGCATTTTCTACAGGAACATCTGGAAGGATTCCATGACCTAAGTTAAAAATGTGTCTTTTACCACCCATAATTTCTTGTATGCCTTCTACACACTCAGTTGTAGCCTCTTTAGAGTAGAGACGGCATGGCTCCATGTTTCCTTGAAGTACATACTTGTCTCCTAGTTTCTCTTTAGCCATTGTCATAGGTGTACCCCAGTCTACTCCAAAAACATCGAAGTTACCATAGACAAGTCCACGCTCTATAAACGCAGAAACTCCCTTAGGGAACATGATGATAGGCGTATCAGGATATTTTGATTTAAGATAATCAGCTATCTCTACCATATATTTCCAAGAAAATTCATCATATTTCCCTGGTTCTATCGCTGCTGCCCAAGAATCAAAGATTTGAACCACATCAATACCCGATTCAATCTGTTTTTCCATATAAAGTTTAACTACTTCCGTTACCTTAGCAAGAATATTATGAAGCAGCTCAGGGTTAGAGTACATCATCTTTTTACAAAGATTATATGTCTTAGTACCTTGACCTTCTATCATGTAAGTAGCCAGTGTCCAAGGTGCTCCTGTAAAGCCAATAAGTGCTATCTCATCACCTCTCTCATCTAACTGCTTACGAAGAATCTCAATAGTCTCATATACATAAGTAAGTTTACTCGCAGCCTCTTCACCACCGATAAGTCTATCAAGATCAGCTTGACTCTCTAAGGGATCAGAAAACTTAGGCCCCTCACCTTTTACAAAAGATAAGTCCATCCCCATTTCATCTGGGATAACAAGAATATCTGAAAATAAAATCGCTGCATCAACACCCACAATATCAAGTGGTTGGATAGTTACTTCAGCTGCTTTTTCAGGAGCATGACAAAGGTTAAGGAAGTTTCCAGCCTCTGCACGTACTGCCATATACTCTGGCAGATAACGTCCTGCTTGTCTCATCATCCATACAGGTGTATATGGTGTCTCTTTACCTAGACATGCGTCTACAAAGATCTTGCTCATTAATGTTTACCTACTTTACTTAAGAAATATAACCCTACAGAGAGAGCTGTAATAGAGAGTGCAAAATAGAGCATCTCTAAAGGTGTTGCAAATTGTGTATGGAGTACTCTTTGGAAAAAGTTTACTACCAAGACCATCACGATAACTTTAGCTATCTTGTCTTTAAGCTGATCGAGTGATGAGATAGCCAATATTTGATTATGCCCCTCAGCCTCATCGATATGAGAAATAAAAAGCTCATAGATACCAAAGGCAAAAATAAACATCACAACAGCAATAAGATATAAATCTACTGCACCAATAATCGCTGCTACAATATTTTCATGGAAGTTCTCAGGATGTGGATGAGCAAAAAGTCCATGGTACGCATAACTTGCAATAGATGCCACATCATAAGATGCTACAACAAAGAGAATGATTGCTCCTAAGAGTCCGAATATCACTGCTAAAATAACAATAAATCTAGTCCTCCAAATAGCACCTTCAAAAAGAGCTTCAATCATACCTCTGTCTTCAAGTGCTTTAATATTTTTCACTACTTTTTCTTCATGTGCCATGTTAATCCTCTAACTTTACCCATTTTTGTGCAATACGCACTGAATTAGTCGCTGCACCTACTCTTACTTGATCAGCCACACCCCATAGATGTAAAATATTATCTGCAAACAAATCTTTACGTATTCGTCCTACATAAGTCTCATCTGTATCTGTAGAGATGATAGGCATAGGATATTCATTTTTAGACATATCATCTATGACTGTTACATTTTCAAATGCACCCAATACCTCTCTTGCTTTTTCTACATCTACATTTACATCCTCTTCAAAGGTAATGGTAATTGATTCAGAGTGAGAACGAAGTACTGGTACACGCACACAAGTTGCAGACAATGCAAATTCAGAATGCATAATCTTAGAAGTCTCATTGACCATTTTCATCTCTTCTTTGGTATATCCATTCTCTTGTGGTACATCAATCTGAGGAATCACATTAAGTGCTATCTGATGTGCAAATGCTTCTACTTTTGCGTCATCAAGTTTAAATTCAAAAAATGATTGCATCTGAAGCACTAACTCCTCCATACCTTTTTTACCTGCACCAGATACAGCTTGATAAGTACTAACATCTACTCTTTTAATACCATATAAGTCATGTAAAGGTTTGAGTAATTGTACCATTTGAATTGTTGAACAATTAGGATTGGCAATAATACCTGTCTCTTCCCACTCTTTTATATCTTCAGGGTTTACTTCTGGTACCACTAATGGTACTTTTGGATCCATCCTAAAGTGTGAAGTATTATCTATGACTACTGCACCAGACTCTACAGCATACTTTGCAAATTTTGCAGAGATACTTCCGCCCGCAGAGAAAAATGCAATATCAATCTCTTTACCTTCAAAAACATCTTCTGTAAGCTCTTGTATTTTATAGCTTTTGCCTTGACACTCTATCTCTTCACCTACACTTCTCGCTGATGCTAGTGGTAAAAGACTTGCTATAGGGAATTTCACTTCTTCTAAAACTCTAAAAAGTTCTTCACCCACGGCACCTGATGCACCAACTACTGCTATATTATATTTTCTTGACACAATTTCTATTCCAATCCTAATGTATTATCGTTATTTGGTGTCTCTTCTGCACCTTCACCTTCCAAATTTTCATCTTCAGGCTTTTCTTCTTTTTCACATTTTGCCATAGAGACAACAATATCTTTTTTCTCAACTGAGACTACTTTAACACCTGAGGTATTACGTCCAGCTTTACGGATTTGATCCATATCTACACGTATCATTTTACCAATACTTGTTAAACACATCAAGTCTTTGGTCTCTTCTACTGCTACAACACCTACAACATCGCCAGTTTTAGGTGTAAGTTTCATAGAGATGACACCCTTACCTGCACGGTTCTGCTCACGATATTCAGACGCTGAAGTACGTTTACCAAGCCCTTTTTCAGAGAGCATAAGTAACTCATCTTCTTCGTCTTCTATGGTGATGGCACCACAGACATAATCACCCTCTTTTTTAAACTTAATAGCCGTTACACCACGTGCAACTCTACCAATCTCTCTCGCATCTTCTACTTTAAATCTAATACAAAGACCTTTTTTAGTCGCAACGAAAAGCCATTTTGTATCTGGCTTCACAATTTTTGCTTCTACTATAGCATCATCTTCATCTAGGTTAATCGCTCTTACACCATTACTTCTAATATTTGAGTATTCCGAAAGATTTGTACGTTTTACTATACCATTTTTTGTAAAGAAAACCAATCCTTTGTCTTCATTAAAGTCAGTCGTAGGAATGATTGCCATAATTTTCTCATCTTGCTGTAGGTTAATGAGGTTTACAACCGCCTTACCTTTTGCCGTACGAGATCCCTCTGGGATTCTATACACTTTGAGCCAATAAAGCTGTCCACGGTCAGTTACAAACATCAATGTATCATGTGTATTTGATGTAAAGAAGCTCTCAATGAAGTCATCATCATAAGTCGTTACGGCTGTTTTACCTTTACCACCACGATGTTGTTTTTCATACTGTTTTACAGGTACACGTTTAATGTACCCTCTGTGTGTTATTGTCACAACCATTGGCTCATTTGGAATAAGGTCTTCTATATCTATATCATCATAATCATCTACTATCTCTGTACGTCTAGGAATAGAAAATTTATCACCCATTTCTACTAGCTCTTCACGGATAATTACATTGATTTTATCTTCACTTTTCAAGATACCTTCTAATTCAGCTATAAGCTTAAGAAGTTCTGCTAATTCATTTTCAATCTTCTCAATAGCAAGTCCTGTAAGACGTCTAAGTCTCATCTCCAGAATCGCTTTTGCTTGAATCTCAGAGAGTTTAAAACGTGTCATTAGGTTTGCAGATGCATCGGCATCATCAGAAGATGCACGAATGATTTTGATCACTTCATCAATATTATCGACAGCAATTTTAAGACCTTCTAGTATATGTGCTCTTGCTCTTGCTTTTTCCAGTTCAAATATAGTTCTACGAATAACCACTGTTTTTCTGTGTTTTAAAAAGATGTCAAACAGTTCCATAAGATTAAATACTTTTGGTTCTTTGTTGTTAATAGCCAGCATGATAATACCAAAGGTCACTTGCATCTGAGTCTGTTTAAAGAGGTTGTTTACCACTATCTCACTCATCGCATCACGCTTAAGCTCGATAACCACTCGCATACCTTCACGGTCAGACTCATCACGTATCTCTGAGATACCTTCTATATGTTTGTCACGTACAAGTTGCGCGATATTTTCTATAAGACGAGATTTATTTACTTGGAAAGGAAGCTCATCAATGATGATAATCTCTTTTGTTTTTGTCTCTTCTATATGTGTCTTGGCACGTACTTTAATGCGCCCACGCCCTGTAGTGTACGCATCAGTAATACCTTTTTTACCAAAGATAATCCCTCCCGTTGGAAAGTCAGGACCTTTAACAATATTCATCATATCTTCTACTGTTGACTCAGGGTTATCTATACGCAAGAGAAGTGCTTCGACAAGCTCTTCAAGTCTGTGAGGAGCAATATTTGTTGCCATACCAACTGCGATACCAGATGAACCATTCAGTAAAAGGTTTGGTACACGCGCAGGAAGTACATCAGGTTCACTCATAGAATCATCGTAGTTTGGTACAAAGTCTACTGTGTCTTTGTCTAAGTCAGAGAGTAGCTCTTCAGCTATCTTTGTCATACGTGCTTCGGTATATCTCATTGCCGCAGCATTATCACCATCAACTGAACCAAAGTTACCTTGTCCATCTACAAGCGGTGCTTGCATAGAAAAATCTTGTGCCATACGAACCAGTGCATCATATACAGAGTTATCACCATGCGGGTGATACTTACCGATAACATCCCCAACAATACGTGCCGACTTTTTATAGGCTGCTCTATGAGATAGGTGTAAATCTTCCATAGCATAAAGGATTCTTCTGTGTACAGGCTTTAGCCCATCACGTGCATCAGGTAAGGCACGCCCCACGATAACTGACATAGAATAGGCAAGGTAACTATCCTTCATACTATCCTCTATAAGTATCTCTTGTGTATTTTCACTATTTTCAAATAAATCAGACAATTTTCTTCCTTAGTATTTATATGACAATATTTTATCTTATAGATATATAAAAAGACTTAAAAACATCTAAATTTGGCATTTAGAGCTATTTAAATAGATATTTATAATTTTTATAATTTTTTGATTAACATAATATTTTGATTAAAAGTGTTTATTTTTTATTTATATTTACTCATTTTCTCCTCATTTTATTTGGATATAATACTTTTTATAATTTTAATTTGAGGATTTTTTATGCCTGTAGAAAAAATGAGCACCCTAGTAGATATCGGTATCTTTGGCATACTTGGAATATTAAGTTTCATCACATTTTGGTTTGCTATAGAACGTATACTCTATTATCGTGATATCAAAGTAGAAAACTATCGTAATAAGACTGCCCTTGAACTTGACTTATCTAAACGTTTAGCAACTATTGCGTCTATTGGTTCTAACGCACCATATATTGGCTTACTTGGTACTGTTATCGCTATTATCATGACTTTTTATATCATAGGTGATCAGCAAGATACTATTAACCCTGGTGAGATTATGAAGCACTTGGCTCTTGCACTTAAAGCCACAGCTGCTGGTCTGGTAGTAGCCATCCCTGCGACTGTAATCTATAATGCCCTCCTCACTAAAGTAGATACACTTTTAGCACAATGGGAAATCGCAAAAGACGAAGGTAAAATATAGTTATGAGAAAAAATATCTTTTTTCTCATAAGAGCAACTAGTTGCGAGAGTTCTCTGCTGAAGAGTTCTTTGCTGGGCTTTGCCCAGAAAGGAGCCGTCAAATGAGACGCGAACGCTTTGACAAAATGAATGTTGTACCATTCATTGATATTGTGCTTGTTTTACTTGTAATTATATTGGCTACAGCTACTTTTATCACCAATAAGAGCATCAAAGTAGATCTACCTAGTGCTAGTTCTAAACAAAAAGAAGAGAAAAAAAGCATTAATATTGCTGTCGATAAAGAGGGTAAATACTTCTATGATAAAGAGGAATTAGCACTAGACCCTATCAAAAAAAGGCTCATGAAACTTGACCCAAAGAAGGATTTAATCTCACTTCGTATGGACAAGAGTTCAGAGTTTCGTTATTTTGTAGATATTATCGATATTCTAAAATCCAAAGGGTTTGAAAATATCTCTATCGTAACCAAACAATAAAGCGTAGATGATCAAAACAGTTTTTCTCTTTCTTTTTTCTCTGAGTATTTCTTTTGCTACAGAGCATCCCAATTACTCAGAGTTTGGTACCATAGACAAACAGACCTCTACATTCCTTACATTAGTCAAACGTGATTATATATCTTATAAAAAATCCCAAGAGTCCCAAGCTAAAAAAGAAGCTCACTTTCTAGAA
>Ga0256827_10001561_pt1 | contig 14680 bp, 2 predicted proteins | sample CV84metaG_FD_185977 | JGI IMG/M metagenome (GOLD analysis project Ga0256827, IMG submission 185977) | Hydrothermal vent microbial communities from East Pacific Rise, Pacific Ocean - CV84 | ecosystem: Environmental > Aquatic > Marine > Hydrothermal vents | place: Pacific Ocean: East Pacific Rise... | reverse complement strand
TAATAATAATATAAATTAAATGATAACATATAATCTAAATAGATATAATTCAAATATGGATTACTATTTGATTTATAATACACATCATCATTCATATATGACTGAGTATAACAAGAAGTTAATAACATGATCATTAATATGTAAATATATTTCATTATTGACAATAATTTTTTATGAAATTTCTATATGCTGCATCACCAATTTGATAATAACCACCAGTTGATGGATGTACACCATTAGTTTGATGAACTGCTGTTTCACTACTATTTCTTGTATTTACAGATTTTGATGTATATGGATAATTATGTTCATTATCAAACTGTCCACTAACATTAATATATTCAACAAATGATGAATACGTTGAATCATTTGCTACTTCTTGATATAATAAATTCATACCCATTATAGTTCTAACTAAACCATAATAATTAGAATAACCATCTCCACTTGCACCATAATTATGTCCTAAACCATCATATATAGATGGTAATGTCATTCCTAATATTTTAACTTTTGCATTTGAAAAATCCGAATGAATATTATCTAAAAATTCTTCAACATCAGATCTCATTGTTGCATGATCACTTGGTGTAGCTCTATTAGCGGCTTGTCCATTCCAAGTTAATAATGTATAAATAGTTGTTACATCATTAAATCCATTTCTATCACAAAAAGCTTGATAATTAACCCTATTTGTAACATCATCCCATAATGGATTACCACCATCATCTTGTACACTTGTATATTTAATATCATTAGTATGTGCTGCTCCGCTAACATGTGTTAATGTGTCACTAGACGTTGGCATATCTGATGTATGACCAGATGCTGAAAATTTAATTCTTGTTGTTTCTATTTCCTCTATTTTCCAATTATTATTATTTGAATCTTCCCAATAGGATAATAAATCACTCGAATCCTTATCATGTGTACCACCTGACACATATACCCATTTATCTGTATCACCTGGTGATGTTTCATTATTATACCAATTCCAAGTTTTACCACCATAACCAATCCATTTTACATCACCTGATCCAACTGAACCAATAAATTCTATATTTGAATAACCATGACCAGCTGGTGTACCACCTGTTAATACTAATCTCCTATTTAATTCTTGAACCCAATATCCACCTGATGTTAAACTATCACCAATACATATAATAGTTTGTTGATTACTTGGTTGTTGTACATGATTTTTAACATTTAATATTGTTGATCCAGTTGTTAATAAATTATGTCTATCATCATATATTTTAAATGTTAATGTATGATTACCAACATTTGTTGAAATTGGAGTAACTTCATAATATTTATAATATGTGTGCCCAATATCACAATTTATTTGTATATTATATTTATAATATGGTTCTACACTTTCAACAATTCCTCTATAAAATAATTGTAATGTATCACCAACCACTGCTTGATATTCATCTGGTAAAATAACTCTAACTGAATCAAATCCATCACCACCATTACCTTCTAAATCATCTAATCTATCTTCAATATCATCAATATCTTCATTAACTGATATTAATTCTTTTAAATATTTATCATATCTTAAATTAGTTGCATATATCATTTCAATTGGCACACAAGGTGAACCTGAATATGTTGACCATGTTTCCCAAGTTGTATTTGTTGTATAATATGATGTTTTTGTTTCACCACTTGGTTCAACCCAGTTTGATTGACTACCAGTTGTTGAACCCATAGCTGCTTTATCACCATCTTTATTATAAGCTATATAACCTATAAAATATTTTTCATTTTCAAAATCACTTTGTTTAAGTTCTATTAAATTATCATCAGCATCTACCAATGGTAAAACTATTTCTTCTATTGTATCTATTTCTGGATCTACATCAACTTTAATTGTAGTTGCAATAGTTTCACTTGATGATGATGTGTTTTTTATATAAGCTTTAATATAATGCCATTTTTCTGAATCAGATGATATTCCTGTTCGTTTAAGATTTTTCATCCTAATTGCATTAAATGTTCCACCTGTAACATAAAAATCAGCTCCCCATCCACAAAATACTATATTTCTAGCATATCCACTACCAAATGAAACTGTTATACCTGACATTGTTGATAAATCATCATAATTAAATTTATCATAAAATAAATTTTTTATTTCCGTTATACCAGATGAATCAACAGCATCTTCAACATCAATTAATCTTTCTTCTATAGGTCCAAGTTCTTTCAAATATGTACCATCAATAATATCATCAGCATACATTAATTCAATTGGAACACATGGTGAACTACTAAAAACAGCCCATGTTTGCCAATTTGTATTAGTAGTATAATATGATGTTTTTGTTCCACCACTTGGTTGAATCCAATTTGATTGACTACCTTTAGTTTCACCAATTGGTGCAGCATCATTATCTATATTATAAGTAATATATCCAATAAAATATTTATTATTAGAAAAACTTGAACCACTCAACGTTAAATAATTACCATCTGAATCTATTATAGGCATAACAACTTCACTTATTGATGTTATACCTGAATCCAATTCAATCAATTGTGTTTGAGCAATATATGAAGTATCATTATGTTCATTTTTTATAAATGCTCTAATATATGACCATTTTTCATCATCACTTGATACTGTTTGTCTTATATTTTTTAATCTTATTGCATTAAACTCTATATTTGTTAAGTCATAAGTATCACCTGTAACATAAAAATCAGCACCCCAACCACAAAATGGTGTACCCCTTGATGCACCAGTACTAAATGATGGTTCTATAATCGAATTTGCTGTACCTAAATTTGTATATCTTATTTCTTCTTTAAATAATTCTGGTATACTATCTAAATTTTTTTCTTTCAAATAATCATCTACTTTTACATTAACTTTAGTATCTATTGATACAATTTTATTATTATAAAACCTAATCCAAGCCTTTCTAGCACTTACACCACCAGTATTATTAACCCAATATTTATAATCTTGTGTTATTATTGAATATTGAGTTGCAGTTGTTAAATCAAATAAACCATTATCATTATTAGTAGTAGAACTTTGTCCATCCATTATTATTGTACTACTATCTGTTCCTTTATACCCAACCCAAAAATAATTATCTATTAATATATTTTCATTTATTTCTTTATCAAAAATAAATAAATATTCATTTACTGTTTCACCAGATTGTCCTATATTTTTCGTATAAATAATAGATGTTGATATAATATTTAAATCAGAATCCCATATATATCCCTTAACTTCAAAATTTTCTTTTGAACATGAAAAAGATATTTTTACAGATCTAAATGGTTCTATATAATTCATTTTATATCTCCAACCATTAAACGTAGACGTTGGTTGTCTTGTACTAATATGATTAGTAAACCCACTTAATATTGATACACTATAATCACTATAAATTTTACTTAAAACTTCAATTTGTTCACTACTTTTAAATTTCGAATCCATATCATTAACAGATTTTGTAACATGATTTGGATTATCACTAATAATATCATTTATTGTTTTACCAGATGATACATTTTCATTTAAAATAAAACTTTTAGATTCAGATTCATCAAAAATAACTGTTCCCTTTGGTAAATTTCTATTAATTAATGTATCACTATCCGTTATTCTAACTGTACTTACTGTTATTACACCCATTTATTATTATTTATTTTTTTAAATATAATTAATTACTACAACTCTATCTGACGCACTTAATGATGAATCAAATCCTATTGTATTACCAGATAAAGTATAATCATCACTAAACTGTAAAGAACCATTTATAAAAACGAGTGATCTATTATCTACGTCATTACTTATTGTAAATCCTGTTTCTCCACCAACCGCAGTCATTTCATGTCTAATTGGTCTAACAAAATCAACCCAACTATTTGATGTTCCACCAGTATTTAACCATAATGATTTATCATTATATTTAATTTCTCCTTCATTATCTAAAGTTGCACCCGTATTCAATACCAACGATTTCAATTCAATACTTCCATCAACATTTAATATATTATTATCCCACGATAGTCCACTATCTGAATTATAACCATTCGCTTTTGAACTATCTTTATAAATTAATTCATTATTATCACCAATATCTGGCATATCAATTTGACCTTCTATTTGAACAGACACATCATATACCTGTAATGGATAAGTATGGTTTCTATAGTTATCGACATCTATTCTATCTTGTTCATCTCTATATAATCTAACTTTAAATTTATCAACATCTTCTTTAGATAAATAAGTTTCAAAATATATTTCTGACCAACCAATATCAACCAATTTTTTAGTTAATGCTAATTTATTATTATCAGTATCTATTAAACAAACTAATGTGCCATCATCATATGAATCTTTAGTTATTTGTCTTGTATGTGTATGATAACTATCTTCAGATACAGTAGTATTAAATATTTTTGGATATAATCTAGCAACAACTCTAATTATTACTTTCAATAATCCTTTACTTGATATCTGACTCTTATCTATATCAAATGTTTTTTCAATATATTGTGAAAATCCATCAGAATCAAAATTTAATTCTATATGTTTTTTAACACTATTTATTGGTGGATAATCTTCTAATGATGATGGTATTGTAATAAGTGTTGCTCCACTCGTTGTATTTGTTGACCAACCACCTGTAGTATTCCAATCAGTATTAAATCCTATATAAGTATTTAATTCTTTATAACTTCTTTTTATTTCAAATTTAGGATTAATAACTTGTCTTTTATCTTCACCTCCATTATAATTTGCATAAACATCAGATATTCTAATTGTAGAACCAGATTTTTCTAATAAAACTCTAATCTTATCATATTGAATATATTCTTTAAAATCATCAGATAATGAAATTTTAATATAGTTTGTTGTTGAATTATATGTATAACCTGAATATTCTTCAAAATTACTCCAATTATTTTCCCATCTTTCAAATAAATCTATTTTATGTCTACCTAATTTAGAATCACATTTAATATATGCATATTGTTGTGTAGTTCCACTTAAATATCCTGCAGTTCCAGATACTGCACTACTTGGCGAATTAAAAAATAACCAATATCCATCTAAATGTGTACCTTTAACTTGTCCAGTATATGTTAATGAATCTGTTCCTGTTGCATCACTTGTGAATGTTGTACCAGTTGTAATACCACTAAATGATAAATATACAGATTTTGTAACTTGAAAAGCATCACCTAAACGGTTTTCATCATATTTAGTATTAGGATCATTATTATTTGCTAAATAAACATTATTTACATTTGAATCTACTTTAATATAAATATCAACAAATGTTGGTGATATTCTATCAATTACAATTTCAACTAATGCATAATTATCAAAATCAACAAGAGTATTAGCTATAATATTACAATATTCATTAGTTTGATTTACGATATCAAAATCTTCATCTAATCTATCATAATATTCCCAACCACCTTGTCCATCTACTTCATTCAAACTATTCTCACCACTTCCAATTTCTTGAAAATATCTATGTCTTTGTAATATTGTATCATAACCTAAATCCAAATATGTTGGACTACCATTTTTATATTCTGATCTAACTCTAAATAATTTTATACTTTTCTTTGGTCTTGGTAACTGATCTATAAAATACATCCATTCAATAAATGAATGTGCATTTGTTCTTGTTGCTGGGTGTCCTCCACCCCAAAAACCAGGATATCCTGTTGATAGTACTCTTGAACCTACTACACCAATAGGACATGTTAAAACACCTAATTCTTCACCTAAACCATACATTAACATTTCAACTGTACTATTTGTTATATGTTCTGATCCTATTATCATTTCAGCACCAATTGATTTAACATGTTGATATGCATATAATAGTTCTTGTCTATACATATCTAAATTAGATAAATCATCCAAAGTTTCATTTCCAATATTAGCAAATGATATTAATGTTGGTGCCAATTCTTTAATTCCAACAGTACTATGATATCTATTATTATTATTTCTTAATCGTTCAACTTCATCTGTTAATCTATTACCAGATTGACCCATATTAGCCATTATCCAATCTGTCATTTGTGCAATTTTATTAACCCAAGATTTATTCTTAACAGCGTATGCACTTTCAGTATATGATGAACCAAAAAATGCAATTTTATCAGAATTTTGTACTGTTACTTTTTGTACTGAATCTAAAGTTTGTGGTGTCCATTTTTCAGATGTATCACTATATACTAATATTTGACTATTAGTTGGAGATACTGATAAATCAACATCTTTAATATCATCCATATAAATATTAACAAATTTTAATTCATCTGGTCTATTTCTAAGATCAGTTGATGCATTAATATTACTATATGTATTTTTATTCACAACTGCAACAGAATGAAAATCAAATCCTCTTTCAATCTCACTATTATCATTTGAACCTGATCCTAATATCGTTACTAACATTCCTTTAAATTCATAAGATGTTCCACCTAAAACAACATTTTTATTAATATTAACACCTTTAAAATATTGAAATGACATACTATTATCAACTTCAGTTGATCCTGTTGTTGTAAAATCTAAACCACTATTATCTGTTTCTATATTACTATTTAAAGGATGTCTAACACTATTAGCATGTGTATATGTTATATCATTTGTTGTATAATGATCATAATAATCTGGATAATGAGTATAACATAATGTTAACCAAAATTGATGACCAACCCAACCAACATAATTTCCTATTGAAATCCTAATATCTGCTAATGTTGTAGTATAACTTGCTGATAAAATATCAATACCTATTGATTTTAAATCATCAATATCAATTTTAATAACTAATGATGGATAATATACTGATGATCCAGATGTAGCATAAAGACTATTTAATCTCATTAAATTAGGACGTTGATAATATGTTGATATATCAGAATCATATATTCTTTTTAATGTTGATACTGCGCCACCAGAATTAAAATTAATCATATAATTTGTACCATATTCAACATCAACATCATAACCATAAAAATCACTAACAGCATTTCTAATATCTTCATAACTAGGATTAAGAGGTTCATTAGAATCTCTTAATTGCCATTTATCAGCAGATGTTAATAAATCAATTGTAACACCACTATTCAATTGATCTTTCATTATTTCACCTTCTAAATCTTCACTTCTAACATACCAACCTTTTTCAACATCTCTATTTAATCTATATAAAGGTATTTTATCACCTTCATTAGAATTACCTTTTATTAAATTAATTGTTGGTATGTAAACATTTGAATGAGAATTATCTACTGTTATAACTAAATGTGTAACACCTGTTGGTGTTGTAAATGTAAATCCATTTGATATTGATGAATGTGTTAATCTTGGATCAACACAAGTTGAAGAATTTGTTGTTGAACTATTATAAACACCAATTAAAATATATGTTAATCCACTACTATTATCATAAACAGCATAATCTGTTTCTTCTTCAATTTCAAATGTTCCAATTGAATCCCAACCTGCGGCATTCGATATATTACCTGTTGTACCAATATATTTATCAGCCATGTGATTATCTGGATAAATAAACATATTTTCACTAGTGTATAACAAACCATCTGGTTCTGCTGGCATATATTGTGATCCTTGTGGAACATTAACCCATTTACCAGTACTACCTGAATATAATAATTGTTCACCATCTTGTAAATCACTTATATTAGTATCACCAAGTTTATCTATTGTAAATCCAGATGCCATCCATTTTTCTTGAATATTATCATATATTAAAACATCACCATTAGTTATTCCTGACACATTAACATCTGTCAAATTATTTAATGAATTATCATATAAAATAATATCACTTGGTAAATTTTTAACATTTGTAGTTGGTGTTATATAAGAAAATGTTTCTTTATTTACAACAGCAACCGAATGAATATCAAATCCTCTTTCCAATTCCGAATCATCATTAGAACTATAACCAAGATATTGTAACAACATACCTTTAAATTCTAATGTTGTTCCTGTATCTGATATTGACAAATCTTTATATATTGGTATATTATGAACTTGTTTAAAATCAAAATTATGCTCAGTTATTGTTTCACCTGACACTATAAATGTTTTACCAGTATTATTATTTTCAATATCACTATTATTTGGATGCATTTCACCAATATGATAAACATACATAACATCATGAAAACTATAATTACCACTTATATAATAACTTGGTTCATGTGTATAACATAATGATATCCAAAATTGACTTTGATCCCACCCAACATAATTACCAATAAATGTTCTAACATCTACATATTTTGTTGTATAACCTGTTGATGATACATCAATACCAATTTTTTTCAAATCATCATTTGTTATCATCATATTAAAAGATGGATAATATACAGATGCACCAGATGATTGATATTGAACATTTAATCTAATTGCATTTGGTCTATCATAATAAACATCTAAATCACTATTATACACTCTTTCTAATGATTCTGAATTTACAGTACCACCTTTATAAATATTTGAAAATAAATCATCTGATGTACCATAATCTACATTCACAATATCATCATAAAAACCAATAACAGCATTATTATATTTATCATCTAAATTTGCATTTAATGGTTTTGTTCTTTTTCTAATATAATATTTTTCAGAATATCTTAATAAATCATCAACTACATCTGGTTTAAATTTACCTCTATCTATTTCATCATCAGTTATTTGATCATTTTCTAATAATCCATATAAATCTTTAAATCTAGTTGACCAACCATATTCATTACTTGAATCTAATCTATAAAAATGATTAACTTTACCTTTATTTGTATTTCCTTCTATTAATACTAATGTTGGAATATAAACATTAGATGTATTATTATCGACAGTTATAACTAAATGTGTAACACCTGTTGGAGTTTTAAAAGTATAACCATTTGTTATCGATGTATGATCTAATCTTGGATCAACACATGTTGCTGTTGTTGTTGATGAACTACTATAAACACCAATTAAAATGTATGTTATACCACTACTATAATCATAAACAGCATATTCTGTTTCTTCTTCAATTTCAAATGTACCAATTGAATCCCATCCAGATGCATTATTTATATTCCCATTTGTATTAATATATTTATCAACCATATGATTATCTGGGTAAATAAACATATTTCCATATTGTGTTAAACCTATAGATTTAAAATAACCATCAACTGTTAAATTTTTTAATCTTGACTTTTCACTTCTTCTTATTGGACCTGTTGTATTCATCTTTTATTTAACTTTTATTTTATATAGTATTTGTTGTTGTATATACCCAAAACTGAAAATACTTATCTAAATCATCATCGTCAATTTTATAAAAATAATTATATGATAATCCTTCATATATTAATACTGCATTAGTTTCATCTAAATCACCAGAATTATCTTGTTTATCCATTTTTAATTGTATAGATTTCAATCTTCTATCTTTTGGATTTTCCCAACTTATACTAAAATATGTCGAACCTGTTATTACTTCAATATTTGTAACACCTGATACAGAATTTGACACTGTTATATTTCCTGATAATGAATCTGAATAATTACCAGAATCAATAGCATAAATATCATAATATAATGTTGTGTTATTTTTATACGAATAATCTGATACTACCATTGTTGATTTTATATCATCATCTGTTAATGATTTAATTAAATTTGGTATTGTTTGACCTGATTCCATCATCCAAACTTCATATTTATCATATCCACCCAAACCTTCATTAAATTGTACATTAACATGATCTTCAACTTCTGTTAATGTTAATGATATTGGAGATATAATATCATCACTATTATCATCATTAGATGTTAATTTTAATACCATATATCCTCTATTTTCTGATGACACAAACAAACCACCCATCATAATATCATCAGTATGTAATGTCATACCAGATGACTCTAATAAAGTAATACTTTTACCATAAAAATCAGAAGGAGTTTCAATAAATTCATAATCAACTGATGTATGATAATCAATATATAAAATATAATTTTCTCCTATTTTATTATAATAAATTGATGTTGCATTATTAGTATAACCTGATAAATTAATATATTGTCTATATGTCACAATATTATATTCTGTTCCACTATCTAAATCATTTAATTTATTATCAATTGCATGTGGATATGTTTTCATTGATGTAAAAATAAACCAAGAATTATTAATATTATTTTTTCGAATAAAACTTTTAGAATCTGATTCTACACCATAACCCATAACAAATCCTAAATAATTATTATTATTATTTTGCAATATTTCAATTTTTCTATCTGGTGGATATGATTGATTTTCCCAATAAGTTGATGTTAAATTTATTGATGATGTTGGAGCATCACTATCATTAAAATCTTCAATTGTTCTAAAATCCCATGTCTTTGTATCAACTGTAATTGGTAATGCTTTTGGAATATAAATTTTTCTATCTGATAATTCTGTTGTTGTTGATAATTTAGAAGATTGTATAAATCCAGCATAACCAATATCAACTTTTTTATTAAAACGAATAGTATGATATGATACATTAGTACCAAAATGATCATAAACCATTGTTATATTAGTTTGATATAATGTATCTCCACTTAATAATACCGATATTAAATCATCATCATCTGTTATTGTTCCAACAGAATTTATTATATTATCTAATACACTTGATGGTGATAATACTTCATAATCATTCATAATTGTTAAATTATCAGTATAATATACATCATTATCTAATATTTCATTATTATCAATATATGCTTTTCTTATATTATTTTTCAAAGATGGCGTTAATTGTGAATATGTATAAGAATCAACAGATATATTAGATGTATTTGTTGCACCTGATACATGAGTTAAATTACCATTAATTGTAGTATTAAAATCCCAAATATCAGATATCCCTTTATTATAATCCTTAGATAATAACCATAATTTACTTGAATCTACTATTCTAATTAAATAAAAAGTTTTACCTGACACATCAACCCATTCAGATCCAATATCAACATAATCTTTATCATGTGATGATGATGTAACTAATCTTAAATTAGAACAACCATGAGCAGCACCTATATATGTACCATTTAAACTAATTGGTGTAGCATCATCATTAGTATTGTGAATTAAATCACCATCAGTCAATTGTGAATCAGTATTTCCACTATTTATTAAATATGTAGCATTAAAATCTGTAATATTATTATCAAAATCTATATCAGTTTTTAAATATATTTTTTGCACTAAATCTTTATCATTATTAAATTTTGTACGAATATAAATAGTATCATTATCTTTTTTTACTTTAAAAATTTTCCTGATTTTTTCATATGAATTTAAATCATCAGTAATAACAATTTCATCATCTGTAAATCTAGATAATTCTTCTGTTATAAAATCTCTATATTTCACATATTTAGTTCTATATGAACCAAATTCCATCATTAATGTTGTTTTATATTCATTAAATGTTTGTGTAGATTGATTTAAATTTGTATTACATGTTATATAATAACAATTCGATGGTGTTGTAAATGTCCAATCTCCTGTTGTTGAATTTTGTGTACCACCTAATGTAGAATCATTACCTAACCAAGTTTTTCCACTATCATAATAATGAAATACATTATATGGTTTATCTGAATGATTATTCCAATAAATATAAGATGTTGATGGTTCTACTTTTTGATACCCAGAACACCACCAACCAGTATGAGAATTAAAAGTACCAGTTGAATTATTAACATATGTGTCATTTAATAAATTATCAGGATTAATCCAATTTCTTGAATGTTCAGTTTCAAAAACTCCCAATTTTCTCCAACTTTCATCTGTATTACCAGAATTTACCCATAAATAATTATCTTTATATCTAATTTCACCTTCTGAATATGTAACACCACTACCTATTTTTAATTGTTTTTCAAAATATAAAGTATTTCCACTTAATATAGTAAATCCTGTTGTGGCATTATACCCATATTGAGAATTTGTATCTCTATAAACAATATTATAATCATCACCTATATCTTTTAAAAATCCATCATTTCCATTTTTTGACCCAGTAATAAATACATCATTTTTATTCCACAAACCATAACTACAACCTGATAACGAATCTATTATTAATTCATTATCTGAAAAATCATTATAAAATAATTTTGTTACTTTACCAACAATTGTATCATCTCCAGTTATTGAATTACCTGTATAATCTTCTGGTACATACACAAACCCATAATCTGATACACTTATATCATCTGTAATAGGATATGATAACAAATAACTTTCATCTAATTGTAATGTACCAAGATCAATTCTACGAACATGATTTTTATATGCATATGTAACAATTAATTTATCATTAAAAATTGATGCACTATGTTCTATTTCATTACTATCTACATTAATTTGAACAGATTTTATAAGTTTTCCATCCATATCTATTTGATTAACCTTATGATAAGATTGATAATAATAAGGTTCAAAATATATTAAATTATTTCTATACAATAAAATAGGTGAACTATATATCCAATCACTATAAGTATCATGTCTAATAATTGAATAATATGGATCATTAAAATTAGTAGACATTTTTACAATTGACTGTTCTTTAGACCAACCATTAACTAAATTAAAATATAAATACCCATTATTATACACTATATCATTACTAGATCCAATAAATGAAGACCCACTCAAAGTAACAACAATATAATCATCTAAATTCCATTTATTAACTTTAACAACTTTAGCATTAATATCAGTAGTCCACGGTCTACTTATTAAATATAAATAACCATCATCACCACTAACCATATCATGTTGAGATGTAAATCCACTTATAGTATTTATAGTATATCCACTATAATTCATAATACCATTTAAATAATAACAATTATCTATTCTCATCATTCTTGTTTCATACGACAAACCAGTATCATAATTACATGCTAACCATATTGAATCATCTTCTAAATAAATTTCATTTATATTATAAAGATTACTAACACCTGAAAAATCAATATAATTTAAATCATATTCATCATCTACATTATAATAATATAATTTTTTACTCCTACCACCTGATATAATTAAATCATTTATATTATACTTAGATATACCTGATGTTCCTGATGTACCAGATGTACCAGATGTACCAGATGTTCCATCAATAACACTACTTCCACTTCCACCTCCACCTTTAGCCATTCTCCAATCTATATAATCATCACCTTCATCAGTTGATCTTATTCTTGATTGAACATTATTTGTATAATTATTTGATGTTTGGTATATAACAGTAGCAAGTGCAACAAATTCAGGTGTCAACGTTCCCATAACACCAAAACTTAAATTATGTATTTCAGTATATGCACCTGATCTAGCTTTTCCTACTGTTGTATAAATATTTTGTCCCATTATTCCTACAATTGGATGAAATTTACCACTAGTTACATAATAATGCATTAAAACAAAATCTTTATTACTAACTTCTGATATTGTCCAATCTCCACCATTTTTATTATTATAAGCTGCTCTACCACTACCAGTTGTTGTCACAGGATAATCTGTTGCATCTATTTTTCTTAATAATTGAGTTGATCCTGTCAAATAATAAATTGGTATTTTAGCCACTGTAGACAATTGTTGTGGATTATTATTTGTTATTGTGTGTCTTATATCTTCATCCCATATATAACCATTATTAATACCAAATTGAGCAGATGTTTCATCATTACCAGAACCATCTACATCCATATTTGATAATCCTAAACCACTTTCAAACCTTGCTCCATATGTTGTGTGATTATATAAATGTGTAACACTATCCATAATACAACCATGTCTTTCATCACCAAATCCTAAATTTTTACTATTTTCTTTATCCCAATAAATAAATGCAACAAGTGTTTCATTTATTATAATATCACCAATATCAATATTACCACTTAATCCTGATGTTAATGTATTTCCTGAATAAAATATAAAATGAATACCTTCATCATCTGATATTGTGACTGTATCTATCGTAGTTTTTGTATATAAATTATGATTATTATAAAACTGATAACTTGTACCACCTGTTGGTTGTATTGTAAATAATCTTGTTGAATCATTAAATGATATATCACTATCTACTCTATTAATAAATCCATTTTCATGATCTTGTTTCTTTTCAAAATCTTCAAAAATATTTGTTTCTGATACATCCCATGATGTACCACTCCAATAAATAAATTGACCATCTGTATCACCAGACACGGATATTAAACCACTTGTTCCTGATGTTCCACTTGTTCCTGATGAACCTGATAAACCTGAAGTTCCTGATGTTCCACTTGTTCCTGATGTTCCTGATGTTCCACTTGTTCCTGATGAACCTGATGTTCCACTTGTTCCATCTACACCATCTGTTCCACTTGTTCCTGATGAACCTGATGTTCCACTTGTTCCATCTACACCATCTGTTCCACTTGTTCCTGATGAACCTGATGTTCCACTTGTTCCTGATGAACCTGATGTTCCACTTGTTCCATCTACACCATCTGTTCCACTTGTTCCTGATGAACCTGATGTTCCACTTGTTCCTGATGAACCTGATGTTCCTGATG
>Ga0256827_10001560_pt1 | contig 14682 bp, 31 predicted proteins | sample CV84metaG_FD_185977 | JGI IMG/M metagenome (GOLD analysis project Ga0256827, IMG submission 185977) | Hydrothermal vent microbial communities from East Pacific Rise, Pacific Ocean - CV84 | ecosystem: Environmental > Aquatic > Marine > Hydrothermal vents | place: Pacific Ocean: East Pacific Rise... | reverse complement strand
AAGTTGTGATAATGATAAATTATCAAAAGAAGAATTAGAAAAACAATTACAAGAATATAATACGGAAGAATTACATAAAGCATCATTACCATATAGAGAAGTGTCATTTAAAGCTCCAGATTATTGGAATGAACATGAAAGTAGAATTGCTTATGTAATTGATATTGATAGTTGTGAATACATTTACTATTCATTAAGTGGTGGTTATCAAGCAGAAGGTTATCTAGCACATAAAGGTAATTGTAAATATTGTAAAGCAAGACAAGAAAAATTAAATAAAAGGTAATTTAATTTACCATAAAACATAAAAATTATGAATATAAAAATTAATAAAAATAAAACAATAAGTTTTGATATTGATTCACAAAATGGTTTTACACCAAATTGCCCAGGCGAATTACCCGTCAATGATGGTCATAATATTGTTGATGAATTAAATAATAATGCCAAGTTTGCTAAGTACCGTTTTATGAGTAAAGATGCTCATCCATCGAATGGTCATTGGATAGCAACAAGTAAAGAGCCACAATTTAGTCAAGTTGGTGAAAAAAATGTAGATATACGTTGGAATCAACATTGTGTTGTTGGAACATATGGTTTTGAATTAATTGATGGTTTACCAAAAGCATCCGAATATGATTATTTAGTTTATAAGGGAGTTGAAAAAGATATGCATCCATATAGTCCAATATATCACGATTTGAATAAAACTATTTCAACTGGAGTTATTGAAATGGCGAATTGTATGAATATCGAAACATTTATTATAGGTGGTCTTGCTTTGAATTATTGTGTTGGTGAAGGTGCTAAAGATTTAAAAAAAGCAGGATTTAGAGTAATTATAAATTTAGCATCAACAAGAGGTATTGGTGATGAAAATATTTTAAAAAACTATATCAATGAATTAGAAAAATTAGATATTGAGTTTGTTAAAACATCAAAAGATTTTTTAACACAATAATCAGTTTCTTTTTTTTTAATATATAATTAAAAAAAAAAGAAACTGTGTATAAAGAATTTAATTTTGTGTATTTAACTATTAATAAGATTAATGGTAAATGTTATATTGGTAGTCACCATACATTAAATAAAGATTTAGATAAAAACAAATATACATAAAGAAAAATTATCATTATCAAAAATTGGTGACAAAAATCCAAATGCGTGTAAATATAAAATTATAACACCAGATGGTGATGAATATGTATATTTATCGGCAACAAAATTTGTGAAAGAACATACAGAATATAATATTAATAGACATTTTATTTATTCTGCATCAAAATCAAAAAAGAAATTATATAAAGGTTGGCAAATAACAAAATTAGAACAATAAATATTTATTAAAAGAAGAAAATGAGAATATTAAAAATTGAAAGTTTAGAAAATGTAAAACATGCTCCTTGGATAGATCGTGATTGTATTATGCTTCATGCTTGTTTTCAAATATTAGTAGATGCTATTGAAAAAGAAGAAGTTGATAAAGAATGTGATTATGAACACCATAAAAAAGACATCGATGAAGTTCGATTTTTATATGATTGGTGGCAAAAACGCAAATTTGACGATTCAGTTGAATCAGATAAAGATGATGATAATATGCTAATTAGATTAATGAAAGTCCGAAGTTTTTTATGGACATAAAAACTTTTTATATCTTAATTGATATAATATAAAAAATAAATAGATAATATGCCGAAAAGTAAATTAAGAGGTGGTGCGAAAAAACATCGTGCTAGAATACAAGAAAGAAATCTTATCAAGAAAAGAAAAGATGAAAAGATGCAACGCATGTTCATGGAACAAATGAAAAAAATACAAGAAGATGCTATTAAAGCCCAAGAACAAGAAGTTGTTAATGTTGATGATATGGGTGACATCGGTGAATTTGGTCTTGATGAAGATGTAACAGAAGCATTAGAAAATGTCGCAGAAGTTGTTGAAGAACAAAAAACTGAAACAGATAACGATAAAGAAAAAGTTTAATTCAATAAAAACTCATATATTCAAACATATGAGTTTTTTCATTATACAAAAAATATAAAAAATATGACACACAATAAAAATATTAGAATATTTTCTTTGGTAGCAGATATTAAATTACCATTAGCAGAAGATCCAAGCGAAACAGCAGAATGTAACATCGGTAATTATCTTGTATGTACTGACGGAAAAAATGTATATGCACAAGATTGGTCATTAAGCATAAATAATCAAGAAGATGGTGTCAATATGTCATTATTGACGATTGATCTTAATTTTGTTTTATTAAATCACAAATTTTTTGAAGAAATAACCTAAATAATTTGCACATCAATATTTTTATACTTATTTTCACATAATTACAAACTTTAAAAAATATGAGAGAAATAAATTGTCACAGTAGTACACCGATAGCAGATATTGAAAAATTTGTAATCGAAAACATTGGTTCTAAGATAGAATTACACTATGAATATAATATTATCAATTCTTGGGGTGATGATGAAATAGAAGTGTTCGATACGAACAACTCAATCGAATTAGTGAGATTAAATAAACTCATAAAAGAAAATTATATACACAATATTAAATCTTTATAAATATGACAACAGAAGTATTAAAATCGTGGGATTCTTGTATAAATAACATACAATTCCAAGAAGATATGTTACAAGGTGATGGTGATGTATTCCCATCAAGATCAAAAAGAATATTCATGCCACATAATGATAAGGTTATATGGGCAACAATATATTATGGTTGGCTTGTTGGTAAATATGGTAATGATTGGGAAGAAGAACGAGCAAAATTTTTATAAACAAAATCACTTTTTAATCATATAATATTAAAACGAATATAGAATATGATTAAAATAATAGAATGTCCAAGAGATGCAATTCAAGGCATCAAGAAATTTATACCTACTGAAGAAAAAATCAAATACACACAAGATCTACTTAATTTAGGTTTTGATACTATTGATTTCGGTTCTTTTGTTTCACCAAAAGCTATTCCTCAAATGAAAGACACCGAGGAAGTATTAGAAGCATTAGATTTATCGAATACTAATACGAAATTATTGGCCATTGTTGCTAATACATATGGTGCCGAAAAAGCGGCCCAATATGATAAAATATCATATCTTGGTTTTCCATTTTCAATCTCACAATCATTTTTAGAAAAAAATATTAATTCTAATATGTCTAAATCATTATTAACATTATCAAAAATGTTAGATATTTGTGATAAACATAATAAAGAATTAGTTGTCTATATTTCTATGGGTTTCGGCAATCCTTATGATGATCCTTGGTCTGTTGAATTAGTTGAAGATTGGATTAGAGTTTTAACAAAATTAAATGTTAAAATAATATCTATATCTGATACATTAGGTATTTCTAATACAGATGATATATCTTCTATTTTCAGTTATGTTATTCCAAAATATACTGATGTAGAATTCGGCTTTCATCTTCACACAGAAAATCACAATTGGATAGATCGAATTGATGCCGCATATAATGCCGGATGTAGAAGATTTGATACTGTTGTTGATGGAGCAGGAGGTTGTCCATTATCTGGTTATGAAATGGTCGGAAACTTAAAAACCTGTGATCTAACAGATTATCTTGATGATAATGACATTGAACATAATACTAAAAATTTAGACGAAATTAGAATAAAAGCAAACGCTTTTTATAACTTATAAAATATGAATATAATAATTAATATATTTTTTTATTTCTTTGTGGTAGTAGGTAGTATTTCTATTTTAAAATATTTAATGGATTTATTACAAATAACTTTTTTTGATGATTATATCACAAAAAGAGAAAAGAACAGAAAAGAAAAACAATTAAATAAATTAATCGATAAAATCAGAAATTTGAAAATGATACCATTATTAACAGAAGATGGTGATTTATTTACTGATGTTGATACATTATTAAATTCAAAATATGTAAAAAATAAAGATTATAATTTTTATTATCACTTATTTTTTATGATAGAAAATAATAATTCAATAGAAGAAGAAATACCACACAAATTATTCATTTATAATAGTGGACTCTCATTATTTAATATTGAATTAATATTAGAATATCCTGATTTAAATCCTGTTTTAACTGATTATTTTAATCCAATCTATGAGAAATATGGTAATAAATACAAGAATTATAAAAGAAAACAAAAAATAGACAGATTAAAATATGAATGATTTAGAAAGAGCAAAAGCAGAGGTTGAAGCAAACCTTAGATTATATAATAAATCTATTTGTGATCTCGAAAAACTTGAAAAAGATATATATTTCAAAGAAAATAAAGAAGAAGAATTCATCAAAGAATATATCAAAGATTTTGAAGAAATAACAGATAAAGAAAAAATCGAATATTTTGATTCTCGATACACATCACTAAGATATGAATTATTTGAATTATATGAAGGTGATAATTTTGATTATAATAAATATATTGAAAATGCTGGTAAATTTGAAATTTTTGCTAAACCAGGAAAAAATATTTATGATTTCATAAATAAGAGAATAGATGAAAATCTATAAGAAAATAATTAAAATAAATGAAAAAATCAGTAATAAAATTACTATTAAAACATAAATACATAGATGATTTCAGACAAGAATATATCGAATATTTAGAAGACAATGAAACAGAAGATTTAAATATTTATACAAAAAATGGTGATATTGATGCGGCTGAAACATTATCAAAAATAATGGCAAAACAAATGGATTATTCAATTCTTGCGAATGTTGTTTGGATGATGAAAGAACATTATGTGAGAATATATAAAATAAAAAACTTATTATCTAACTAAATTTGGTAATTGATATTATTTTTCTTATCTTTGTCTAAATTAAAAAATATTTTATATGAAAGTAGTTAGAACAATTTCAGACGAAGAAGCAAAGGTAAAATATAAAGGTAAAACTTTAACATTAAAAGAAACTGATTCACAAGAACGAAAAATAGAAGTAAATACATTATTCAAAGAAAATAAGATTACTCTATTATATTGTAATGTTGTGAATGATACCACTAACTGGGTTTATGAATATATAAAATAAATAGTATGTCAGAAGATATATTTTTATGTCCATTATGTAAACATGAATTAGAAATCGATGGTGATTTCTATTATGAAGATGTTTGTAATTCAAATGCTTATTCCAAAAAACATATATGTGTCAATAAAGATTGTGAATTAAACCATAAAAGTTACTGGAATGATTATGGTGAATTTTTTACAGGTGATTTAGATTATAAAAGATCTGATGAATTATTTCCAGATGATAAGTATGCCGCTTACAACTCGATTTCAAAATCATCAGAAACATCAATTTACAAAAGAGGATTAAAAGATAAAACATACCTATCTCCTTGGTTAACATTCCGTTGGTTACAACCATATATCGAACATATGTATCAAGCAGATAAAATGGGTAACGTCACAAAAAAATCTTATAAATTAAAATTCCTTAAAAAAGATGAACGTGGAAATTTTTGTATTGGTTATACATCATCAATATCATCATTCATATGGAATATAAAACGTTTTTTAAGAACTATTCATAATTATAAAAAAGACAAAACTAAATGGAAAGCGAATGAAGTCTTCGATACAATTATTCAAAATGATTGGCATAATCCATTATATAAAAAATTTTCATCATATATCATAAAAAAAATATATCATAAAACTATTAAAGAAGCAAAAAATAGAAAAGATTTTTATGATGAAATAAATAAATTCAAATATCGTGATATTTCAAAGAAACAATTCAATGAAATAAATAATATTTGTCCAAAAGACACAAATACATTAGATGCGTTTTTATCTGAAAAAATATCACATTCGTATATTGAAAAATTAATTAGAAAAAGAAAGATAACCAATTTAATCACAGAAGATGAGAGGTAACATAAATGATTGTACACAATACACAGAAGCAATATTAAGTTCATCACAAAATAGTGATCATACTTTATTCCCTTTAGGACAATATAAAAATTTCACTTATATTAATAATATGATATGTCCAAATTGTGGCTCACATTCACAATCTTATGGTGATATATTATGGTTTAAAGACATTCTTATAAAAATATCAGAGTTATCCCGATTATTCAAAAATAAAAAATATTACTGCTTAAATGATTCTTGTCCATATCATTATATGGAGTTTAATAAGAACAGTAAAGCGTTTAATGGTAATCCATCAAAAATAATATCATTCGTTAAACTAAGATTAAGAAAAGAAAAAATGAAAAATATCAAATAATATTTGGTGGTTAATTTATTTTGTTTTATCTTTGATGTAATATTAATAATAAAAATAGAATATCATGATTGAAGAAGGTAAAAAATTCGTAGCAGACATGCATTTACAACCAAGTAAAGAACAAAGATATGGTGGAAAACCTTATACTTTTCACACTGATATGGTTGCTGATAATGCCTGGAAATATATTCAATATATTGAGAAAGAGAATAGAGAAAATGTTATCGTTTCTGCTCATGGACATGATTTAATCGAAGATACTGAAGTTAGCCAAAAAATGTTAGTTAAAAAATTCAATACTGTGATAGCAGATACGATTTTTAGAGTTACTAACGAAAGAGGTTTTGATCACATTGAAGTATTATTCAAAACATTACCAAAAATAAGACAATCACATTTGGCAATTTATGTTAAATTATGTGATAGAATGGCTAATGGCTTCAATTCTAAAAATGAAGATACTGAAAAAGGCAGAAGAATGTTCAAAAAATATAAAACAGAATATCCTATTTTTAGATATGCGTTAAGAAATGTTGAAGATGACGTTGTTCAATTTGAAGATATGTGGACAGAATTAGATTCTATTTTTGATTGGAAAGATTGTTAAAAAAAAAAATATCATGAGAAATTATACATATATTGGAATATTTAAATCGGACAATGGACATGAATATAAATCAAATGTCAATTGTAATGGTTACATACAAGCATTAATATTATTAACTGCTGATGCAATAAGAAGTGCTAAACATTACCAATTATATTCTATTGAAGATGAAGATGGTAATATAAGATTAATTGGTGATATACAACTAATTGGTGACTTAATAAAATAATAAAGATGAGTAAAGATACCGAAATAAGTTATAAAGAAGATTATTCACATATAAATATTTATAGAAAAATATTTGGTATTTGGTTTTTCAAAGAAAGAATTACCAGAGAAATCGCTAAACATATTATTAATAATATTAATATTACAAAATTAAATAAATAATGTATTTACAAGACAAAAGTTTAACAAAGGAACTTGCAAACAAAATTTATGATATTCTTGTGGAAGAAGCAGGAGCAAGTGAAAATAATAGGAGTGAATTCTTATTCGCAGAAACAAAAAAACCAGAAGAATATAATCGTACTGGTGGTTGTGCTGAATTTAGATTTGGTGGTAAACTCGGCTTTGGTGGTAAATTTTGGAATGCTAATAATAGATTTTATGTTTCTGCTTATTCGGAAGAAACTGGATCAACACAAGAAAAAATAATTGAAAGTGTTAATATATTATTAATACCTTTATATGAAGAACATTTAAAATCTAAGCAATAATGGATATTATAGAAATTTTAGAAAATCACACAGAAGTAGTAACAATACACGATGATTGTGATGCTGATGAAGTAATCGAATATATTGATAGAGATAAATTTTATACTATCAATGAAGAGATTGAAAAAAAGAAAAGACAAGAATTAATAGACTTTGCTTTACTTTCGTATGATGAACCATATGGTCCAGTTACTTTGAAAAAAGTAGCAGAGAAAGTAGACAAATTTTTAGAAAATAGATAATTATGAAAATTGTAGGAAAACACAAAGATTATTATGATGGTGGAGCACAATTTGGTTATGATGAAAATGTAACCTTTGTTCGCAACATCAATTATATTGAACAATTTAAAGCAGAACGCACAAACGAAGGTTATATTAAAGAAACAAGAGCGAAATTCAATAAAAGATTAAATTTACCTGAAAGAAGTATTTCTATTTCTGAAGGTGATGCTTATAATAGAAATGATCCTCGTTTTATTGTGAATTATAAGCCAATTTATGTTTGGTTTGCTGGTACAGTTATTCTTGGTTATGAAATTAAAGAATTCCGACCAAATAATGAACCTTTACCGACATATGACATGAAAAGATATTATGTTTATGGTGATGAAATGATTGAAAAAATTAAACATTTAGAAAATGAAACAATAAGTGTTCGTTTCAAAAGATCAATCGGTGAAATGGAATACCTAATCAAAGATATTAAAGAATCATTAAATTCAATTAAATTTATCAATGGTTTTGATATTGCGAAAGAATACAACACTGCTTATTTCTTAGTATATAATCACAGTGCTTATGATAACACTGGAACTATTGTACCAACTCCATCATTAACTGATATTCAATTTTTTAAGATTAAAGATTATATACAAGCATGGCAAGAAATTGAATCATTTATACCATCTTTAAAAGTTGAACCAATTTCTGAAATGACAGATGCTCAAAAAATTGCTTCACATAGTATGGATGAAACAAGTTTTAGATGTCAAGCACCTGGTAATAAAAAAGAAAAAAGGCGAAGAAATAAGGCGAAGAAAAGAAAAAATGGATAAAAAATTTTATGATAGAAAAGAAAAAATGGAACGATTAAATATCTATTTTTCTTGGCTTAGTAGAGATAAAAGTCAAGAATATATAGATGAACATAATTGGGAACGTTTCTATTATATGAGAAAAAATAATAAACATTATCGTAATCTTCCATTCGCACCAAGTAAAAATATTGCTGATAGATATAGTCATTTTTTAAAAGAAAAAACAAATCCAGAATATTATGAATATTTGGATTTTTATGATTTAAAATATATTATAAAATCATACAGAAATAGAACTGAATATAAAAGATATATAGTATCTGGTAATGTTTATGGTGGTGTGAAAATCGGACATCGTTATTTTCATCCGAATAGTATATTAGTATATTTGAAGTCAGAAAAAAATTCAGAAACAATAATTGAATTAATAAAAAAATACAAAATATAATGAGTAATTTAAAAGAAGGTAAAAATAGAGGTGGTATAGTTGAAATCAATATTGGATTTGGTTTAGGACTATTATCATACAACAAAGCAGAATTTGTAAAAAATGATACATATTTTGAAATAAAAACCTATATATTTTGTTTTTTTAAATATGAAGAAATAGTTTATAGATATTAAATCATAAATATTTGCTTTTTTTAAAACTTTTGACTATTTTTGTAATCTAATAAGAGTAACATTTAAATTTAATAAGTATGGCAGCAACACAACATTTAAGTAAGCAGGAAAAAATTGAAGAAATTCACAGGAAATTCAATACTTTTATTAAAAAAGCAAATAAAAGAAAAGCAAAAGAAATTTCAAAAGAAATGATTCAAGATAGTGAATTTCTACAAAGTATTGGTTTTTATAATTCTAAACCAGTTGTCACTACCAGAAAGAAACAAAAAAAGAAAATAGAAACTGATATTAAAAAAATCAATTATAATTCTGGATTAGCAAAAGCAAAAGAATATTATAAAAAATATGGTATTCCTTGTGTTTCTCAGGATTTAGTTGAAGAAATATTAGAGAAATATAGTCTTATCATGGTTGATGTTGAAGATTACACTGGTGACATACCGAAGAAAAATATTGAAGAATTGAAACTATTTAAAGGTATTAAAGAAGAAGATATACCATACACATATTTTGATCAAGAAGATTTAACAGAAGAAGAAAAATCAATCAATTATATGCGTTGGGCTGTCGATAGAGAAAATGTAGCAAATTTAGTAGGTATTCACGGTTATTATGATGAAGAAAATAATGATAAATTATTCTATTCATATAAACAAGTTGAAAGATTTACATCTGAAAAAAACGAAGATACATCTAAAGCAACTAATTTGAGAATCATCTGTCCTATTAATGATATAAAAATATCTTATAATCATAAAACTAGAACAGTTCCTTTTCATACTGCTAAACATTACGCAAAAGATGTGTTAGATCCTATTGTATTAGTACCAGTTATTGGCTCTGAACGCTTCACATTAAATGGTAAAAAAGAAAGATATGACACACCAATGTATTTAGTTCTAACTATGTGGGGATTAGAAAGTTGGGATAAAAGAGTTAATCCAAATGGAATGGCTAATATTGATAATATAAATTAAGAAACTATGAATGGATTATTTGATAAAAAGCAGAAAATAAATGTAACATATCCTTTTGGTGAGCATGATTTATTAACAACTATTATTTCTTATATGTTCAATGAATTTCAAGAGACAATAGAGAAAAGTCATTATCAAGAAATTGATCATAATGTGAAAAGAATAGCACTTGAAAAATTTCAACGTGTATTTGAAGAAATAAACACAACTGTTCATGGTGTTAATAAAGAAAATATAGCAGAACCTATTGAAGAATTAATTTATAAAGCAGATGCTACAAATTTAAATAAAGACATGTTAGAATTAATAGAATATTGTAATTATGATATTGAAATTATTTTTGAAAATATGTTTGGTAATATATCAATTGAAGAAGAAAGATATATCAGAAGAATCGAAAGATATTGGAATTTAAAAATCAATTATGAAAGTTGTTAAAAGAATTAAAATACCAAAATATCTTGATGATGAATTTATTAAAATTGTCATGACATTAAATATCGATACTAATGAATTATTAATTACATTATATCAACATTTTATGGAAAATGATATAACATCAAAATTCAATTCTGCTTCAATGAGTATTAAAAATGATTTTGATGATTATAATGATGTCTTTAAATCAAAATATATTGATGATTTATATTCTGAAATTTTTGAAAATTTCAATAATCACAAAAGAAAAAAAGAAAAAGATATTTTAGACTTAAAAAAACTAATAAATAGATACAATAATATTCATTTACCTGATGATATAAATCATTTATATCGAAAAGATAAAATAAATGTATTATTAAATAAAAGTTCTCTATAACTTTGAAATAGAGTGGTGGTCGTCAAAGAGATTACGATAAATATCTCTCAATAAAAAAATATACGACTTATGGGTGGAAAAGCACTTAATAGATTTGGAATCTATACAGAAAGAAAAACTACTGAAGAACACGAAAGAATTCTTTCAGAAGTTAAACCAAGAATTGAAAAATTATTCAATTCTGAATTAAGAATTGTAAAATATTACAGAAACAAAGAAACTCACGGAGATCTTGACCTGCTTGTTAAAACAAGCAATGGTCTTAATGTTCATGAAGAAATTAAAAAAGAATTTGGTGTTGAAAATGTAAACTCAAACACAAATGTTCATTCATTTGAATATGATAATTATCAAATTGATATTATTATTGTTGGTGAGAATGATTGGAATTCAACATTTTTTTACGACTGGGATCCAGTTGGAAATCTTCTTGGTAAATATGCTCATAGTTTTGGACTAAAATCTGGTTACTCTGGTCTTGTTTATCCTTATAGAGGAAATTCTGGTACAGTAGTTAAAGATATTGTTATTAGTCAAGACCAAGAAAAAATTCATACATTCTTAGGTGTTGATTATTCTATTTATGAAAAAGGATTTGATTCAAGAGAAGAAATTTTTGAATATATTATTGCTTCTAAATATTTCAATAAAGAAAGATTTAATTTTGAAAATCTTACTTCTATTGATAGAAAGAGAAATCTCAAAAGAGCAACATATAACGACTTTCTTAACTATCTTGATGGTAAAACTTTTGAAACAAATTATATCTTCAATAAAGACAAAGAAACATACATTGACTATATCAACGAATATTTTCCAGAAGCAAATTTCAAAGAAGAATTAGAAATTCTTAAAAAAGTTGATTTAAAGAATAAAGCAGTCAAAGAGAAATTCAATGGTCGACTAGTTATGGCAGAATTCACCGAATTAAAAGGTAAAGAGTTAGGAACTGTAATGAAAAAGTTTTATGAAAAATATGATGATGATTACATTTTATCAAACTCTCGTGAAAAATTACTATATAATATTAAAGAGTTAATGTAATATGATGTATCCTGGACAAAAATTTAGCGGAAGACAGTTTTTCACTGAAGAAAAACCGAAAAAGAAAACTAATTGGATAGCACCATTAATCATGATATTGATGATTGGTGTTATTCTTGTTAGTATAACCCTATTAATAATATTTTAAAAAATGAACACAATTGTAGAAGCATATGGTGGTAGTGTTGTTTTTGGTCTTTGGAATGAAGAAGAAAAACACTTAACTATTTATAAAAAATATCCAAGGAAATTAAAGAAAAAAATACGAAATATCTTGAAATATGATATTAAATTCAAAAAACATATCGTAGAATATATTATAGACAAAACTATTAAAGATTGGTATAGTTCTTTTTCATTGACAATATCAAAAGAAAAACGGGATCACTCATATATTTTATATATGAAACCATATATTTCAAAAGATGAAAAATTATCAACAAAAAATATCATTTATCGCAGAGAAGGTGATAAAACAACACATTTTAATAATATTATACTAAAATAATGGGAAATACAAGTTCAATGTACAAAAATATTAGTGGTAATACACTAAGAAAAATAACGGTAGAAGAAATCGAAAAAACATTAAATGAAATAAATAATGATTTATTTGATAATAAATTACCTATGATATTCACTGATGGTGATGTCATGTTCATAAATCAAGATGCTGATTTATATTGGTGGTTGGAATCAGCATCAATGTTTAGATATGAATATGATGATGAAACCGAAGAAGAAACCGAAGAAGAAGTTGCTGATAATTATATAGAATATCGTGATGTACCAAAATTAAATACATCTGCTTGGTTACAAGATGTATTAACAAAAGAATTTTCAAAAAGATTAGAATTGATAAATTATTGTCCAGCAATAGATAGTATTATGTCACAACCTTATGCTAAAACATTTGAAGAATATACAAAATCAATGCATAGTAGTTTTGGTAAATTTGGTAAATTTATAATGACACCTTGGTTAAAACGATTATATCAAGAAGATTTGAAATTAGCAAAACATTTTTATCCGACAGAATTATATGATTATTTATTTGATAAAAATTTTAAATTAAAATAATATGGAAGAAGTAACAATAAAATTAGATAAATATGATTCTATGATGAAAGAATTAAATGATCTAAGAAATGAAAATAATTTTTTAAAAGAAAATACAGGTAAAGTTTTAATAGAAGTAACAAATAATACTTTTTCTAATTTTAAACCAGAAACTGAATGGGATAATTACATGAAATTACAGAACATGACATATTCCGATGAAGAAGTTAAAAGAATAAAATTAATTGATTTAGAAGATCTTGAAAAATTCTTTGAGAAAAAAGCAGAGAAAAATGTTGAAACAGAATTAACAGATTTAAAAGATACAATTAAATCATACCAAGATAATAATGAAATTGTTCTAAATGCTTATAAAGAAAGTTATAACATCGCTATCGAAGAAGAAATAAAAAAGAGAACAGAGTTTGAATTAAAATATTATGAGAAAAAAGCAAGTTGTCTTGAAAATGAAATTTATTATAAAGACAAAATTAATGAATTGAAGAACAAAATTCCTTGGTGGAAATAATATTAACATTAACATTAAAATAAATAAATCATGAAAATTAACAAGTACGCAACAAAAACATTAACAGAGGGAATGTCAATTGAATTGAACCCAGAAGATTTTAGAAATCTTGAAAATCCATACACAGGAGAAAGTGATGAAGATTTTATAGAATATTTAGATGAATTAGAAGAAACTTACTATGATGAGAAAAATCTAAGTGAAGAAATGAAAGAAAAATTAGAATTATTTTTGTCTTTTGGAAGTCCTGAAATTGTAGATGATTCAAGTGATAAAGGACAAGATTTTGAAACAGTAATTATAGAAGAAGATTCTTGGGACGAAACAACATTTAATTGGCTTATTAAAGAAATGCCATATTAATATGAGAAAATCAGATATATTATTCTTTTCAATTATTTATAGTGTAGTATTTATAACTCTAATATTTATGGTTTTTAATCTTAATATCAGTGTTCTACACCTCGATTTTTTCTGGGTTTTATTATTACCTATCGCATTTAGTAAAGTAGTATTTCCAAATAGTAAATTTTCAATTTGGTTAGAATCACCAGCAAGAATGCCTAAATTTTTGAAAAAGAAAAAAGATGCCTAACGGAAAAACACATGATAAAATAACAATATTTTTCATACCCATATTATTAGGTATATTAGTTATATTGGGACTTCCATTAATAAGTATAATTATACTCTCTATATCATTTTTAATAGGCTCCTTTATGTTTAATGGAGATTTAGATATACATAGTAGACCTTATAGAAGATGGTGGCTCCTGCGTTGGATTTGGCTACCTTATCAAAATACATTTTCACATAGATCATTTTTTACACATGGTCTAATTATTGGTACTTTAATAAGATTGATTTATGTTGGAATTATACCTCTAATCATTATGATATTTTTAGGTATTGATTTTCAATTCTTATTCTCAAAAACAATGTTACTTTTTTATATTGGATTAGAACTGGGTTCTGCATTA
>Ga0256827_10001559_pt1 | contig 14690 bp, 12 predicted proteins | sample CV84metaG_FD_185977 | JGI IMG/M metagenome (GOLD analysis project Ga0256827, IMG submission 185977) | Hydrothermal vent microbial communities from East Pacific Rise, Pacific Ocean - CV84 | ecosystem: Environmental > Aquatic > Marine > Hydrothermal vents | place: Pacific Ocean: East Pacific Rise... | reverse complement strand
ATAGCTTCTCAGACGGAAGTACTTACTACGCTGCATACACACAAGCTAAAGAGGATTAGAGTTTACTACAGTTGAGTTCCCACCACATAAAGGCAAATGACAAGCCTGTTGTTTTTGCTATGGTCTCATCAAATATAAACTTTTTTAAATCAGATATAGGTATATAAACTACCTCTATCTGCTCTTGTTCTATGCCACCACCCTCTGAGACTTTTAAAGAGTCATCAACCTCAACATAGTAAAGAGTCTGTTTTGAACCTGCAAAGCCTACAGAGCTGTAAAAAGATGTAATTTTTTGCATACTCTCAATAGGAACTCTATAGCCACACTCCTCTTCTACTTCCTCTTGTGCTATTTGGGCTAAAGATAACTCTTTATCAACTATACCTGCACAAAGTTCTACTGTCATACCACTTTTATTTTGCATATATACAGCTGGTCTAAACTGCTTAACTAAAACAAAAGAGTCTCTCTCTTTATGGTAGATGAGTATAGCAACACTATCGTGTGCATTGAGTATTTCCCAACTTTTTGCTATACCATCTTGCTCATAAGTAGCTAAATTTGTAGATATAAATTTAGCATCTTCGAGTGGTTGAAGTTTAAAGTTCTTGATGTTTTGTTGCATTATTGTCCTTTATTATGCAATATAGTCCAAATTTTGAATTTTTCCATACATAGTTAGATTTATCTTTTTGTTCCATAAACTTTATTAATTTCTTCTTTTTCTTTTTTGCATCTTTAATAACAAGTTTACTATACTTTTTCTTACCTGGAATTGCTCTTTTTAAAACTTTCATGGGGTCTACCCAACGACCTCTCTTCTTTAAACCAAAATGTAAATGTGGTCCTGTACTTCTTCCCGTACTTCCAACATAACCAATAATTTGACCTTTTTTAACTCTTTGACCTTTTTTTACTTTTATTCTACTCTGATGAGCATAGAGAGACTCATACCCCTTTGGATGTTTTATTTTTACTACCTTACCATAACCACCCATCCATCCAGCAAAACTAACTCTTCCACTATATACAGCTAAAAGAGGTACTCCTCTTCTTGCTCCAAAATCTGTACCATGATGTGGTCTATAACGGTGAAGTATAGGGTGCCATCTTCTATAAGAAAAACTAGATGTTACACGCACACGCCGTAAAGGCATATTGAATTTATCTGAACGCTCTCTAATAAGTTTTTTATGAACAAGATCACCTTTTTTTGTAAAGCTTATTAGTTTTCCTTTCTCCTTATGCCCATATCCATCTTCATCTGCATATATAAACTTTGTTTTACCTCGTGATTTTATACTAACTACTTCAATCTTTGGCATATGATAAGTATAACCTAGTCTTGTTTTTTGATGATAGTAAAACGATAACTCATCACCTTTTTGTAGATTTCGTGTATTTAGAGTATTTTTAAGTACTTGTCCTATTCGTTTTGCTATTTTTGCTTGATTTAAAACTTTTTGAGTATCGTTAGATGGATTTGATTGTATTTTAAGATGGGCAAAATATGTATGTTTTTTATATGATATAGGAATAATATCAAAGCTATATTTGTGAGTATCTCTATCTTTTACAAGATGTATTTGCATCTCTTCATTTAGAGGGATTAAAGCTTGTATAAGATTACCTGAATTATCTATAAGTTCATAATATTCTGCATCCCTTTGAATTTCTGTTAAAAATTTTGTATCTTCCTGAGAGATAGATTTAAGAAGACTATATGGAATATTATGACTATCAAGATACTCAGAAAATGTATCTCCACTTTTCCAGTTTTTTTGTGTTATTTTCATACCAAAAGTAAGTGATAATGTAAAAATAAATATTAAAATATACTTCATTTTACTCCAAAAATTATAGATTGGCAAAATTATAACTCTTTTTTCCTGATGGTATCTCATATAATCAATAAAGTTTTAATATTTTACTTGTATAATCAAATTATTATTTAAAAAGGATCGCTATGCGTAAAATAGTATTAATCGCTTTAACTTCATTACCTCTTTTAGCAGGTTTTTTCCCACATACTGTAAATACTTCAATTAAAAGTGTTTCAGGTAATAGTATTACTATGAATTCATCATTTCCACAAAATGGAATGAGTGGTGTGATTATTCACAACTATGGCAACAATATAAAAGCAGTAACATCAAATATAGTGCAAACTGCCAAAGGTCAAGCAAAAGTCATTGGTAATGATATAATTGCACATGATGAACTCCCAACTATAAAAACAGCCATGGCAAAAGGAGATAAAGTTATAGGTGGCTACCTATATGATAATGTTTTACTTCTTGCTCCTGATGCAAATACTTACTCTAAAGTAACAAAATCATATAACAAACATTGGATTCATCCAGATCTATATGCTACACATTTAGCTCAAGAGGGTGAAAATATACCTACAAAAGAGAATCTTGCTAAATTTGCTAAAAAATATCACATAGGTCTTATTTATATCATTAAGAAAAACTCTTCTGTTCTTCTTGATCCAATAAGTGGAAGCTATGTAGGTAAAAAATCTGCTGAAAAATTACCAACTAAAGCAAGACTTCCTTTCTTTATGCGTTTTGATGAAATAAACTCTGGTCTATTTTCAAGTAGCTACAAAGGTACTTACTACGACTTAATGGAGACACTATAGTGTTAGATAAAAAACATATAGAGAGCTTAGAGACACTTGTAGGTAAAGATAATGTCTATTCAGATAAAGCTCATATGATAGCTTACTCTTACGATGCTACAAGAACAAGATTTGAACCAGATGCAGTTGTATTTCCAAGAGATGAAGATGATATAAGTCGCATACTTGTCTACTGTAATCAACATAAAATAGTCATAACTCCTCGTGGAGCAGGTTCTGGTTTTACAGGTGGAGCATTACCAACTAATGGTGGTATAACTCTCGCTATGGAAAAACATATGAACAAAATCTTAGAGATAGATATGGAAAATATGGTAGCAGTAGTTCAACCAGGTGTTATAAATATGGATTTACAAAAAGCTGTTGAGGAGGTAGGTCTATTTTACCCACCAGATCCTGCTTCTGAGGAGTACTCTACTATTGGTGGAAATGTAAGTGAAAATGCTGGTGGAATGCGTGCAGCAAAATATGGAATTACCAAAGATTATGTTATGGCTCTTCGTGCTGTTCGTGCAAATGGAGACATCATTAGAGCAGGAAAAAGAACCATTAAAGATGTAGCTGGATATAACATAGCTGGTATACTCATTGCTTCTGAGGGTACACTAGGTGTTATAACAGAGATAACTCTAAAACTCATACCAAAACCAAAATTTACAAAAGCATATATGGGTATATTTCCATCAGTTGATGATGCTATGAATGCTGTATTTAAATCTCTAGCTAATGGTGCAAACCCTGTTGCTATTGAGTTTATGGACTCTTTAGTAGTTCAAGCTCTTAAAGAGAAACTAGGTGTTGAGTTACCTAAAGATGCGGGAGCATTACTCATAGGAGATGTAGATGGTAATGTCATAGAGGAGGTAGAGTTTCAACTAAAAACACTTGAAGAGTCATTTAAAGAGAATGGCTCACAAGAGTTTGTAGTAGCCCATGACTCAAGCCAAAGAGATAAACTATGGTACGCTAGAAAAAATGCTTCTCCTTCCATTACCATATTTGGTAGTAAAAAGTTAAATGAAGATATATCAGTACCAAGATCTATGTTACCTAAAGCTCTAAAAAATATATATGAAATAGGTGATAAATATGGATTTAAAGTACCTTGCTTTGGTCACTCTGGTGATGGAAACATACATGTAAATGTAATGGTAGATGGTTCAGATGAAAAGCAACTTGAAGATGGACATAAAGCCATAGAAGAGATATTTGAAATGGTTGTAGAGATGGGTGGTACTCTTAGTGGAGAGCATGGTATAGGCACAAGTAAGGCACCATTTATGAATATTGCTTTTAATAACTTAGAGATGCAACTATTTAAAGATTTAAAAAATGCTTTTGATCCAAACAATATTTTAAACCCTGGTAAAATGGGCTTACCATCATAAAACTATAAAGGACTATAGATTATAAAAAATACTCAACCAAAAAAAATAGTTAAAAACTACTACATATTTTTGCGTGATTTCTTTTATGATCTGTTTGATGATAAAATTGGTCACTACGCATCTAGCCTAAGTTGGAGTACCATATTTTCTATTATTCCTCTTTTAGTTATACTACTTTGGATTTTTACAAATATGCCAGTTTTTCACTCAATGCATGATCAATTAGAGTCACTTATTTTTAATAACTTAATGCCTACAAACTCTAAAGATGTAATGGGTTATATAAATACTTTTATGGATAACTCATATAAACTAGGATATGTTGGACTATTTTATGTTACATTTGCAGCTATTATGTTTTTTAAGAACTATGACTACATAGTTAATGATATTTTTGATGTTCCTAGTAGAGGTATAGTTAGTGCTTTTAAAACATACACTATACTAATAATTGCTATACCAATAATGATGGGTGTATCATTTTATCTCTCTACAACTGTACAAAGCTACCTAGATAAGACTACAATAACTAGCTACATACACTTACTATATTTTTTACCATTTTTAATGGTATGGATGATCTTTTACATACTATACCAATATTCAGCAAATACTAAAATAGAGTTTTCTGCAGCAATGACAAGCTCATTTATTACATCTCTAATATGGTATCTCTCAAAGAGTGGATTTGTATTTTATGTTGTACACAATAAAACTTACGCATCAATTTATGGGAGTATCTCTACAATACTATTTTTTCTTCTATGGATATATATATCTTGGGCTATATTTTTACATGGGTTAAAGTTTTGTGATCTACTCAATAGAGAAGATGAGATAGAACATATTTAAAAAATATAAATTCCATAAATTAAAACTAGAAATAGAGTTAGCAAGAAAAACTCTCTTCTAGCAATAGCAAAAATCGATAAAAATATATATGCTATACTCATCCACATAGGCAATAACTCTACTCTACTCTCAATAGGTAAATGAAATAAATACAATAAAGCCCCATCTAAAAGATCTCCTATACCTAAAACATGAAGTAACATAGATAGAGGATAAAAAGGTATAAATAGCAAAGATAGTATGGGTGATAGAAGTTGATAGAGACTAGTAACTCCAAATATGCTATGAATTATGGGTAACATTAATAAAAATATACCAATTGGTATAAAAAGCAGAGAGATTATAGTTTTACTATACTGTTTTGTATATTTTAAAATCAAAAATATATAGAACACACCTGCAACAGAGAGCCAAAACCCTAAAGAGACTAAAAGAGAGGGAAACAAAACCATAAGCATTAGCATAACTAAAGTCAAAAACATAAAGTTAAATATCTCTACTCCCATCAGTAAAAAAAACCAACCAGCAAGTGCCATAGCAAAAGAGCGTAAAAGTGATGGAGGAGCATCTACAAACCATAAGTATGTACCTAAAATCAACATAGTTACTACTCCTACATCTAGTAGTGCATGTCTATATGGAAATCTTTTTTGCTGTAGAGGTCTATAGAAGAAGAGTAACAAATTATAAACCATTATCCAAAGTATTCCTAAGTGAAAACCACTCAACGCAACTAAATGACTTACTCCTAAGAGTGAAATTTTTTCTCTTAACTCTTTATCTAAGGGAGTTGCAAAAAATATGGCACTATAAAAACTCTTTATCTGACTATTTTTATGTTGATATGCAACTACTAAAGACAATCTATCTTTTGTACCTAAATGGAGTTTTTTAACCTCTTTAATACGACTATTTACATAGAAAACACCTAGAAAGTCCATAAAAGTTATGTTTACGGTTGGAAATATCTGTAGTCTTATTTTTGTATTTGAAAAATCATATTTTTTATAAGTAGTAGTATAAAATCTATATTTATCTTCTGCATATAGTTTAAGTACTGTATACTCTTTACCATTTTTTTCTTTTGTATAAGAGTTTAAAACTTTTGCATAAGTAAAGTAAAAAGGTTTAGTTATAAACTCTCTATAGTCTCTATACTCAAAACCTACTCTAACAGCTATAAGTAAAACTAAAAAAGCTAAAGTTAAAAGGAACTCTTTTTTAGTCTCAAAAACTTTAGGTTTTAACATCTTTAAATAGGAGGCATCTCTATTGTACCTACATTTGCAGGTATGTCTGCATCTTCATACTCTATCTCAAAAGCTGGGCTTGTTGTTTTATCTACAAAACGAGTAAAGTTCTTTTGAAATACAAGTTCAACTGTTCCAGTTGGTCCATTTCTCTGTTTTCCTATGATTATCTCTGCATCTTCTTGTGATTTTTTTCTAAATTCAGAGGTATAATCTTTACCCTCAGCCTTAGCTTTCATCTCTTTTTCTTTCTCTTGAGCCTCTCTGTAGACATCATCTCTATATACAAATAAAATAATATCGGCATCTTGCTCAATAGCTCCTGACTCTCTTAAGTCACTAAGCATAGGTCGTTTATTGTCTCTACTCTCAACTCCACGATTAAGTTGTGAGAGTGCTACAATAGGTATTTGTAACTCTCTAGCTAACTGCTTTAAGCCTCTTGAAATTTCAGAAACCTCTTGTTGTCTTCCTTCTCGTCCACCATCTCCAGACATTAACTGTAAGTAGTCAATAATTGCTACAGATATTTCAGGGTGTTGGCTTTTTAGTTTACGAAGTTTTGATCGAACATGGTGTATGGTAGCATAACCACCATCATCAACAAAGAGTTTCTTTTTAGATATTTCATCTGTAGCAGCTGAGAGTTGACTCCACTGTTCATCTTGTAAATCACCTACTCTTAGTGCTTGTAGAGGTATTGATGTTTTAGCAGAGAGTAGCCTAAGCATCAACTGTTCAGCTGGCATCTCTAGTGAGAAAAAAGCAACCCCCTCATCTCTCTCTATGGCTTTTAGTGCCATGTTTAATACAAGTGCCGTTTTCCCCATAGCAGGTCGTGCAGCAATTATGACTAAATCCCCTTTACCAAAACCTGATGTTTTATCGTTAAGATTTCTAAAACCTGTATCTGTACCAATAAGTTTTGAGTTACCTAAAGCCTTTAGGCGATTTATCTCATCCATCATAGCTAGTGTTATATCTTTTGACTCTCTAAAGTCTTCATTTGTGTTATTTTGAGTAATCTCATATAGTTTTTTTTCTACAAGATTCATAACCTCTTCAGCAGGTAAATCATCCTCAATAGTAACTTTTTTAATCTCAGTAGCCAATGTAGCTAAAGCTCTTTTACTTGATTTTGCTTTTATCTCACCTAAATAAGCACTAGTATTTGAAATTGGGTTTGCTGAGAGTAACTCTAGCATAGCAACTTCATCAAACTTACCCATGCCAACTAGCTTAGTACGCAAAAACTCTTCATCTATAGGTTTTTCAGTACGACTAAGATCTTCCATAGCTGTAAATACATGCTGATGAAAAGGCAAATAAAAATCTTGATGGTTAAGCTTAGAAGCTATCTCTTCATAAATCTCAGGATCAAAAACAATAGCCGATAAAACAGCTCTTTCTATGTTTAGGTTGTACATATTATCCATTAGTTAACACCTTTTGCAAACTCTTCAACCTCTGCTACAAATCTGTCGACTAACTCATTTTCTGGTAATTTTGCTACTACTTCACCTTTAACCATGACTAAACCTGAACCTTTTCCATAGGCTATGGCAACATCTGCATGTTTTGCTTCACCTATTGCATTTACAACACAACCCATAACAGACACATCCATAGGTGTTTTTATATGTGCTGTTCTTTTCTCTACCTCTGCTACAGCAGAAACCAAGTCAGCTTCTATGCGTCCACAAGTTGGGCAAGAGATGATATTTAACCCCTCTTTAACTCTACCAGAGTCTTTTAGTATAGCTTTTGCTACTTTTATCTCCTCTTCTAGTTCACCTGTTATAGAAACTCTCATAGTATCACCAATACCATCTAGTAGTAGTGTTCCCAAACCAATAGCAGACTTTACAGTAGCGTGAAAAATAGTACCAGCTTCTGTTACACCTAGATGAAAAGGGTAACTATTTTTAGGTCTTAACATTCTATAGGCATCTACTGTTCTATCTACATCTGATGCCTTTAGAGAAATTTTAATATCTGTAAAATCTAAATCTTCTAAAAATTTAATATTATAATCTGCACTAGCTACCATACCATCAGCAGTTGCTCCATACTTTTGCTCAAACTCTTTTTCAAGAGAACCAGAGTTTACTCCTATTCGTATGGGGAGTGAACGATCTTTACAAGCCTTTACTATCTCTTTTATGCGACTCTGTTCACCTATATTTCCAGGGTTAAAACGGATACAATCTACCCACTTAGCAGCTTCAAGTGCTAACCTGTAGTTAAAGTGTATATCGGCTATTAGTGGTAGAGATATTTGCTCTTTTATCTCTTTTAGAGCTAAAGCAGCTTTCATACTAGGCACAGCCACACGAACCATATCTGCTCCTGCAAAATGTAGTCTATTTATCTGCTCTACTGTTGATTTTATATCACTAGTATCTGAATATGTCATAGACTGTACAGATATTGGAGCATCACCACCAACTGCTACATCACCAACAAATATTTTTTTTGTTTTAACTCTCTCTTTCACTATACAACCTTCATTTAAATTACGATATTTTATCTAAATATTCTTCATTTATGAGAATTCAACAGGATCCATATCAATCTCAATTTCACGACAATTCACAGAGTGTAAGGCTTTTAAAAGTTCTACTCTTTGCTTAGATTTTAAAAGAATATTAAACCTAAATTTATTTGCTATTTTCTCCACAGGTGCTTTACCGTGTCCTACTATCTCTATGTTTTGAAACTCTTTTAGTTTTGTAACGGTATCTAGTGTTATTTTACCTGCTTTTTTCTCATCTTTATGTGCTACCAATATGCGTGCTAAAGAGACAAATGGTGGATACTCAGCAATTTTTAAAAATTCTAACTCATCTTTTATAAAATCTTCATAATCATTTAAATATGTTTTAAAAAACTCTGCATCACCTGTTTGAACTATGACTTCAGACTCTTTTGCTCTTCCACTTCTACCTGCTATTTGAAACAGTAGACTAACTGCTCTTTGTCTAGCTCTATAGTCAGCCAATCCCAATATATGGTCAAGTCCCATAATAATACTTAATGTTATATTTGCATAGTCATGCCCTTTTGAGAGCATCTGTGTACCTAAAAGTACTTGACTCTCTTTAGATTCAAACCTCTTAAGTGCATCTTTCAACTTTTTGGCAGTTGTTATGCTATCTTTGTCAAACTGTTCTATCTTAATACCCTCTATTGCATCCTCAATAACTTCTATGGCTTCAACTGTACCCATACGATTACTCTTCAATGGAGTATGCCCACACTTAGTACAACTATCTACTATGGCTTCTGTAAAATTACAATAGTGACACTTTAAATGTCTATATTTTCTATGAAGAGCCATGCCTACAGAGCAATAGGGACAAAGATGAGTTTTACCACAACTCTCACAATATAGGTACTTAAAATTACCCCTTATTGGTAAGAAAACAAGTGATTGATCGCCATTTTTATAGTGTCTATTTACACTACTTAAAATTGTACTATTTATACTGTCACCTACTATAAATCTGTAATTTTTTTTAGTTAGTATATAAGGCTTCTCTAACTTTATAACATCATACTTATAGTAAGAGCTAATTGATGGTGTAGCAGAAGCTAAAAGAACTTTTGCTCCAAGCTTTTGCCCTATTAAAATAGCAATATCTCTAGCATTGTAGCGAGGTCTACTATTTGCCTTATAGGAGTCGTCATGCTCCTCATCTACTACTATCAGCCCCAAATTTTGTAATGGTACAAAAAGAGCAGACCTAGCTCCTGCTACTATTTGTACTGTTCCATCCTCTATACCTTTAAGTATGGAGTCTTTTCTCTTTTTTGTTAATTTTGAGTGCCACATAGCTACACTATCATCAAAATAAACTTTTAATCTCTTCTCCATTTGAGGAGTTAAAGAGATTTCAGGCATTAAAAATATGCAAGTTTTTTTCTCTTCTAACATTTTAGCCATTAATGCAATAAATATTTCTGTTTTTCCAGAACCAGTTACTCCAAAAAGTAGTGCTTTATCTTTTTTTAAAAGTTTTTTATAAACCTCATTTTGCTTGGGACTTAATTTTAATATAATATTATTATGTTTATTTACATCTTTTTGGTGGGTTAGGAAACCCACCCTACGGTATGGGATGAAGAGTGAAATAGCTTCTGAAAATGAAGAGAAGTAGTACTGAGCTATAAATTTTGCAATTTCTATTTGATTAGAGTTGTAATAAGTACTTAATATTGTAATAATTTCAAATGTTTCAAATGTAGGTTTTTCTACCTCTTGAACTACAACTGCACTCTTTTGTGTACTCTTTAAAGCTATAGTAACAATAGAACCCACTTCTATTGTTAACTCCGATGAGTAAGTTAATTCTGGTGCAGAGGAACGAAGCAGAGAGACTTTATAGTAATTCAAATATATTAATTATTCGTAATCTTTAGAGCCAGACTTATATACCAATCTATTTTTCTTTAACTCAAAGACAACATCTCCTGTTGGTCCATGAAATGTATATGTAGGTACAGCTTCTGTTCCACCTGTCTCCCATCCTCCACAACTAGCATCTTCACAACCCTTAACATCATACTCTAACATTTCTGTAAAATTCTCTCCAACTGTAGTTTTATTCATATCTACAAATGAGCCACGAAGTAAAAGTTTTTGTCTTTCAGTTGATAGTGCAGATCTTACAGATGCCACTGTAACCATTGCTCTTGTAATAACAGCATCATCACGAGTAGCAGCAAACTTTGGCACTGCAATAGCAGAGAGAATACCTATAACAACTATTACAAATACTAGCTCTATCATAGTAAATGCTTTTCTAGATTTTACTTGCATATTGATTCCTTTATGTTAAAATAACTTAAACTATTATATCATAAAAGTATCTAACTCCAAACTTAAGTACTGTTTTTTTTATGATTATGTATACTCTGTCTGAAGAGTATACACAAAATAAGACTAATACTTAAGCCTATTACCCTTTAATGGTACAGGATAATCCCCAGCATCTATAGTTTGTTGTAAACTTAAACAAAGAGGATCTCCTCCTGCATTACCGTGGCTTAGAGTTAAGTTCATATCTCTTGAGTTTGTTGTAATAGTCAGCTTTATACAATCATCGATTGTATTCATTTTTATTTTTGCTACTTTACCACCATCTTCTAGCGTTGCTTTGCCTTGAGCTACAAGACTTTTCATAACTACAGACATTTCAGTTATATCTGATGATGATACTCCATAAGATAATGCTCTCTCCCCTGCTTCATTTGCAGTTGCAGCAACTGCTCTTGCAAGTACTGTTATTCTAGCATCATCTCTTGTAGCTGTTAATTTAGGTATGGCAATTGCTGCTAAAATACCTATTATAACAATAACAAATACAAGTTCAATCATTGTAAAAGCGTCTCTATGCTTAACAGATGTATGCATAAGTCAACCTTTTGACTTTAATCAACCTTTATACAATCATAACTGTAATAATAATTTGATAAATAAAATGTTATTGAAGAAAAAAATTGTTAAAGAAGATTAAATAAATAATATGAAGACTCCTAGCTAAAAGCTAGGAGAGTATAGAGTTTTAGATAGTTACTATCTTTTTACTCTTGAACCACCAAATACTAATGTAGTTACATTATCAGCAGCTTCACTGTCAATAATACCATTAGCTTTAGCTAATTTATATACTTCTGTAGATACAACAGCTGGACAAGCAGTACCATCTGTAGCTGCATTTTTTACAGTAATGTTACCATCAGTAGTATTAGCACCACCAGCAGCAATTGTAAAACATTTTGCAACAGCATCTGAACTTGTAATTGAAGCGGCTTTAATCTCACCAGTAGCAGTATACTCTGCACCTAGGTTATCTACAGCTTGTCTAATACTTGCAATTTCACCTGAAATTTTAGCATCATCTCTTGTTGCTGCTAGTTTTGGGATAGCAACGGCTGCTAAGATACCAATAATTACGATAACAAAGATCAATTCGATCATTGTAAAACCTTTTCTCATGTTTGTGTTAGTCATGATAAACTCCTATTAAATTTTAGTACCAGTTCAATAACTGATCTATCAAATGATACTATTTTATAACTTAAATAATTATAAAACTAAATAGTTTTTTTATACTCATTTAGTGAATATGCAAAAGTTTTCACACGAATTTTAATAGAACCACTAGGTTTATTGGCATCTATATCATGCAGAGTCAAGTGAGGAGTTCTTGATGCTCCTAAGATTTTATCTACTATGGAATAGGTAGGAGCATCATGCCCACACTTAAAAGAACTCAAATCTACCACTGCTATGTTTGGGTGTCTTGCTGCAAACTTAGCAGCCCACACTTTTTGTGATGAGTTAGTAGAGTAGTTCTCCTCCCATACATCTTGTATGTCAAAAATAGAACCAATGCGTTTTGCTTCTAAATCATCTTTAAAGTAAGGCTTTAAATACTCCTCATCTTTAGGAATGGCACGCATAGATAGTGTTTTAAAACCTAAAGATTGAAACTCATCTAGTACTTCATGGTTTATACCAGGGTCAGAGTGGTAAGGTCTTCCAAGTAGAAGTATGACAACTTCCCTCTTAGCTACAGCTTCATCTAGTATATCTTTACCATCTTTCATTATCTCTTCATCATTTAACTTTAGTGCTTTGGATGCTTGTTCTACTGCCCAAGAGTTTTCATCTTGAGTAATTTGAAGTTTTTCACCCCAAGTTGCAAATAGCTGTTTTTTAAGTAACTCTACATTATCAAAATTTAAAGCATCATCTACATAAGTTACATTTTTCTCTTCAAATAAATTTTTCTCTTTAGTAAATGATGACCAGACAACTTTAGGTGTACCAGATATAACAGGACAAGATGTTTGTCCCATTGTATGCTCAACATAACCCACTAACTCTGTAATAGCTGGAAACCAAATAAAATCAAACTTTTTTCTTGCATATCTCTTACTATATAGTAGAGAGTAAATATGTGACTGTGCTACTTTAGCAGGATAACATGAATCAACTGAACCATATTTTGCACCCTCTAAGTACATATCTTCATTAGTAAATGAGGAGAACTGTATATTTAGTGCTGGTATATCTAACGCCTCTAGGTAAGTTCTTAAAAATGGTGCTAGAGAGTAAATATTTAACACTTTTGGAATAGCAATATTTAATGTTTCTCGTACTCTTCTACTCTCTTTTAAACTCTCTTTGAAATTTCTTGTGACCTCTTTTCTTAGAGTTGGACCCCACCCACCAAGGGTTAGCTTTACTTGTTGCTCTTTTACTAACTCTTGACTTGTAGGTTTACTCTCTAACTCATAGTTAGGAGAGAAGAGTTTCATAGACTCTTTTTTAACTAAGTTAGGAGTAGTAGTTTGTAAAGCTTTTCTTGAACTCTTTAACTTTTTAAACTCTTCAGCTGACTCAACAGTACCATCTTCACATGCAAAACCTGCAATATATCTAACAACATCGGAGCTTGGAGTTTGAGTATCTATAAATGTTCTTGAACAGTTTATAGAACAGAAATGACATCTTGTACTCTCATCTGTTTTTGAAGTATATGTCATCTGTAAGGCTTCTTTTAGTCCTACAAATGAGGTTTCACCTCTTTGTTTAACTACACTTAATGCTTCAAGTGCTGCACCAAAAGCACCAGCTTCACCTGGATGTGGATGTACATCTACTCTTACATTAGGTACTCTACTTTTTATGTAGTCTATTTGTGCTTTTAGGGCTGCTTGATTGTATTGCGTTCCACCTTGAAGAACAAAGTGTTTACCAAAGGCTGCTAAAGATGGAGCTTGAACTACATACTGCCAAACATTTTTAGGAAGAACCTTAGATATGCCTGCAAATAACTCCTCTTTAGTGTAACCCTCTTTTTGAAAGTTTACTCTATCGGTATCTAAAAATACTGCACAACCATAGTTAAACATTGGTGCTTGTTTTGCTCTAAATGCAACATCTGCAAACTCTTCTACAGCTACACCAAACTGCTTTGCCATACTTTGAAGTAGAGTACCATTACCTGCTGAACATTGGTTAGAGAGACGAAAGTTTTTCATCATACCATTTTCCATAAAGAGTACTTTAATATCTTGCCCACCAATATCACAAATGACATTTATACTCTCTCCAAATACTCTTTGAGCAGATTTCATATGAGCTATAGTCTCTATGATATTTGCATCAGCTTTTAAAGCACCCTCTAGTACATCTGCTGCATAACCTGTTACACCTAAACCCTTAATATCATAAAAGCCATTTTGATTTTTTGCTTCTATTTTTTCTAAGAGTTCTACTGTATCTTGTATGGGGTTACCTTTTGAGAGTTGATAAACTTTTAAAAGTAAATCTCCATTTTCATCTACCACTACAGCTTTTGAAGATGTTGATCCACCATCTATGCCTAAGAAGCAAGTAGTTTTTTGTGTAAGTTTAGGCTCATCAAAAGGCTTAATACTATACTCATCTTTAAAAGCTTTTAACTCCTCTTCACTAGATACTAAAGGTGCATCACTATTTGAATTTGTACTTACTCCTCCTGTATCGACAAGAGT
>Ga0256827_10001558_pt1 | contig 14691 bp, 14 predicted proteins | sample CV84metaG_FD_185977 | JGI IMG/M metagenome (GOLD analysis project Ga0256827, IMG submission 185977) | Hydrothermal vent microbial communities from East Pacific Rise, Pacific Ocean - CV84 | ecosystem: Environmental > Aquatic > Marine > Hydrothermal vents | place: Pacific Ocean: East Pacific Rise... | reverse complement strand
TGTCAAAGATGGGCTTGTCTCTGTCAATGGAAAAAGTATCTCCAAGACTAGCTTTAAAGTGGTAGAGGGTGATGAGATAGCGTATGAGTTTAAAGAGGCTGAAAAACGGGTAGTTCCTCCTATAGATTTTGATGTAGAAGTACTTTATGAAGATGACTATCTACTTGTGGTAAATAAACCTTCTGGGCTTGTGGTACATCCTGCACCTTCTGTGAAAGAACCCACATTGGTGGACTGGCTCATACATAAGGGAATATCACTTTCTACTATAAGTGGGGAAGAGCGTCATGGTATTGTGCATCGTATAGATAAAGAGACTACGGGAGCTTTAGTCGTGGCTAAAACGAACGAGGCACATGAGAAGCTGAGTGAGCAACTACAAGATAAGAGCATGGGGAGGTACTACCTAGCACTCATAGACTGTCCACTCAAAGATGACACTATAGTAGACAAACCTATAGGACGTAACCCTAATAATAGGCTAAAAATGGATGTAGTCCCTCATGGGAAGTCTGCTAAAACTGCCTTTGTGAAGTTGACACAAACCAAGTATGATGTTGAACTTATAGCGGCTAAACTCTTTACAGGTCGTACCCATCAGATACGTGTACACCTCAATACTTTGGGACGCCATATCTTGGGTGATGATTTATATGGCTTTAAGACCAAAAGAGATAAAATACACCGAGTTAATCTGCACGCATATCTACTATATTTGGTACACCCCCAAACGGGTGAAAAAATGGAGTTTGTAGCTCCACTTTTTGATGATATGAAAACATATATGACAAAATATTTTGACCAAGGTGAAATCAATGAAAAAATCAACCCTCTTACTCTCGGCACTCTTTTTATTACTACTGAATAACTGTGGATCTAGTATCCAAGGAATGATGGTATATAAAACAGACTTAACATTAAAAACTATTACGCAAGTACGAGCACTACCAACACAAAATGCAGTAGGTTTCGAATGGGAAAAAATAGAAGATTATCGTGTACACGGAGTAAATATATATAGAGGAACACCAAATACAGGCCCATTAAAATTTGATCGTATTGGATCAGTAGGTAATCGTTATGCTACACACTTTGTCGATACCCATGTAACACCTAATAGAACATACTTATATACATTTACAACATACTCACTGGGTAGAGAATCTAAGCATGGTAGTATATTAAAAGTACAAACACGGCCAGCACTAAAAGGAGTATCTTTTCTAAAAGCTTATAAAGTAGCACCTAGAGCAGTTAAACTGTTATGGGCACCACATGCAGATAAAAGTATAAACCGTTATGTAATTGAGCGTTCAATCAATGGTGCACCATGGAAATATTTAACACAAGTAGATGGACAATTAGTAGCTGAGTATATTGATACATTTGTACAAGCTGGTAATAGTTATAATTATCGCGTTATTGCTAAAAGCTATGACAATATATTGACACAACCTAGTCAGATAAGTACTGTAGCACTTTAAGAGAGAAGAATGCCTCATTTAAAAGTAACTCCATTTGACAGCAAGATAGTATTGCACTCATTGGAGCAGAGTAGTGTTATGAAGTTTAAAGCGAAATCACTTACATCTGATGATGAAATAATAGGGATTGAACATGCAGGAGAAGAGTTTTTACTTCAATTAAAACCTGATAGCAAAGCAACGTTATTGAAGTATGATAAAGTGACTAGACCACTTAAAGTGAATATACTTAAAGAAGCTATTGGTATAGTAGCTGATGAAGTTAAGTTAGATATTTTAAGTTCTAATATAGCAATGTCAAATACTAAACCTGCATTATCTTCTCAGTATTTTAAAAAAATAGAAGATTTTGAGAATATTACTTTTTCTAAAGAAAAAGTTTCAATAGAAGTGGGCTTTGGGTCAGGTAGGCATTTATTATATCAAGCACAAAAAAATCCAGATACATTATTTATCGGACTTGAAATTCATACCCCCTCAGCACAGCAAGTACTAAAACAAATTGAGTTACAAAAATTAGATAATATTTGGGTAGTAAACTATGATGCGAGACTTTTTTTAGAGATGCTTCCTTCAAATCTTTGTACTCAAGTCTTTGTACATTTTCCTGTACCTTGGGATAAAAAGCCTCATCGTCGTGTGATTAGTAAATCATTTTTAGATGAATCGATGCGAGTTTTAGATATTGATGGGAGATTAGAGTTACGTACCGATAGTGATAAATATTTTTGGTATGCCTTGGAAACTTTCTTTTCTGTACCTAAAACAGAAATAGAAGTTCGTAAAAATGAGTCTTTAGAAATCACCTCTAAATACGAAGCCAGATGGCAAAGACAAGAAAAAGATATTTATGATGTGTATGTTAAATCTAAGGAGAAGTCTGAAGATAAAGAATTAGTACTTGATTTTAATTTTAATATTGTAAAATATAGAAATGGTCTTGAAGAGTATATCTCTAAAGAGGCTATGGTCTTTGATGGTTACTTTGTACACTTTGAACGTTTATATAAAACTGAAGATGAAAAATTATTGATCAAGTGTGCATTTGGAAGCTTTGATAGACCAGAACATAAATATATTATACTAGATAAAATGTCTTGTCGATACTTTGTTTCTCCTCCTGTGAAGACAAAGGTAAACTATGAGGCACATAAAAAAATTATGGAGTTACTTAATGTCTAATGTTATTTCAGCTTCACACTTGACGCTTGCTTATGATAATAAAGAAGTTATAAAAGATGCAACATTTAATATAAAAAAAGGTGAATTTATATTTATTACTGGACCCAGTGGATCAGGCAAATCAACACTATTAAAAGCACTTTATGGACAGATAAAAGCGAGTGAAGGTAATCTTGTAGTAGGTGGTATAGATTTGGCATCTGCGCGCCAAAGTAAACTCCAAGAATTACGTACACACTTGGGTATTATTTTTCAAGATTATAAATTAGTCAATGAATGGACTGTGGCTAAAAATGTTGTTTTACCTCTTATGATTGCAGGATATTCAGTAGATGTCCAAAATACACAAGCACAGCGACTTTTAAAGCATGTAAAGCTATCGGAACATGGAAATAAGTATCCATTAGAACTTTCTGGTGGAGAGCAACAGCGTGTAGGCGTAGCTCGTGCACTTTCTAAAAACCCTGTGGTAATATTAGCAGATGAACCAACAGGTAACTTGGATGATTACTCTTCTAATGTTATTTGGGATTTGATGGAAAATGCATGTCAACAATTAGAGACTACTGTACTTGTGGTGACACATAAAATACCATCTATATTTTCTTTACCATATAGACATTTCATTATAGAGAATAAGGGTGTATATGAAGTTCATTAAAAATCATCTTATGTTTTTGTTACCACTTATTGCTATTTTATTGGGTGTAGAATTCTATTTGGTATTTGATAGAACGACCGATTCTTATGAAAAAGGTTTACAAGAAGGTTACTCAATGTTAGTGGTTACACACAAACCTGCTAGTTTAGAGACTTTACAAGAACTCAATAATCATATTAGTTCAAGTGAAAAAATTCAGCGTGAGAATATTGTTGAAAAAATTGCAAAAGGTGTAGATAAAAATGCTGAAAAAGAAATTTTGAATGCTTTACCACACTTTTATACAGTTAGGTTAGATAGTTATTTAGATATATCGAACTTAAATAAAATTAAGCAAGATTTAGAAACGCATCCAAATATTAAAAATGTAGAGACCTTTGGTAGTTCTTATAGTGCAAGTTATAGGTTATTTGCATTTTTAAAATTGATATTAAAAATATTTATTGTATTTATGGCAGTTGTAAGCCTGTTCTTGATTATAAAGCAGATGGAAATTTGGAAATATGCACATAAGCAACGAATGCAGGTGATGGAGACATTTGGTGCACCACTCATGCTTCGTTCAGGTATACTCTTCAAAGTAGCGATAATGGATGCCATTTTTGCTACTATTTTTACCACATTATTTTTCCTCTATATAAAATTACAATGGGCAGCGAATTCTGGTATTGATATAATTGTACAAAATAAAGATGCGTTATTTAAAATGACTGATATACTTATTTTACTGCTTGTTGCCTTACTTATAGTAATAGCTGCAGTGTATACAGTAGTCTTTACGGCTAAGGGAGAAGAGGAGTGAAACCTTATATTATTTGGTTTTTTGTAGTAACTTCTTTACTCTTCTCTGCTTCTACTACTACTAAAATTCAAAATTCAAAAAAAGATTTATCAGCTACTAATAGCGCAAAAAAGAAAGCAAGTCGTAAATTAGGTAAAATTGCTTCAGATATTAAAAAAGCAGAAAAAGATATTGGTTACTTAGCACGTAAACTTGAAAAATTGAGTGCAAGTCAAGAAAAAAATGAAAAAAAGTATCAAGAATTAAAAAAAGAGTTAAAAGTCTCTGAAGCAACTTTATCAGAGACAAGCCATGAAATAGAAAAAAAGCATAAAGCATTTGTATCTTTACTTTCTGATCAATTTTCTGTTATATATGCGATGCAACAGTTCGAAAACCCTACAGAAGAATCTATCATATCTTATGAAGTCTATAAAGCGTATAAAAAACATAATGCTGAAGAGTTAGAAGCATTAAAAAAAGAGATAGCTACACTAAAAAAAACTAAAAAGAATAAAAAATATAAACGTGATATGACTAAAAAAGCCATTACGAATATAGAGAAAAAAAGAAAGCTTTATATCGCAGAAAAAAAGAAAAAAAAGAAGCTTGTTAGAAAATTAAATGAAGATGAAGAAAAATATCAAGCAAAATTACAAAACTTAGTAGACAAACAATCTTCTTTACGTAGTACTTTGGCAATGCTTAATGTATTACATACTAAAGAGGTAGAAGAAGCTAAAAAACGTGCAGCGGCAAGAAGAGAGGCGATACGTCTAGAGAAAGAACGTCTACGTAAAATACGTAAAGCAAAAGTATTGGCACGTGAAAAAGCGAGAAAAGCAAGAGCTGCAATTAGATTAGCCAAAACAGAAAAAGCAAAAAAAGCAGCAAAAAAAGCAGCAAAAGCTGCAGAAAAAGAATCAAAACGTGTACAAAAACAAGAGTATAAAACCAGTGAAAAAGTAAGAAAAGTAAACTCTTCGTATAAAAAATCAAAAATCTATGCATATAAAGGTGGAAAGACTATTTCTCCTCTATCTGGTGCAAGGCTAATTAAGAAATTTGGTACTTATGTAGACCCAATATATAAGATTAAAATTTTTAATGAATCTGTTACTTTAAAAGCACCAAATAGTGATGCAAAAGTTAAAAATGTACTTAATGGTAAAGTGGTGTTTGCGGGTAAAAGTTCCATGCTTGGCAAAGTAGTAGTTGTTGCACATAATGGTAAGATGCATACAGTCTATGCAGGGCTCTCTAAAATTGCACCTACAATTCATGTAGGTAGTAAGATTAAAAAAGGATATATCATAGGAAAAGTAGCTAAAAAACTAATGTTTCAAGCTACAAAAAACTCTAAGCATATTAACCCTATGAAGTTGATACGTATTTAATTAAACCCTACCTAACCAACCTTTAGATATAATCGCGAAATTCATAATAGGGGCTTACTTTGATTAAACGTGTTTTGGTAAAATTTTCTGGTGAAGCTTTGGCTGGTGAAGAGGGTTATGGAATTGATACAAAAATTCTTAATTTCATTGCTGGTGAGATAAAAGGTCTAGTAGAAGCTGGTGTAGAGGTGGCTATCGTTGTGGGCGGTGGTAACATCATTCGTGGTGTTTCTGCTGCTGCTGACGGTATTATTACCCGTACATCTGGTGACTACATGGGTATGTTGGCTACAGTGATAAACGGAGTAGCTATCCAAGAAGCACTAGAGCATGCTGGACTTGAAGCGAGACTTCAGTCGGCTATAGATATGCAAGAGATAGGTGAAGCATTTATTGTACGTCGTGCAAAGAGACATCTTGAAAAAGGTAGAGTTGTTGTATTTGCGGGAGGGACTGGTAATCCATTCTTTACCACAGATACAGCGGCAACTTTACGTGCTTCTGAAATTGGTGCACAAATGTTGATTAAAGCGACTAAAGTAGATGGTGTATATGATAAAGATCCTAATAAATTTGATGATGCAGTGAAACTTGATACTCTTAGTTATGACCAAGCATTAACTGACCATATTAAAGTAATGGATGATACTTCTATTGCACAAGCTAAAGAGAATGCTCTTCCAATTGTTGTGTGTAATATGTTTGAAAAGGGTAACCTGCTTTCAATCGTAAAAGGTGATAGATCACTGTGTTCTATTGTAGAATAAAACAGAAATAATAGTAAAACTCTCCAAAGGAAATAAAATGAGAACAGAAGAATTAACAGCAAAAGCATTAGAAAATGTAGATTTTGATAAATACCTACTTGCAAATGCAGTAGGGAAAAGAGCAGAAGCTATAGCAAATGGAGCACCATCTGTATTGGATATTGATATTACAGGGATGAAATACTCTGATGTAGCACTTCAAGAGATTGCAGAAGGTAAACTTGCTGTAAGTCTAGAGGATTAAGTTTCTTGGATGCTTTTCTTCTTAAAGCACAAAATATACATACGATAGAAGAGGCAACATCTCTTCTCTGGGAACAGGTACCCAATCCCCTACCTGAAACAATCAAAGCATTAGAACTTTCCCTTACTGCACATGATGGGCAAACACGTAAAAGTGGAGAACCTTATATTGTACATCCTATACTTGTCGCAGCTATTACAGCAGCATTTTCAAATGATGAAACAATGGTACAATCAGCACTTTTACATGATGTAGTAGAAGATACGACATTTGATATAGAAGATTTAGAACGTGAATTTGGTGATGATGTGGCACACATGGTTGAGGGGCTTACAAAGATTGTTGAAATTCGTGATATTGAACTTGTATCTTCTGATTCTAATGAAAGATTAATTAACTCAGCACTGACATTTAGAAAAATGCTTATAGCCTCGATAAAGGATATACGTGTTTTAGTAATTAAACTATGTGACAGACTGCATAATATGCTTACGCTTGATGCCCTTAGTAGTGAAAAACAAAAACGTATAGCCGAAGAGACATTGGTAGTATATGCACCTATTGCACATAGATTAGGGATTTCAAAACTTAAAAATCACCTAGAAGATTTGAGTTTTTACTATATCTATCCAGACGATTATAAAAAGATAGATGATTTTATACAATCAAATGCACAAAACTTACAGTTTAAACTCAATGCTTTTATTCAAAATGTAAAAGAGCTCATGCAAAAAGATGGTTTTGATGAAGATGCGTATGATATATTTGGTCGGGTAAAACATTATTATTCTATCTATATGAAGATGCATAGAAAAGGTGTGAGTATAGAAGAGGTATTAGATCTTTTAGCTGTGCGTATTATTGTAAAAAAATCTATAGAGTGTTATAGTGTATTGGGTCTAATGCATTTACATTTTACGCCTCTTATCTCTCGTTTTAAAGATTATATTGCTGTACCTAAAGAGAATGGATATAAGACCATACACACTACTCTTTTTAATGAAGAAGGGATTGTCGAAGCACAAATACGTACACAAGAGATGCACCAGTTAGCTGAATATGGTGTAGCGGCACATTGGAAATATAAAGAGGGTAAACAAGATGGTGTAAATTTGGACTGGTTAGAGTCTTTACATTATCAAAATGATTCAATTGAAGAGTTTTATGAACTTGCAAAAAGTGATCTGTTTTCTGAGGATATTACGGTCTTTTCTCCTAAAGGTGATTATTATACTTTACCTAAAGGTTCCATCGCACTTGACTTTGCATATGCTGTACATTCAGAAGTAGGTGCTAATGCAACACAAGTGCTTATCAATAAACATAAAGCACCATTGTTAACAGTTTTAAAAAATGGAGATATCGTTAATGTTATTAAAGACAATGAGCAACATCTTCATTGTTCTTGGTTAGATGCAGTAAAAACATCTAAAGCACAAGATGGTATACGTTCAGCGTGTAGGGCACGTATAAAAGAGGTGGATACATTGAGTGCCTATTTGATATTGGCAACACTTTTAATTCAAGATGCAAGTACTTTAAAACGATTAGTCGCTGAAGTAGAGAGAGAAGAAAGCATCTATAAATTACCTAATCAATTAGACTATTTAAAAGAGACACTTCATCAGCTTGCTTCATATATGGGTACACAAGAGGTACGATTTTGGGAGTTACTTAAAAAAGGGTACAAAAAACCTAAAATAAAAGAGATAGAGCATTTTCATTTTTATACAAACAAGGCTTTAGATGGTGTTGAGTTCGATTATTGTTGTCATCCAAAAGTTGGTGATCAAATTGTTGCATTTTATAAGGGGAGTAAGGCTATTATACATCATAAATTATGTAAAAAAGCCTATGCAAAACTTTTAGCTAATGAAGAGATGATCTTTGTGGGTTGGTCTGGTGAAAAGTTATCACGATATAGACTCACAATAAGTTTACAAAATCAAAAAGGTGTACTTGCCGAATTATTGATAAAATTGAGTGATTTAAACTTAAATGTATTGAGTATTCAACTGGGTATCAAAAATAGTGAGCAAGCAGAATATTGTCAAATAGATGTAGAGAGTCATGAGGCAAAGAAGTCAAATATATCAGATAGGATATCTCAGAAATTTAAACTGATTGAGATTATTTCACTGGATGATGCATATAATAAATAAATACTAGGATAGAAAAACCATGATACAACAAGCACTAGAAGAGATAGCAAGAGGAACTGCAGAAATCATAGATATGGAGCGTATTGAGAAGCTCATAACTAAATATTATGAAGATGGCACTACTTATACAGTTAAGGCGGGATTTGATCCTACCGCACCTGACTTGCACCTAGGGCACACAGTATTATTACAAAAATTAGCTACCTTTCAAAAGTTTGGTGGACGTGTACAGTTTCTTATAGGTGATTTTACTGCAATGATAGGCGATCCTACAGGTAAAAGTACTACACGTAAGGTGCTAACTAAAGAGGATATTGTTAAAAATATTACTTCTTATACTGAGCAAGCATTTAAAATACTAGATGAGTCTAAAACCGACATTGTTTACAACAACGACTGGCTAGAGAAACTTGGAGCTGATGGTATGTTGCAACTGGCTTCCAACCTCACAGTGGCTCGTATGCTTGAGCGTGATGATTTTTCTAAGCGTTATGCATCAAATACACCTATTGCCGTGAGCGAATTTATGTATCCACTACTTCAAGGATATGACTCTGTACATCTTAAAAGTGATATAGAGATAGGTGGAACAGATCAGAAGTTTAACCTGCTTATGGGAAGACAACTTCAAAAAGCTTATGAAATTAAAAAACAACAAGCTGTACTTATGATGCCTATATTAGAAGGGCTTGATGGTGTAAATAAGATGTCAAAGTCACTAGGTAACTACATTGGTGTGACTGAAGAGCCTAAAGACATCTATGGAAAAGTACTCTCTATCTCAGATGAATTGATGTGGAGATACTATGAGCTACTGAGTGAAAAATCCCTTTCTGAAATAGAACAACTCAAAATTGATGTAGCGTCTCGTACCGTTCATCCTAAAGTAGCCAAAGAAAACTTGGCATTAGAGATAACAACTAGATTTTATAATGAAGAGTTAGCTACACTAGCAAAAGAAGAGTTTAACTCAGTATTTAAAGCAAAGAATATCCCTACTGATATCCCAGAGTTTGAGATGGATAGTGGCATTTGGATTTGTCAAGCACTTCTTGATGCGGGATTAGAGACATCTACTTCTCAGGCAAGACGTGACATAAAACAAAATGCAGTGAGTATCAATCAAGAGAAAATAAGTGATGATAAGCTTAATCTTGAAGTAGGTGAATATACACTACAAGTTGGGAAAAAGAGATTTGCAAAAGTAAAGGTAAAGTAATGGAATTTAAATCTTTTAAAATTGGTAAATATACAATAGAGAAGCCTATTATTCAAGGTGGTATGGGTGTTGGTATCTCTTGGGATCAGCTTGCAGGTAATGTGAGTAAAGAGGGTGGACTCGGTGTTATCTCTGCAGTAGGTACTGGTGTCTATAAAAATAGAGCTTATGCAGATAAAACCGTAGGTAAAGAAGAGCGTCCTTTGGAAGCCATTAACTTTTATTCTTATACCGCTTTACAGAAAATATTTGATAATGCCAGAGCCATTTGTGGTGATGCACCACTTGCTGCAAATATACTGTATGCACAGAGTGAATATGATCGTGTTGTTGCAGATGCATGTAAAGCAGGAGCAGATATTATTATCACTGGTGCTGGGCTTCCTTTAACTATGCCAGAAGCTGCGAAAGATTATCCTGATGTTGCACTCGTACCTATTGTCTCTACAGCTAAGGCATTGCGTATATTATGTAGACGTTGGAAAAAGACACATAATAGATTACCTGATGCAGTGATTGTAGAAGGTCCTCTATCTGGTGGACACCAAGGGTTTAAATATGATGAGTGTTTCTTAGAAGAGAATCAACTTGAAAATATACTAGGTCCTGTGGTAGAAGAGGCAAAAAACTGGGGTTCTATGCCTGTTATTGCAGCAGGTGGTGTATGGGATCATGATGATATCGTAAAAATGATGGAACTTGGAGCTGATGCAGTACAAATGGGAACACGCTTCATAGGTACAGTTGAGTGTGACGCAAGTCAAGTGATGAAAGATATTATTATTGGGGCGGAAGCAGATGATATTAAGCTCTTTAAATCACCAGTAGGATACCCTGCACGTGGTGTTAAAACACAACTCCATGAAGATATAGAAAAAGGTACTGCACCTAAAGTAGCATGTATCTCTAACTGTGTAGCACCCTGTAACCGTGGTGAAGAAGCCAAAGTTGTAGGGTATTGTATTGCGGATAGACTCTCTGATGCGTATGATGGTATTGCTGAAAGTGGTCTTTTCTTTACAGGTTCAAATGGGTATCGTTTGAATGAAATTATTACAGTAAAAGAGCTAATGCATAAACTAATGAATGGAGAAGATAGTTAGCGTGAACTATTTTAAGGTTGTTTGTTTTTTTATCCTTAGTACTACAGTACTTTTTGCTACTATCAATCAAGTGAAAAAAGTAGAAATTAAAAAGGGTGAACTACGTTTAGAATTTACAAAAAACTGTGATAAAAACAAAATAAAAACTTTTACACTTACGAAACCTTATCGAAAAGTATTTGATTTTAAAAATACTCGTTTATTAAATAAAAATATGTTTCATAATAGTGATAGATGTAAAATTGCACAATATAAACCTAATACTGTACGGGTAGTCATTCAAAATCAAAATCCTTATAGCTGTACACCATATAAACCTATGCTTACTGAAAAAAAATATCATATTCCTTTACCTAAAGGTATACAGAGTTTACCTGCTACACGTTATCAAAAAACAAAGATTGATATTAAAGTGACAAATATCAAGAGATTAGCTACTACAAACAAATCTATTACATTGCAACCTATTGCAAAAGAGAGAGGTAATAAGGTCAAATATTGTTCTCATAAAAATGAATTGATTGTAATTGATGCTGGGCATGGGGGGCATGATTCTGGTGCAGTAGGTGGTAGTAAAAAAGAGAAAGACTTAGTATTAAGTATTGCGAAAAAAGTAGGAAAAGAGTTAAAAAAAAGAGGATATTCTGTTTATTTGACTCGAAATAGTAATCGCTTTCTCAAACTTTCTCAACGTACACATATAGCTGATAAAAAGGGTGCGGTTGCTTTTGTTTCTATTCATGCTAACTCGGTACCTAAAAAGCGTAGAGCTAAGGTACATGGTGTAGAGACCTTCTTTTTACAAAATACCAGAGATGCTAGATCACAACGTATTGCAGCTAGAGAAAACTCTGCAGTACTCAAAGGAGCAGGCTCAAAACTAAGTAAGAGTGTGATTATCGATTCTGTTTTAACGGGTCCTAAAATTGTACAGTCTAATAAACTAGCGATTGATGTACAAAAACGTATTATGACAAATCTAAGAGCACACTATAGGGGTGTCAAAGATGGTGGTGTAAGACATGCCCCTTTTTATGTGCTTGTGGGGGCTAGCAGACCTTCGATACTAGTAGAAGTAGGGTATATCTCACACCCAAGAGAAAGAAAAAGACTCTTTAATACACATTATCAAGGACTCATAGCAAAAGGGATTGCAGAAGGTGTATCAAATTATTTGAGAAATCGTAAAAAAGAGATAGATTTTTAAGGATATAACATGAAACAATTATTATTTGGACTGGCTATACTATTTTTATTATTTGGATGTGAAGGTAGTGGTATTAGTCCATCTGTTGATAGGTCAGATAGCCTTATTGTCATTGATGCAGGACATGGAGGACATGATACAGGGGCAACAGCATGTGGACAGTATGAAAAAAATTTGGTACTTCAAATTGCAGAACGTACAGCCAATAAATTTAAAGAGGTGGGTTATAAAGTCTATTTAACTAGAGCAGATGATAGATTTATTAAGCTCTCTGGACGTACTAAAATTGCAGATAAATTAGATGCTAAAGTTTTTATCTCTATTCATGCCAATGCCATAGCAAATAAAAGTCGTTTTCAAGTTGTAGAAGGTATTGAGACCTATTATCTGCAAAAAACAAGAGATGGAAGATCTCAAAGAATAGCCAAACGTGAAAATGATGCAGTACTCCAAGGTGCAGATAATTTGAGTAAAGATGTAATTATAGACTCTGTATTGAGTGGGCCTAAGCTTATCGAATCAAATAAATTAGCAATTGATGTACAAAATAGTATTATGCAAAAGGTAAGAACGCTGTATCCTAATACAAAAAACGGAGGAGCAAGACCAGCACCTTTTTATGTACTCGTAGGTGCTAGCCGTCCTTCTATACTCGTGGAAGTAGGATATATTACGAATGATAAAGAGCGAGCTAAACTTTTTACAGATGCTTATCAAAAGAAAATAGTTGAAGGTATAGCAGCGGGTGCTACACGATATATAGATAATCGTAAGAAAGAGTTAGGGTTTTAGGGGGAAGTTATTTCTGTAGTGGTCGATAAAATTGACCACTACATTTAGCAATTATTTATAGTTTTTAATCGCTTTCTCAAGTATTTCAGTAGCTGCTTTTTTATCTTTGAATCCTGCTACTTTTACCCATTTGTTAGGCTCTAGCATTTTGTATGTCTCAAAGAAGTTTTTGATACGGTTGAGTGTATGCTCTGGTACATCACCAAGGTCGTTTATATTTGCGTATGTTGGGTCTATTTTTACTGTTGGTACGGCGATTAATTTTTCGTCTCCACCTGACTCGTCTTCAGTCATAAGCACACCTACTAGCCTACACTTGATGTATGAACCTGCTTGGAGTGGGTAGTCACAAAGTACTAAGATATCTGCTGGGTCACCATCATCAGAGAGAGTATTGGCTACGAAACCGTAGTTCGCTGGGTAGTGCATAGACGAATAAAGAACTCTGTCTACTTCTACAGCACCTGAATCTTTGTCTATCTCATATTTTATCATTGAATTTAGTGGTACTTCGATGATTGCTTTGACTGCGTCTGGGTTTTCACCATGTCCGATTTTAGTAATATCCATAAGGGTATCTCCATTTGGTTGAATTTTGCAAATTTTAGCATAAAATTCATAAATAGTACATCTAATTTGGCTAATATATACAAACATAAATATAAGGATATGATGAATGAAAAAAATAATTTTAAGCTTATGTATATTAAGTGCAAGTGTCATGGCTATTGAGTTGGGTAAGGTACCTTCTGCTGTAACGATTAAAGGTAAAGAGGGTGGTAAAATAGATGGTACTGCATGGTCATCATCAATGCTCAAAGGAAAGATGTATATACTTTTTTATGTGGATCCTGATAAAAAAGAGTTAAATCAAGAGTTGGCAGATATACTAAAGAGTAAAAACTATGATAGAAGTAAGGCTGACTCCGTTGCGGTGATAAATCTAGCAGCTACATGGCTCCCTAATGCTATTTTAGAACCTATGCTGAAGAAAAAACAAAAAGAGTTTCCTAAAACACTCTATGTAAAAGATAAAAAGAAAGTACTTGTCAAAAAATGGCATTTAGCAGATGATAATTCTGATATTTTGATTTTTGATAAAACAGGAAAGTTAATTTATAAGAAGTTTGGTAAACTCTCTGCTTTAGAGATAAAAAAAGTCATAGCACTCATAGAAAAAAATCTATAAGTTACAAGAGAGCTGATACTCTACCATCTTCTCAAAAGGTTTTAAAAAACCTTTGAGTTGGGGCTGAGATATATTTTCAATCCTATGTTGGTTGAGTAATTCTAATACACACAAGGTACTCTCCATAGTACTAAGGCAGTACTCTTTAGGCTGCTCTTTAAATACAAACCCAGAACTTTTATTATGTGTGAAACTCACCTTGGTTAGGGAATCTAAGTTTGGACTGGCAGTGAGCATCGCTCTAGAACATGGCCATGTGGCATCTATGAGGAAGAGTATAATAGTTTTATCACTTTGTTTTATACTCTGTTCGTTAAGATTGATGCTTTGTTCTGAAGGGTAGAGTACATAGCAGGCATTACTACTATTACCTAGTATTTTATTAATAGCCTTATCTTTTGTAAAGTCTATACCTACGTGTATTTCACAGTTTGCTAAAGAGAGATTGGTGAAGTGCCCTGTGCCGTTTTTGGTTTTTCTAAACTCTTTGGGGTGCATGAGTA
>Ga0256827_10001557_pt1 | contig 14691 bp, 9 predicted proteins | sample CV84metaG_FD_185977 | JGI IMG/M metagenome (GOLD analysis project Ga0256827, IMG submission 185977) | Hydrothermal vent microbial communities from East Pacific Rise, Pacific Ocean - CV84 | ecosystem: Environmental > Aquatic > Marine > Hydrothermal vents | place: Pacific Ocean: East Pacific Rise... | reverse complement strand
CGTTTTTCTTCAAGGATGGAGCTGTACTGCGTACCCACACCTCGCCTGTGCAGATTAGAACCATGTTACAGCAGAAACCACCTATTCGGATGATTGCCCCTGGGGCTGTCTTTAGAAAAGATTATGACATTACCCACACGCCGATGTTTCACCAAGTCGAAGGGCTTGTGGTCGGCGAAAAAGGCGAAGTGAGCTTTGCCAACTTAAAAGCGATTATGTCGGACTTTCTACACCATATGTTTGGCGAAGTGGAAGTACGGTTTAGACCAAGTTTCTTCCCGTTTACTGAGCCATCAGCAGAAGTTGATATTTCATGTATCTTCTGTGAGGGTGAAGGGTGTCGTGTCTGTTCCCATACAGGTTGGCTAGAGGTACTTGGTTGTGGTATTGTTGACCAAAATGTCTTCAATGCTGTTGAGTACAAAAATGTGAGTGGCTACGCCTTTGGTTTAGGGGTTGAGAGATTTGCAATGTTATTACACAAAATTCCCGATCTTAGAATGCTATTTGAGGGTGATACACGTTTATTGGAGCAGTTCAGATGATAGTTACAAAATCTTGGTTAAATAACTTTATAGACCTTAGTGGGGTGAGCAATGAGAAACTCTACGAGACCTTAAATTCAATTGGTTTAGAAGTTGACAGTATCACCACTCACACTATTCCTGAAAAAGTCATCGTGGGTAAGATTCTCTCTTGTGAAAAGCACCCCGACGCTGACAAACTCAATGTGTGTCAAATCGACATCGGTTCAGGAACACGACAAATTGTCTGTGGAGCTGCCAATGTGGTTGATGCAGAGTACGTAGCTGTCGCAACCATTGGGGCAAAGCTAGGTAAAGATTTTGAGATTAAACATGCCAAACTTCGTGGTGTAGAGAGCGAAGGAATGGTCTGTTCAGCCTCTGAATTGGGACTTCCTGACCTTGGAAATGGCATTATGATACTTGACGAGAGTATTGGGGAGTTGGTGATTGGTAAAGACCTCAATGAGTATGAGAAACTAGCTGATACCGTCATTGAGATTGAGCTTACAGCCAATCGTGGAGACTGTCTCTCCGTACATGGTGTGGCACGAGATTTGTCAGCTGCGTTAAATATTCCTCTTAAAAAGTTTGAGTATGAGAGTCATAACACTGAAAAAGTGGGGATTGCTCGTATTGCCAAACTTGTTAAAAAAGGGAAGGTTGATGCATCGTTACAGTATGTAATGGCAAATATGCAAGACCTACATACCTCGTTGGTTTTCTCTTTAAGACTTGCCTTTGTAGAAGAGCCTCAAAAGGATGCTATCTCCTCCATTTTAAAATACATTACCCACTCTACAGGGGTGATTTTACGTGCTTATGAAATGGGTCATCTTGATTTAGAAAAAGAGAAATTAGTGATTGAAGTTGCAAATGACGATGAGCTTATCAATGTCTCAATCAATGGGGAAATTCAGTCTCAACTTGGTATTAACCAAAATGAAGCGAGTATGCCAACAGATGATGCTAACGTAGTACTCTTTGAATCATCATATGCTCATCCAAATACACTCGTAGATTTAGTAGCTTCTAAAAAACTTGAAACCGATGAACTCTACTACAACACTTCACGAGGATCTGAGCCAAACTTATGTTTTGGGGTTGATTATTTAACCTATCTATTGGAACGATACACAGGATGTACGCTCTATGATGGTACCATCTCAATGGATGAAGAGGGTGAAGAGAAAATTATTACCATTACCAGTGAAGAGATTTCTAATCTTATTGGAAATGAAATCTCAAAAAGTAAAATTATGAGTATCTTAACCTTATTAGACTTTAAAGTTCAAAGTTCAGCAGAAGATAAATTTGGTGTAACTGTACCAAAATTTAGACATGATATTGAGAATATTCAAGATGTTACCGAAGAGATAGTGCGTATTATTGGAATTAATAACATTGAAGCTAAGGCGTTATATTTTGCTGAAAAGGTACAGATTAACCCAACTACAGCAAAGTATTATGCTAAAAAAGGGTTAAGAGAGCGTGCTACAGCAGCTGGATTTGATGAGAGTATCTCTTATGCCTTTGCAGATAAAGTACTACTTGAAAAATATAACTTTTCTATGGTCAAAGATGAACTCGATATTATCAATCCTATTACTACTGATTTTAATACGCTTAGAACCACTGTGCTGATTAACTTACTTCAAGCTGCTCAGCGAAATGTCAACTACTCCAAAAAGTTAACAGCACTCTTTGAAATTGGGACTATTTTTAATGCACAAAGAGAAGAGAAAGAGGTACTAAGTCTACTCTATACAGGTCAAGCAGAGTCAGAGAATATCTCAAATGCAGGAAAACCTGCAAATATTAATTTTGAACTTTTTACAAAGAAACTCTCAGCAATCATTGGAAACTTTGAGCTAAGAGTATCAAGCAGAGAGAATGGACTTATTCACCCCTACCAATCTGCTGACATTATTAAAAATGGTCATGTTTGTGGGTTCTTAACCAAAGTTCATCCAACAGCATGTGAAACATTTGACCTCAAAGATACATTTATTGCTGAAATAGATTTTGAGGCACTCATACCTCAACATATTAATGCCAAAGCTATCTCAAAATTCCAAGGGGTCTACAAAGATTTAAGTATCGTTCTTGATAAAAACTTACCTTATAATCAAGTAGCTTTAGCAATAGAGTCATTAAAACTACCTCTACTTCAAAAACTCTCGGCTGTAGATGTCTATGAAGATGAAGAACTAGGGGAACAGAAAAGTTTAACCCTTAGACTCTTTATTCAGTCATTAGAGAGAACACTGGATGATACTGATATTGAGACAACAGTGAATACCATTATTGACAAACTTCAAAGTGAATATGGGGCTACACTTCGATGAGAAATGTCACCATTTCTAAAAATAGAGATGCATTTACCTTAGAGTGTTCTACCATCGCACCTGATAAATCAATCTCTCATCGTTGTGCCATGTTTGCACTTCTTAGTGACCAGCCTTCAATTATTCACAACTTTCTTTTAGGAGAAGATACACTCGCTTCCCTCTCAATTGCGAAACAACTAGGAGCCATCATTACAAAAGATGGTTCTAAAGTAGAAATTACACCTCCTAGTAGACTAACTGAACCTGATGATATTTTAGATTGTGGAAATGCAGGAACAGGAATGCGTCTCTATGCTGGACTGTTAGCTGGAATAGAAGGCTCTTTTATCTTAACAGGAGACAAATATTTACGTTCTCGTCCCATGGGTCGTGTAGCTAACCCTTTACGTGAAATTGGGGCTAAAATTGATGGTAGAGAGAATGGAAACTTAGCTCCTCTAGCCATTCGTGGAGGAAAATTAAAACCATTTAAATACCACTCCCCTATTGACTCGGCACAGATTAAGTCAGCCCTTATTTTGGCTGGACTTCAAGCCAACACTACCTCTTTTTACAAAGAAGATTTACTCTCACGTGACCATACAGAAAGAATGTTAACAGGGATGGGTGCTACTGTTGAGCTACAGCAAGATGGTTGGATAAAGATTGAACCTCTAACCCACCCCTTAGCACCACTAAATATTACAGTACCTGCTGACCCCTCTAGTGGATTTTTCTTTGCTGTTGCAGCTGCCATTACACCCGATGCAACAACTATTATTAAAAATGTAACACTTAATGCCACACGGATTGAAGCTTATAAAATACTAGAGCAGATGGGTGCAAAAATCAACTATATTCAAAAAGAGGATATTTATGAGCCTATTGGCGATATAGAGATTAGTTATAATGGGCAACTCTCAGCTATCACTGTAGAGAAAAATATTGCTTGGCTTATTGATGAACTCCCTGCCCTCTCCATTGCGATGTCACTGGCAAAAGGAACAAGTGTCGTGAAAAATGCCAAAGAGTTACGAGTTAAAGAGAGTGACCGAATTTCAACGGTGTTAACGGGATTAAAGAGTTGTGGAATTGAGACTGTTGAACATGATGATGGATATGAAATCCTCGGAGGGGTACTCAACAGAGCAACAATTAACAGTTATGGAGACCATAGAATCGCTATGAGTTTTGCCATTGCAGGTTTACAGTGTGAAATGAAAATTAAAGATACTGAATGTATTGAAACTTCATTTCCAAACTTTTTTGATATACTATCTGAACTTACACAAGTAATAAAAGATTAAAAAGTTAGGAAGTAAAAACGATGAAAATAGAATTGGCTTCAAGTTATGGATTTTGTTACGGGGTAAAACGTGCCATTGAGATTGCAGAAAAGCATAAAAATAGTTTTACCTATGGTCCACTTATTCACAATAAAGATGAAATTAGTCGCCTGAAAGATAATTTTAACATTGGACTGGTTGAAAATATCAATGAAATTAAAAATGACAATGCTGTGGTAATTAGAACCCATGGTATTCCTAAAAATGAGTTGGCACTTTTAAAAGAGCAAGAGAATAAGATTATTGATGCGACGTGTCCTTATGTGACTACGCCACAAAATATTGTGGCAAAAATGAGCAAAGAAGGCTACTCCATCATTATTTTTGGAGATAAGAGCCATCCTGAAATTAAAGGAGTTGTCTCGTATGCTGAAAAAGAAAATGATGCGTTTGTTGTTTTGACTCCTGAGGAGTTAAAAGAGTTACCACTCAGAAGTAAAGTAGCACTCGTTTCACAAACTACTAAAAAACCTGAAGACTTTTTAAGTATTGTCAACGCACTTATTTTAACCCAGCGAGAAGTACGTGTATTTAATACCATCTGTAATGCCACCTTTGAAAATCAAGATGCAGCTGCTACCTTAGCCCAAAAAGCTGATGTGATGATTGTTATTGGAGGAAAACACTCGTCTAACACTAAAATGCTTCATAGTATCTCTTTAAAAGACTGTAATAATAGTTACTTAATTGAAAATGAAAAAGAGTTAGATGCAGAGTGGTTTAAGAATAAAAAACTTTGTGGAATCTCTGCTGGAGCATCTACCCCTGATTGGATTGTTCAGAACGTTATTAAACGAATTCAAGAGATCTCTTAAGCTTCTAAATTCTACACTTTAAGTCACATTTAAAGTGTAACTCCCCAAACCCACGCCTTTCGCTAAAGTATATTATTCACTTTTCATTTTGCATTAAATTAAAAAGAGTATAATAGCGCAAAATTAGGCACAAGCAAGGATTAGTAAGCATGAAATTCGAAGATATCGAAATAGAAGACGTAGATTTTGGAGCGATGCTCGAGGAGTCGTTTAAGAAAACAGAGACAAAAAGTGATTTAGTAGATGGTGTTATTGTTAAGATTATTGAAGAAGAGAACCAAGTAATTGTTGATGTTGGTCGTAAAAATGAAGCATTTATGTCATTGGATCAAATTAGAGATGAGGATGGAGAAATCTTCTTTAAAGAGGGTGAAACTATTCAAGTTGTTATCACTGGACAAAGAGGAGAAAGACCTAGCGTTTCATTTGAGTTAGCAGAGAAAAGAGCAGCACTTGCTGAGTTTATTGAAGAGTATGATGATGAGCAAGAGTATGTAGTTGAAGGTACTATTACTAAGAAAAACAAAGGTGGATTCGTTGTAGATGTTTCTGGTTTAGAATTCTTTATGCCAAGAACACTCTCTTACATCTCTTACAAAGTTGACCCAATTGGGAAAAATATCAAAGCACTTATTGTAAAAGTTGACAAAGAGAAAGGAAGCGTTGTTGTTTCTAGAAAAGAGTTAATTGAGCGTGAGAAAGCTGAGACTCAAGAGATTGTAGATAGATTATTAGAAAACAAAGCTGTAGTTGTTGGTGTTGTTAAGAAAATTACTTCATATGGTATGTTTGTAGATGTTGGTGGAATGGATGGTCTTGTTCACTACTCTCAAATCTCTCACAAAGGGCCAGTTAACCCTTCTAAATACTACAAAGAGGGTGATGAAGTTAATGTTATCGCGATTGATTACGATAAGAAAAAACGACACCTCTCTCTCTCTATTAAAGAGGCAAATCTTGACCCATGGAAAGATATTGACAACACTCTAAGAGCTGGAGATACGGTCTCTGTAACTGTCTCTAATATTGAACCTTATGGTGCATTTGTTGATCTTGGTGAAGATTTAGAAGCGTTCCTACACGTATCTGAGTTATCTTGGGAAAAGAATGTTAAACATCCAAAAGATCATATTGAGATTGGTCAAGTTATTGATGTTGAGATTATCGAAATTGACAAACAACAGAGACGTCTTAGAGTTTCAAGAAAAACATTGCTTCCTAAACCAATTGACCAATTTGCTTCTGCCAACAGAGTCGGTGACATTATTACAGGTACAGTTTCATCTGTAACTGATTTTGGTGCATTTATTAAAATTGGTGCTGTTGAAGGTCTTTTACATAATCAAGAAATCTCTTGGGAAAAATCAGAATCAGCTAAAGACATCTGTAAAGCTGGTGATGAAGTTGAAGTTAAGATTATTAAAATTGACCGAGAGAATGGTAAAGTTTCATTAAGTAAAAAAGCGATGGAAGAGTCTCCAGTCGCTGCCTTTGCGAAAACACATAAAAATGGTGACATTGTAGAGGGAACTGTTAAAGATAAAAAAGATTTCGGTATCTTTGTCTCAATTGAGCCAGGTGTTGATGCACTTCTTAGATTAGACGATCTTGCTCCACTTAAAGAGGAAGAAGTTGAAAAAGGTCAAGAGATTAGAGCCGTTATCTCTTTCATTGATGCTAAAAATGATAGAATCAGAATCTCTGTAAGAAGATTAGAGCGTCAAGAAGAGCGTGAAGCACTGGACAAGTTAAATGCTGAGCAAGATGACAGCATGACACTTGGTGATGTTTTTGGCGATTTTAACAAAAAATAGGACGTAACTTAAAATGTCTAAAATTACTGTCGTAGTTTGTGATCATATCCACCAAAAAGGGTTGGATATTCTCGCAAATGATACGGATATAAATCTTATTAATGCAGCAGATGAGCCTAAAGAGAAGCTCATCGCTGAGATTATCCCTCTTGCTGATGTAGCCATTACCCGTTCTTCTACCGATGTTGACCAAGCTTTCCTTGATAACGCAAACAATGTAAAAGCTGTTGTACGTGCTGGTGTTGGTGTTGACAATGTTGATATTGAAGGGTGTAGTAAAAAAGGTATTGTGGTGATGAACGTCCCTACTGCCAACACCATCGCTGCTGTTGAACTTACTTTAACCCATATGCTCTCATGTGTCCGTCAATTTCCGTATGCTCATAACAATTTAAAGTTAGAGAGAGTTTGGAGACGACAAGATTGGTATGGAACTGAGCTTAAAGATAAAAAGCTTGGTATCATCGGTTTTGGAAATATCGGTTCTCGTGTTGGTAAACGTGCCAAAGCGTTTGAGATGGATATTGTGGCATACGACCCTTACATTGACCCACGCAAAGCCACTGATTTAGATATTGGCTACACCACTAACTTTGACGATATTTTAGCGTGTGACATTATCACCATTCATACCCCAAAGAATAAAGAGACTTTGGGAATGATTGACAGAGCTGAAATTGCGAAGATGAAAGATGGTGTGGTACTTATTAACTGTGCAAGAGGTGGTCTTTATGATGAAGATGCACTACTTGAAGGCTTAACATCTGGAAAAATCCACATGGCTGGAATCGATGTATTTAACAAAGAGCCTGCAACTGACCACCCTCTGCTTGACTTAGACAACGTCACTGTTACGCCTCACCTTGGTGCCAACACCAAAGAGTCACAACAGAACATTGCCATTCAAGCTGCTGAGAATGCCATTCAAGCTGCTAAGAACATTGCCTACCCTAATGCTCTAAACTTGCCAATTAAAGAGAGTGAACTTCCTGATTTCTTACGCCCTTACCTTGAACTTATTCAAAGAATGGGAAATCTATCAGCACAAGCGACTCGAAGTAATATTAAAAGTATTAAGATTACAACTCATGGTGATGTTTCTGATTATATTGACTCGTTAACTACCTTTGCAACAGTTGGTGTATTGACAGAGTCTTTAGGTTCAAGTGTAAATTATGTGAATGCAGAATTTATTGCTGAAGATAGAAATATTAAAATCATTAAAGATACAGCTGTAAACCACTCAGGACTTACGAATAAAGTCTGTATTAAACTGGTAACAGAGAGTGGTGACTTTAGCATCTCTGGTACAGTATTTGGTGAAGAGGCTCAACGTATTATTGACATTGATGGTTATGAACTTGACTTAGCACCAAAGGGAACTCTTATTTTATTTAGAAATACCGATGTTCCAGGTGTTATTGGTGATGTTGGTCAAATATTGGCTAAACACAACTTTAACATTTCTGACTTTAGACTGGGTAGAGATAAAAAATCTCAAGCTTTAGCTGTGGTCAAAGTTGATGGTAGTGTTAATAAAGCAGTTATTGAAGAACTTTCTCAACTTCCTGCTTGTATTAACGTTACACACGTAACTATTTAAACTTATACTTTTTATCATACTTTTCTATGACGATTAAATCGTCATAGAAAATATTCTTCCCTCTGGTGAGGTTTTAGCCAAACGTAAATCAAACGCCATACAGACATTTCGTACAAACATTCTAGCACTCTCTTTAACAACCAATCTATTCTCATAAATTTCAATAAGATCATCACTGTTCATCTCAGATAGACGTTCAAGAATTTCACTAATATTGTTTAATTTTAATTTTTCATCCTCCCAAGATGTTTCAAGATTACACATAAGGTTTAAAATATGTTGACGTACAATTAGATCTTCATCTGTTAAAATATGTCCTCTAAACACAGGGAGTTTTCCCTCATTTACACGATTTACATAATCTTCCACTCTTTTTTCATTTTGAGCGAACCCATACCAAGAGTCTGAAATTGAAGACATACCAAGCCCTATCATTAGCTTAGTTTTCCCTGCTGTGTAGCCCATAAAGTTTCGGTGGAGTCGCTTCTGCTCCATTGCAATGTGCAGTTTATCGGTTGGCAGGGCAAAGTGGTCCATCCCTATCTCCTCATACCCTGCTTCAAAAAAGAGCTTTTTTCCTAACTCATACAACTCTCGTTTATACTCATCTTTGGGTAAATCATTTTCATCAAATCCCCGTTGCCCTACCCCTTTAATCCAAGGGACATGGGCATAGCTGTAGTAGGCGATTCGGTCAGGTCGCTGTTTGACAGTCTGTTCAATGGTATTAATAATACTCTCTTTGGTCTGGTGAGGCAGTCCAAAGATAATGTCGTGTGAAATTGATTCATATCCAATCTCTCTTGCCCAACGGTTGACCCTATCTACATTCTCAAATGGTTGTACACGATTAATAGCACGCTGTACCACGGGGTCGTAGTCTTGAATTCCAAAAGAGGTACGGTTAAAGCCCAAATCAAAAAGCGATTGAATCTGCTCTTTGGTGGTTTCGTTAGGGTGTGCCTCATAAGAGAAGTCAAAAACCTCATGGCGTGTGGCATCTTCAAAAATACCATCAATCAGACGTTTTAAATTCTTTGAAGAGAAGAAGGTGGGGGTCCCCCCTCCTAAGTGAATTTCTCTAATAGATGGTGTATCATCTAAAACATCTACATAGAGTTTCCACTCCTTTAAAACTGTATCAATATACTCATCTTCAACATCGTGACGTTTAGTAATATGCTTATGACATGCACAGAAGGTACAAAGATTTTCACAATAAGGCATATGAATATAAAGAGAGATTCCCTCTTCTGTGTTGCTCTCATTAAAAGCTCTTTTTACGGTGGTTACCCATCTATTTGATGCTAATTCACCCTTATCCCAAAATGGTACTGTCGGATAGGAAGTGTATCTCGGACCTGGAATATTATATTTTTGAATTAAAGATGAATGAATAAGATTCTGCATTATTTTCCTTGAGTTATAAGTAAAAGAATTATACTCAAAAGCCTTTTTAAGGTAAATGATTTTCATCAATAGTGCTTCATAATCAATAATTTTTATCTCATCCATCAAAAAGCTATAAATAAAAAAGAACGCTTTAATCAAAAATAGTTATAATTAATATCACTACACGTATACAAAATTATTTATCATTTAAACCAATTTTAATATCTTTAGCTTATTATTCCTATAAGATATTATTATGAATTAAAAGGGAGTCAAATTGATTTTAAAGAAATCTTTTATGCTTTTGTCATTATTGGTCTCAGTCGATACACTAAGTGCTCAAGCACTTAACAACTTATCACTGAGCAATGCTTTGGAGATTATGAAAAACAACAACTTAGAGTTGAAAATTTCAAAATTTAATGAGCAGATGAAGATGCAAGAGGCAAAAATGGCCAAGGGCTATAACTATGGAAAGTTGGATGTAAAGCTTCAAGCACTACACTCTAATGACCCAGGAAATATTTTTGGGTTTAAACTCAAAAGTCGTGAAGCTTCATTTGGAGACTTTGGATTTTCTGATTTTATGGGTGCAATAGGTCAAGGGGCACAGCAGGCTCAAGGAAATTTTGGAGCATTTTCACAAGGATTAGCCCAACAAGGTGGAGATATTTTAGCCATTCAACCTAAAGACTTGAACTATCCAGATGCCAGAAACCATTTTCAAACAACACTCACCTACCAAGTGCCTCTCTACACAGGGGGGAAACTTGACGAATATGGAAAGATTACTACTGCTTTAACCTATATGAGCCAACTCGACACTGAAAAGTTACTCAATGAAAAAGTGTTTCAAACCAAAAAGACTTTTTATGATATTTCACTCATAGAGCAGTATATTGAAAATCTTGGTAGTATTGTAACCAATATTGATCAGTTAGAGAATATTGTTGTTAGTATGAAAGAGGAGGGGTATGCTAAGGATATTGACACCTTAGAGGTTCAAGCACGAAAAGCAGAGGCTCAAAGTATGCTCAGTCAAGCGACCTATAACAAAGAGTTAGCGTACCAATATCTCTCATTTCTTCTTAACAATGAGGTAAATTCTATCCAATCTCTAAGTGGACTGGCAGCTGTTCCTAATACCGATGAGAACAATAACTTAGATATTCAAAAAGCAGAACTCGGACTCAAAATTACCGACATGGCAATTAAAGTTGAAGAGTCCAAAAGCTTACCAACTGTTGGTGCATTTGGAGAGTATGGCTCATCTGACAACAGTCTCTTTAACGACTTTACCAAAAAAGATTTCTATACCGTAGGACTCCAACTAGAGTGGAATCTTTTTGATGGAGACATCAATAAGGAGAGTTTGGCAAAAGCCAAAATTGAAAACATGAAGGTGCAGAACCAAGTAGAGCTTGCCAAAGCTGGTATTGCACTACAGGTTAAAAAACTAACCACCAACATTAGAAGTAAAGATGCCGAGATTACCAGTCTTGAGACACAGTACGCTTTTGCAGAAAAGGTCTATGAAAACTACCAAGGACGTTACAAAGAGGGCATCTCTTCTATCTCAGACGTACTTATTAAACAATCAAAAGAGTTAGAGGTACTCTTAAAACTCCTCACAGCAAAAAATGATAGAAATGCTAAAGTCTTTGAACTGACAAGCATACTTAACAAGGGAGAAATTTAACATGATAAAAAAATTAACACTAAGCCTAATCTTAACACTAGGCACACTTAACGCCATTCAACTCGAACTCAGTGGGGCTGTCATCTCAGACAACCAAAAGATGATTACCAGTCGATATATGGGAATTGTAAAAAAAATGATGGTCTCAGAGGGAGACATTGTTAAAAAAGGTCAAATTCTTTACGAGATTGACTCCAAAGAGATTGACTCTAAAAGAGAGCAAGTTAACTTGGCTATTTCACAAGCACAGTTGGCTCTACAGATGAATAAAAACCAATACTCAAATGTACTGCTTAACCTTGGACGCTATAAGAGACTTTTCAAAAAAGGGATGGTCTCAAAATATGAGCTAGAGAACCTAGAGCTTGGGGCTAAAAACATGAAAGATATGGTCTCAATCTCATCAAAACAGGTTAGCCAAGCCAAAGCGATGAAAAAAGAGGTGATGAACCAATACAACTACCTCAAACTAAAAGCTCCAAATAATGGTGTTATTATTGCTAAAAAACTCTCAGTAGGAGAGATGGCCATTCCAGGTATGCCAGGGGTTATCTTAACAGATTTATCAAAAATTAGTATTATTGTAGAGATTGCTGAAAATGATATTAAATTTATCAACATCAATGAAAAAGTAAAAATTGAAGTCCCTTCGGTTGGGTTTGTCAGTGAAGGAAAGATTGCCTCTATTATTCCTAGTTCAAACCCAATGACGCATAAATTTAAAATGAAAATAAGATTTAAGGCTCAGGGGAAGCCAATCTACCCAGGAATGTATGCTAAAGTACATATTAAAGGTTAACAATGGGGATTAAAAACAAAGAGCCTTATGTTGTTAAAGATGTTGCAGGAAAACTTGGTCAAGGGTTTCTACGAAACCCTCTAACGGCTGTTCTAGGGGTTGTTATTCTTGCGTTAGGATGGATGGCACTCAATACCATGCCACGAGAGGAAGACCCTCAAATTGCCATCTCTGGTGGGGGAATCGTCGTTGCCATGCCAGGGGCGACACCTATTGAGATTGAGAATATTATCTCTAAACCGTTAGAGAAAAAACTGCGTGAAGTTCAAGGAATTGAACACGTCTACAGTATGTCGATGGACAATGTAGGTATTGTGAATGTCATGTACTACATTGGAGAGAACAGAGAAGACTCAAACCTTAAGCTTTACGATAAAGTGATGCAGAACATGGACCAGATGCCAAAAGGGGTAATGCAACCACTCATTAAACCGTTTGATATTGACATTGATGTACCCATTATTACTGTAGCCCTCTACCAAACGCCTAAGTCTAAACTCTCTTTAGTTGAGTTTAATGAAGAGTTGCGAAAACTACGTCATAAGATAAATGGTATTGAAAACGTTGCAAAAACAACCCTTTATGGAGCACATAAAGAGCAGTTTAATGTCGAAGTTGACATGGGAAAACTCTCTGCATACCATCTCTCTTTGGGGCAAATTATGCAAGCTGTCAAACAACTTGCAGCCAATGTTCCTGATGTAAAGGGGCGAACAAAAGAGAATAAACTGGTTATTTTCGGTATCTCAAATGCCATTGCGAGTATTGAAGACATTAAAAATGTAATGGTTGCTAACTATATGGGCTCACCTATCTACCTTCGTGATGTTGCCAAGGTTCAGCAAGGTATCGACATGCAAAACTTTCAAAATGTTGAGCTTATCTATCGACCTGACAATGACACCTCTAAAGAGTTAACAGCCAACATTCCACAGGTAACGCTCTCTGTCTCTAAACTGGCAGGAACCAATGCTGTTTTTGTGGCAAAAGATGTCATGAAATTGATTGAGGAGCAGAAAGAGCATTTTGAGAAATTGGGGATTAAGTATCGTGAGACACGAAACTACGGTGAGCGTGCCAACCATGCTGTTGATGAGTTGATGCACCACTTGGTGATTACCATTATTATTATTGCTGTGATGTTGGTCTTTGCTTTAGGGTGGAGAGAGTCTCTTATTGTTACCTTCTCAGTGCCTGCAATTTTAGCCATTACCCTCTTTATTGCGTGGATGACTGGACAGACAATGAACCGTATTACCCTCTTTGCATTCTTGCTCTCACTGGGTCTACTGGTTGATGCTGCCATTATTGTTATTGAGAATATTCACCGTCACCTTCACTCCCCAGGGGTTGAAGACAAAGAGATGGGAGCGTTGTTGGTTGAAGCAACCGATGAAGTGGGAGGGCCTACGAACATCGCCACCTTGGCAATTATTATGACCATGGTACCGATGGCATTCGTGGGGGGAATGATGGGGTCATTTATGAAGCCAATTCCTTACAATGTACCTGTAGCCCTCTTTGCCTCACTCGTGGTTGCCTACATCTTTACGCCATATTTGAGTTTAAAACTCCTTAAGAAACCTGAGCATGGTGAACATCATGATATGGAGAACAACCCTTATGGTATTTGTGAAATATGCCAAGGAGAGCATGAGACCCATGAACATGAGCATGAAGATAAAGATGATAAAAAAACCAATACCAATGAAAAAAAAGAGGAGAAGTAGATGAAAAAACTTGAAAATTTTGTCTTTTGGATTTTACAAACAAAAATTAGAAAAGCTATGGTTATTATCTTAACCATCATAGCATTCTTTGCTTCTCTACTTATGTTCCCTAGTGGTGCAGTAAAAGCCAGAATGTTACCAGGAAAAAGTGCTACTACTTTTTCTATCTATGTCGATACCCCAACAGGAAGCTCAATTGAGCAGACAACAAAAGTAACGCAATGTGTTACCAATATCTTACGCAAAGAGAAAGAGATTTTAGATATGTCCATCTTCTATGGGCAAGGTATTCCTCTGGACTATGCTGGATTGGTTAAAGGGTCTGCCATGAAACGAACAGAAAATGTGGCTGAAATCTCTATTAACCTCACCCCTACTCATGAACGTGAAGAGCCATCATTCTTAATGACCAGTAGACTGCGTCCTATTATTCAAGGAACGTGTCAATCTGTTATTCCAGGAACAGTTATTAAACTCATCGAGCAACCCTCAGGTCCTCCAACCTTGGCACAGATTGTCATGGAAGTACATGGAGATGATATTGAGCATACCCGTAAACTCTCAGTAGAGGTCGCTAATATTTTGGCAAATACCAAAGATTTAGTAGACATCGACATTATGTCCGATGACATCTATGAC
>Ga0256827_10001556_pt1 | contig 14693 bp, 13 predicted proteins | sample CV84metaG_FD_185977 | JGI IMG/M metagenome (GOLD analysis project Ga0256827, IMG submission 185977) | Hydrothermal vent microbial communities from East Pacific Rise, Pacific Ocean - CV84 | ecosystem: Environmental > Aquatic > Marine > Hydrothermal vents | place: Pacific Ocean: East Pacific Rise... | reverse complement strand
TTTTGATAGTTCTGTTTGCTTTCATCCAAATATAACAAAGATTGGATGATAAAACGAAAGAGTTCTGTATTGGGCTCTTCTTCTTGTATAGATTTATAAATCAACTCATTAATAAAAATAGCAATAGAAGTTTTCTGTATCTCATAAGGGATGGTCGCGTATAGGAAATGAGGTTTTATTTCTTTGATATTCTGTATATCTCTGCCCTGCTTTTCATATACCACCAGATCTAAAACGCTCAGCATTTGAAATAAGCTCAGCGGTGTTTTCGATTTCTTCTTCCGAACCCCTCTCACCAAATAAGTGCGCATACCCAAAAGCTCTGTATATATCTTCACGACCAAACTGCTTTCGGAGTATTTGGTGGTTTTGATAAGGATACCTCTGGTTTTTTCTAGCACAAGAATGATTGGGGTTTCGGAATGAATACTCCGAGATCAAAATTTAGAACTTCCAAGCAAGACCAAGTCCGAACATTTCTTTAAACTGTGTCCTGGGTCCCATAGGATTGCCTTCGCTATCGTTGATGGTAATATTATCATCGTAAATTAAGTTGGTAGTCAGTTTTGCTGATAACCAAGAGTTGATAGACATATCAAGAATGACATCCCAGTTGATGATAATATTTTGTGGATTATGAAGGTAATCGCTAAATAAAGATAGTGTTGTTTCAAGGTTGACATTCTTAGCAATGTCTTTTTTGAACTGAACTTTTACATTCGCACCAAATTGGAATTTCACATTTTTACCGGGTGTTATTATGTTTCCGGCATCGTCATATTCGGCAGCTTCTACACCAAAAGCACCCTCGTCGGCTAAGCGCTGATTATTAACAATAACCCATTGTGCAGTAGCAGGACTCATATACACTGAAAAATAATCTGTTGGCTTATAATTGAAACCGGGACCTATGCTAATATATCCGGGAGCCATAAAGCCGGAAATAGCTACACTATCGTTATCGCTATCAAAACCATCGGCAAATTGTGTTTTAAACTCTGCCAAGACACTGATATCCCAATATTTATGAATACTGCGTCCATACATTGAGCTTAAGTCTATTTTATCTTCTGTTTTTTGGAGATCATCCTTGATGCTTTGTATTCCATAGCCCAATTTGATATTGTTCTTCCACGAATTTTTATCTTTTTCGTATAGAGCCTCGAAATTGAATAGTATCACACCGGAAACTGAATTGTCACCACCTGCAGCCCAATTACTGAAGTTTATTTGATTGAAATTTACAGAGAAATCACCGCTGCGTTTCCAATTACTGGTACTGTCGTTTTGAGCAATAGTGCTTATTGACAACAAAGACAGCAATAAGATAGAATAAAAAATTTTCATTGTTTTTAATTTTTGTTTTTGAAACGGCAAATTTAAGACTTTTAATACTTGAATACCAATATTTGCAATAAGTTTTCTTGGTTTTTAGAATAACAATGGACAATAATCGAAAAAAGATAGTAAATAATTTTGTTAGGTGGAATAAAAATAGCAATTTTGGCCGCTTGAAAATATAGATTTTATGTCACAGATAAATGCTGCAATAACAGGAATTTCAACATATCTTCCTGATTACGTATTAACGAATGATGAGCTTTCCACTATGGTAGATACCAATAATGAGTGGATTATGAGCAGAACAGGAATCAAGAAACGTCATATTTTGAAAGGAGAGGGGAAGGGAACTTCCGATATGGGGGCACCTGCGGTTTTGCAGCTGTTAAAGAAAACCAATACCAAGGCCGAAGATGTTGATTTACTGATATGTACCACGGTAACGCCTGATATGCAATTTCCTGCAACGGCAAATATTATTGCTGATAAAGCGGGATTGAAAAATGCTTTTAGTTTTGATATAAACGCGGCTTGCAGTGGTTTTTTATATGGCTTACAAACGGCCAGAACCTATATTCTTTCCGGTTTGTATAAAAAAGTAATCGTTGTAGGTGCCGATAAAATGTCGTCGATAGTAGATTATACCGATAGAACGACTTGTGTTCTTTTTGGCGATGGTGCAGGGGCTGTATTGATGGAGCCAACGACTGAAGATGTTGGTATTATGGATGCCGATATGCATGCCGATGGTTCCGGAAGAGTTCATTTACATCAAAAGGCCGGTGGTTCCATAAAACCGGCTTCGCATGAAACTGTTGACGCCCGAGAGCATTATATTTATCAGGAAGGGCAAGCGGTTTTTAAGTTCGCTGTCTCCCGAATGGCTGATGTGTCTGTTGATATGATGAATAAGCATCATATTAAACCGGAGGAATTGGCCTGGCTGGTGCCTCATCAAGCCAATTTACGCATTATCGATGCAACTGCACGCAGGATGAAGATAGATCCCAAGCAGGTGATGATCAATATTCAAGATTACGGCAATACCACCGATGCGACCATTCCGCTTTGTCTGCACGACTATGAGAAATATCTGAAAAAAGGCGATAAGTTGATTCTTTCTTCTTTTGGAGGCGGATTTACCTGGGCAGCTATTTATATTAAATGGGCCTACGATGGAGCCGCTGTTGCGGATAGGTAATTAAAATATTCCGCTTTGAATAGAGTATATGAATAGAACGATTTCTCTTTCTGCCTTTTCGGCTTTTATGCAAACCTTAGTGCTATTCTTTTACTCGTAGAAATACAAAGGAAACAGAAAGGATGGTAGGGCAGCTTTTTCTATTCAAGACATCCAAATATTCGGTCTCATTTGCTTTCATTTTATGATATTCTTGGTATTTCTGTATGATATTCAGAAAAGCTCGTATTTTTGCATCATCAATATGTAATGATAAATAATGAATAGGTGATATGAAAAGCAAACTTTTATTGATAAAAATTGTTTTGTCTGTATGTTTTATAGGAATCTCCGGAATGTCGTATGCTCAGTGGAGAATGAGTATCGCAGGAAGTTATAATTTCACTACTTTCGATTTACATGATAATTTTCATAATGGATTTGGGGCTCATGCTGCTGCCTATTATTATTTTAATGAAGCTCCTTTTACGGCTTCTGTCAGCTTTGGAGTGAATAAGTTTAATGCCCATTCAGAGTATGAAAATGCCATAGAACAAGAGCAACATTTAGCTATCGATTTCGATTATAAAGTACGCACTTATTCTGTGCCTATGTTTGTGGGAGCTGACTTTCATTTATTTAGAGAGAAAAGAATTCAGGCTTTGGTAGGGATCGATTTAGGTGTAAATGCGGTTACCTATAAGGTAAAACAGATAGGCAATTATACTTCTGATACGGAGAAAGATATTCAATATCAATTTGGTATATATCCGCATATAGGTGCGGTGATCAGAGTAGCCGATGATATGGGTATCCTCGTAAAAGGAGGTTGCAACAGAACTTTTGGGGATAGAGATATTAGTTATGCCGATTTACGTTTGGGTTTGGTTTATAAAATATAGCCGGGAGTGATAAGTTTACGAATGAAGAGTGATGATGTAAGAATATGAAAAGGTTTAGTATATATATATTATTTTTTCTGTTTTCTGTTTTGGTGCAGGGACAAGAAGTTGTTGATATGACTTTTGAGCAGGCGCTGCAAACGATGAATAAGAAAAACTATGCACTCAAAAGTGCTGCATTAAATAAAGAGTCGCAGGAATACAATAGAAAATCGACACGTGGCTTGTATCTGCCAAAGATTTCATTATCCGCTTCTTTTATGAAGTTCGATCAGGATATTGGTCTCGATGTAAGTCCTATTTCTGAAGCCATCAGAGATATTGGTCATTTGCCTGCCGACAAAATGTTGCCCACTACATTGGTGATACAAAAAGAGCAATTTGCTGTTGCCGGAATCAATTTGCTATGGCCTATTTTTACCGGTGGTAAAATACGTGCGGCCAATAAAGCTATGGATGCCAATATTGATGAGGCTTTATATAAGATTGAGGCAACCGAAAATGAGCTGAATACGGAATTGGTGGAGCGTTATTATGGTTATCGCCTATCGGAAAAAGCTGTTGAGCTTTATAAGGCTTCTTATGACGCGATGCTCTTGCATCTCGATCATGCTAAAAAGATGGAAGAGAACGGAATGATATCGAAAGCACAGCGTTTGTATGTGGAGATGTCGGTTTCTGCTGCCAAAATGGAATGGCAAAAAGCGATTAAATTATCCAATACAGTGAGCGAGGGACTGAGTAATACATTGGGAGATTCTTCGGTAATACAAGCTGTTTCGGAATTGTTTTTATTAAAAGAAATTGAGCCGGTAAGCTTTTTTCAGCAGGCTGCAATCGAGAATAATCCTTTATTGAAACAGGTAGCAGCAAAACGGCAATTGGCTACACAAAATTACAATATCAAGAGAAGCGATTATTTGCCTACTGTAGCTTTAATTGCTAATAAAGAGCTGTATGAAAATGACTTAACGGAAATGATGCCCAATTGGTTTGTTGGGGTAAATGCCAGCTGGACTATCTTCGATGGGGTGAGCAGGACCTATAAAGTGAAATCGGCAAGGGCCACTGTGGATATGGTCGATTTTATTCAAACCAAAGCACAATCGGATATTGCCACCTACGTAAATAAGCTGTATAATGAATTAGATATGTATGTGGAGCAATTGGAAACGATGGAGAAAACCTATGAGTTTGCCAACGAATATCTAAGGGTGCAGAAAAAGGCTTTTGCCGAAGGCTTTGCGACTACTAAAGATGTGGTTGATGCCGAATTAATGGTGAATAAAGTGAAAGTAGGCAGAGTGAAAGTGATGAACGACTATGTGCTTGCTCTGGCAAGGCTTCTGGAAGTTTCCGGACAGAAAGAATTGTTTTTGGCGTATAGCCGGAGAGCTGATAGAGAAGTAGAGAATTTTGAATAGAGAGTAAAAAATGAGAAAGAGAATGCCGTCGGATAGACGCTAAGTCTTTCAAATAAAAATGATAAAAAATGAAATCAAGGAATATTATTATCGCTATAGGAGTCTTATTACTGCTTATTTTGCTGATTGTTTCGGCTTGGATTATGGCGAAGCCTCCGAAAATGATTTTACAAGGAGAAGCAGAAGCCAAACATATTAAAGTTGCCTCGAAGATACCCGGCAGGATAGAGAGAATATTGGTGACTCCCGGAATGCATGTGCAAAAAGGGGATACGCTTATCGAAATAGGAACCCCGGAGTTGGATGCTAAAAAATTCCAGGCAGAGTCGGCACGTAATGCTGCTAAATCGCAAAGCATTAAAGCTCAAAACGGGGCTCGCGAAGAGCAGATCGAAGGCGCTTTTCGCTTGTGGAAGAAATCGCAGGTAGGTGTAGATGTGATGGAAAAGACATATACCCGTGTAAAGAAATTATATGATGAAGGCGTGATACCTGCTCAGAAACTCGATGAGGTATCGGCACAGTATCAAGCGGCAATAGAAACAGAAAAAGCAGCCAAATCGCAATACGATATGGCGAAGAAAGGGGCGCGTTTCGAAGATAAAATGGGCGCCGATGCATTGGTTGACCAGGCTTCAGGTGTGATTCAGGAATTAAATTCCTATCTTAGTGAGGCACATTTGAAAGCCCCAATATCTGCTGAAGTGGCGAGTATTATTTCTCAGGAGGGGGAGATAGTGAATTCAGGCTTTCCTATTATCACTTTGGTCGATTTATCCGATACGTGGTTGGTATTTAATATTCGCGAAGATCGCTTGCCGAAATTTAAAATGGGGAAGACCATACAGGTTGATATTCCGGCTCTCGATATGAAAAATGTAGATGTAAAAATCGATTTTATCAGTCCATTAGGTGATTTTGCTACCTGGAAAGCTACGAAAACCAGTGGGGACTTCGATATGAAGACTTTTGAAGTTCATGCCAGAGGAGTGGAGCCTATCGATGGTCTTCGTCCCGGGATGACCGCGTTAATTTATTGGAGCGAACTAAACTAAGCACAGCCTAAACAAGACAGATGAAAAAAGGGTTAAGGGCAGTATTGATGCGTGAACTTAAAAGAATGAGTTCCAAATCTATCTATTTATGGATATTGTTCATTCTGCCTTTATTTACCTTCTTTTTGTTTACAACTATGTTCTCCAAAGGCAAAGCCGATGGTTTTGGTATTGCTGTTTTCGATGCCGATAATTCTCCTCTTTCACGACAGATTGTTCGATGGATTGACGCCACTAAGGATGTGGATGTAGTGGCTCATATTCATTCTCTGGAAGAAGGGAAACGGATGATAGAGAAATCGGAAATATGGGCTGTTTTAAAGATCCCTAAGGGAGTAGAAGAGGGTATTTATAAGGGGGAACCACATCCGCTGGTTTTATTTTATTCCAACGAAAACCTCTCGGCAGGAAGTGCTGTTAGTGTTGGTGTGATAAAAACGGTTAAAACCCTTTCTGCAGGTATTAATATGCAGAAACGAATGGCTCATAAAGAGATGAGTGAGCAGGCTTTCGAAAACATCCAGCCTATTATTATTGATACGCATGCTTTGTTTAATCCCTATATCAATTATTCCTATTATTTGGTAACAGCTCTATTGCCTGTTATGCTGCTGATGTTTATTATTTCATCGAGTATTTTTGCCATTGGTAGCGAATTAAAATACCATACTGCTGAGGAATGGTATAAAATGTCGGGAGAGAGTATTTTGGTAGCGCTGACCGGGAAATTATTGCCATACTCTGTTATTTTTATTGTGGAGGCCTTTTTTATGAATACTTTATTATTTAGTGTGGTAGGCGCTCCTATGAATGGTAATATTTTTATTGTCTTTATGGCAACGGTATTCTTTGTTTATGCCTATCAGGCTATGGGGGTTTTTATCATCTCTGTTTTCCCAAATATGCGCTTGTCACTGAGCCTGGGAGCCGCTTATGCTTCTCTCGCCTTTTCTTTTGCGGGCTTAACATTTCCTGCTATTGCTATGAATAAGCCTTTGCAAATGTTCTCGCAAATCTTTCCATATACACATTATCTAAAGATATATATCAATGAAGCGATGAAAGGATTAGATTTGCGTTATTCCATGCCCGGGTTTTGGGCTTTGAGTATTTTTATCATCATTCCCTTTTTCCTTATTCCTCGTTTGAGACAGTTTTTAACCAATAAAAAGTATTGGGGGAAATCATAATATCGATATGGGAGAGATTATAAAAATATGGTTTAAAGAGCTTAAAAATTTGCTTGGCGATGGAGGGACAATTATGTTGTTTTTCATTGCTATCATTATATACCCTGTCTTATACTCTTTGGCATATAATAATGAGTTGGCTAAAGATGTGCCTATTATTGTAGTGGATGAAAATCGCAGCGATTTGAGTAGGAAACTGATACAGATGATAGATGCCACCGATGAGGTGCATGTGCTGCAAAAGTCTTATGATTTCCATACTGCTCAAATTCTCTTCGATGAAGCTAAAATATATGGAATCATTCATATTCCGGAGGATTTCGACAGAAAAATATTACATTTTGAACCTGCTGTGGTTTCGGTATATGCCGATGCTACTTATATGATTATTTATAAGCAAATACTCACTGCGGCAAATTATAGCATAGGAACGCTGAGTGCCGGAATTGAAATACAAAGAAGAATGGCGAAAGGCCAGGCATTGGAAGTGGCTTATTACGAAAGAGATCCTTTGCCATTACAGGTATATAGTTTGTATAATCCCAAAGGAGGTTATGCTACTTATGTCTTACCGGCAGTACTTTTGCTTATTCTTCAGCAAACATTATTGCTTGGGATTGGATTGCTGGGAGGAACTATCAGGGAGAAAGGAATGACACATTATTTGGTTCCTATTGGATTGCGAAGAGGTGGATCTTCTTTGATAGTTCTGGGGAAATCTTTAGCTTATTTTACTGTATATATGTTTAATGCGCTATTTGTATTGGTGATTATTTTTCGGATTTTCGGATTACCTATGCGAGCACCTTATACTCAAGTATTTGTTTTTGTGGTCCCTTTTTTATTGGCAGTTATTTATATGGGGATGAGTATTGCTGCTCTTTTCAAAAGTCGTGAAAGTTCTATGATGATACTTCTTTTCACCAGTATTCCTTTTATCTTTTTAAGTGGGTTTTCGTGGCCTATTCAATCTATGCCCCTATGGCAACAATACTTTAGTGAACTGATCCCCAGCACTCCTGCTATCAGAGGGTTTATTGCTCTCTCACAAAAAGGAGCTCCTTTTAGCGATGTGTTTTTTCATTGGCAACATTTGTGGTTGTTGGTTGTCGGATATTTTATTCTAGCATCGGTATTAATGAAACGCATCATCAGAAAAGTAGGAAAAGAGAAACCGGAAATATATGCCGGTGGATCGCGTATTTAAGATTAATTCGATTTTGGCTTGAGGATAAAGAAAAGTTTTCTGTATCTTAGCTCTGAAATTTTAATGATAAAAAGATAAAGCTATGGCAGGAATAAATAAAGTAATATTAATAGGAAATCTAGGGAAAGATCCTGAAGTAATGACTTATGACAATGGAACCAAACGCGCGAGTTTTTCTATGGCGACTACCGAGAGTTATAAAGATAAAGAAGGTAATTGGCAAGAACAAACAGAATGGCATAATATAGTATTATGGCGTTATTTGGCAGAGAAAAACCTAATCAAAGGGGATAAGATATATTTGGAGGGACGCCTGCGTTCTCGTAGTTGGGAAGATGATAATGGCGTAAAAAAATATATTACCGAAATACAAGGCGATAAAGTATTAAAGCTTTCTTCTGCGGGCGAAAAATCCGGTGACTATCAAGCCAGTGCGCCTCCTGAAGCAAAGCCTGCTGCAAAAACGGAAACCGCTGCCCCAACAACAGAAAAAACAGAAGAAGACGATTTGCCATTCTAGACCATTTGTTTGCTATGGCAAACATCAAATCATCTAACGAAATCATACTTGACGGATTACAATAATCAAGAAAGTGTGATTTTTTTATTGTACCTTTATCGGGCAAACCCCTAAAAGTATTACTTATGAAACGTTTCAGTTTTTTGGCATTATTGCTTTTTATTATGTTCTCGTGCAACGAAAAAGAGAAACAAATTATTGTCGAAGAGGCTATGGTTCCTCCGGTAAACAGTTTTAGCGGAGAATATGCCCAAGGTGGTATCGTTTTGAATTGGGATTATTCCTATACCGGACAAATAGAACATTATCTTTTGTATTATGCTCCCGGTGGTGAAACAACAGATACCTTAAGCCCTTATCAATTGTATTATCAAATACCTCATGCTGTGGCCGATACCAATTATTTATTCAATATTAAAGTAGTGGATAAAAAAGGGCATCATAGTGAGGCTCAGGTATTGCGGCTTTCTACTTATTGATTTCTTTTAATAATTGAGCTTATTCTTTTTCTTTGTTTGCTCTGGTGGAAATGCTTTCTGCCAATAAGAATTAGCTTTTGGCTCCGAAAGCACGTTCACAGACTTCCGCAGGAATGTCTTTTCCGCCTTTGAGAAAAAGCGTGAAGCGGAGGATGATTTCGGAGCGTAAAAACAAAAACTGTTTGAAGACGTTAGACCCAGCGAAGGCCTAGGCACGCCCGCTGATTATTGCTGTAAATAAAATAATTTATTGATTGCGTTTCGTTACTTTCCAAACGCCTGATTTCACCCCCTTTGTAAATCTAAAGAAACCGATAAACAAAGCTAAATTCATACTATAAAAGTGTGTAACAAACCGTAATATTCGCAAATGGATATTGAGTTTTCGCAATAGTGAATCGATAAGAGGACTGATAAACCCTACTATTTGCACAACTACCATCAAGCGGTAAAAAGGAATTTCAATCAGTAATAAAGAGCTGATAAAAGCTAGTAGAATAAAGAAAGGCCCCAACCATCGCAATACCTTATGCGATAAGAAGCAAAAACTGATGCCGCTATTCAAGGGCCAAAGTAAATGAGCAAAGGCTTTTAGGTTTTGGAAATTCCCTGTGGCAATACGGATCTTCCTCACCAGCTCATCTTTCAGATTATTGCTCACATCTTCAAAAACTTTAGCATGGAGATTATTGATGGCTTTCTTTCCTTTTTCGAAAATTTTCATATTGATATAAAAATCATCGACCAAGGCATTGGCAGGCACGGGGGTATAGTCTTCGCGACGAATAGCATAACAACCACCAAAAGGGCCCATCATACTCCCCCAAACGACCGATTCGGCGTGTTTAACATATACCTCACGGGAGATATAAGCTTTTTCCTGATGAGAAATGCCTTCTATCTTTAATCCTTTGTTAATCATATTGGTATCTACCAATCCTATCTTTTTATCAGCAAAAGGACGGGCTATTTCTCTAAGCGTATCGGTGTCGAAAATGACATTGGCATCGGTAAGGATGAGGATGCTGCCGTTTGAGAGTTGTACCAAATCATTAATGACATTCTGTTTCCCACGGCGTTTGGGGTAGGCTTTGAAAATAAGATTGGGGTATTTATCGGCATAAGACTGAATGATTTCATTGGTTTTATCGGTAGAGTGATCGGAGCCTATTAAAAGCTGAAAACGATTTTGCGGATAGTTATTTTGATAGATACTTTCTATTTTTTCGGCTATGACTTCTTCTTCGTTGAAAGCTGAAACCAAGATGGAAAGTTTGGGTAAGTCTTTGTCATTTAATTCAGGAAAGCTTAAGCTTTTATTACGAGCTAGAAATTTAACAAGCAAAGGAAAAAATACATAGGAGTGAAAAATAGCTCCTATCGAAAGCCAGAAAACAATATATAAACTCAGTATCATAGGCTTTGGTAAAAATTAATGAGTGACTGAGCAATATTTTTATTATCGAAATGTTTCTGAACAAAGTTTATGGCCGCTTTGCTCATTGTATGATAAACGGATTGGTTTTCTATAAGCTGACATATTTTAGCTGCAAATTCTTGGGGTGTATCGGCTATCATTAGTTCTTGATGATCTTTAGCAGGATTGCCTTCAGCACCAATAGTAGTTGTTACCATCACTTTTCCCAAAGCCATTCCTTCCACTATTTTAATGCGCATTCCGCTGCCGGAGAGCAAAGGCACTATGCCAATGGCTTTGCTGTTCATAAAATCAATGGCACTGTCTACCTCTCCCACAAATACCAAATTCTTCACTTTGAGGTTTTTCATTTTATCAGGAGCATTTCTTCCGGCTAAATAGAATCTTATCTCAGGATGTTTTTTCAATACCAAAGGCCATACTTCATCGAAAAACCAAAGTAATCCTTCTTGATTTGGGGGCCAATCGAGGGCTCCAATATGAAATACCGATGGGAACTCCATCTCAGAATGATCTATTTGAGATATATCCACATCCATTCCTGTTGGCGTGATATGCATAGGAATACGACAGCCTAGATCTTTTAAGCTGTTGGCATCTCTTTGTGTAATAGGGATAATAGCGCTGAATGTATTGAGCTGTTCTACTTCGAGTCTTTTAATTCTTTTGGCTAAATTGCTGAGATATAATCGTTTGATAAAAGAAGCATTTTTTGCTATTCGTTCCCATATTTCGTATTCGAGATTATGAGCGCGCATACTTACTCTTGCCTGGCTAATAGTTTTTATATCAGGAAGGTATAATCCCATATAGCTGCCTTCCAGTTGAATGATATCATATTTCTTTTCTTGTAATACTTCTTTCAGTTTTTCACGAAAACTTTTGGTATAAAATCTTTCAGAAATATAGGCATCTTTCGAAAACAATAGGTTTTTTAAAGCTCCTAAGGGGGTTATTGGAGCTTCGGTATCTACCCCAATAAATCGAATGTTTTTGGACAATTCCTCGGGTAATAAATCGAGATTAAAATAATGTTTTTTAGTATTCATAGCCAATACATCTACCTGATGACCCAAATAGGAAAAATGTCGCGCCAAAGTAAGCGTGGCAATAGAGCCTCCATCTTTTGGCGGGTAGGGTACTTTATTGGCTATAATGAGTAATTGCATACCTATCTTTTGTTCGGCAAATATATGATTTTTACGTCATTATTTTCGACTATATTGATGATACAAAGTGGATAAAAATACCGCTTTCTCCCATTTTATTAAAGGAGTATTCTATGCGGAATACCATATCGTAATAGGTTACGAGATTCAGCCCTAAGCCATAACCCAATAGCAATTCATCCTGAAGGGTATTCCCATTATAGCCATTCCCGGGAGCAAAACCGGCATCGCCAAAGAGGCTGATATATACCGCCCAAGGTATTTTATTGAATTTATCTGTAGGGATGAATTTAAGAACAGAAACTCTTTGCGGTATCAAAGCAAATTTGATGTCTGTTTTAATAAGACCATAATCTTGCCCATCAATAACATAGTATTCGTAGCCTCTGATATAGGAGTTGCCATAACCCAATCCGGTACTTACAAAATATGGATGTTGCCCTTTATTTCCAATACGTCCTGTTAGGCTTCCGGCAACATACCAGCGTTTGCTGAGTGTCCAGAATTTACGGATATTGGCTTTGGCATTAATCAGGTTGATTTCTGTCCCTTTGAACAAACCAAAGCCTAGTTTTTCTATCAATAAATCAAAATAATAGCCTTTTAAAGGATAGGATTTATAATCACGATGATCGCTTTTTAAGAAATAACTCAGCTTAAAATATTGTGCTGTATTGTCTTCCCCTTGATAATACATGGGGTTTAGCATTAAAAGAGTATCCGAAAAATGGAGCTCATTATAACTCATCTCTAAAAAGTGTGTTTGATGGATATCAGGACGCAGACCTAAACTTAAAAAGGCTTCATAGGTTTTCTTTGCGTGGCCGTCTTCTAGGCGAATACGTTGTACCTGATTGTTCTTAGTGATATACGAAGAAGCGTGATTTTTCTTTTGGCTGAAGCCGAAGTTCAGACCTAAGGTCTGCTTTTTATTGATATATGGAATGTCATAGCTAAAGCCTAGTTTTTCGTCGTAGCCAAATTGTAACAATAGTTTTAGCTGCTCTTTACGTCCTCGAAAATTATCCCAAGTAAGGAAAAAACCATAGTTGATCATATTCAGGTCTTTGGTTTCCCACCAGGTATTGAAATTCCTTTCTGCCAATTCAAAGATCGGTAAAGGCCAGATATACCATCTCTCTACTACGGTAATGCTGGTTTTATAATGGGCAATATCGTGACCTTCGCTCTGGAGAATATCAGTAATGGTCACAAAATTAAACAATGACGTATTCATCAGGTTTTCCTGACTCTTTATCATCATCTTTCTAAATTGTGTCATCCTTAGCGTATCGCCCGGACGGAAGGTAATTTCACGGAAAAGAATTCTATCTACGGTAACTTTATTACCTATCAATTCAATATTATCGACAATAATAAGCGTATCGTTACTATTGCTTTGAGCCTTGATAGAGCATATAGCGAAGAGAAAAATTACGAAAGTTAGTAATCTCTTCATTTTATATGTTTAAGTAGTTCATAAGGGAATCGTAGCGGTCGGAAAGATTATCGTGTAAATCAACTTCGGTATATGATGCTTTGATTTGATAATTATAGCGGATGAACGTTTGTAGAACAGCTTCAATATCCATGGTATTGAGTTTGATAGTGAGCTCTATGCGGGTGCTTTCCTGAAAAGTATTCAGAAATAGATTGATAATTTTACTATTATTCGATTCTACAATTTGGGCAATTTCTGACAAAGAATAGTCGTGAATATTCATTTCCAAAACAATAATGCCTCCGGGATTGGTAATACCGGTAATTTCTGTCAAACGATGAATGAGTTCTGAGAGAATGATGCTTCCTAAATAGTGTTTTTTTTCATCTACAATAGGGAGCAGGCTTAAATTATTTTTGTGGATAATGTTTAATAGATCGTAAATATGTTGTTCGGGAGCAGCCGAAATAGCGCTTTCGTTAATAGGGTGAGCCCCTATGGCATCCTCAAATTTATTATAAGAATAAATGTCATTTTCGCTGATGAGGCCATAAAAAATACCTGAAACGACGATTGGAAGATGAGTGGTTTTATATTCTTCCATAAGGCTTAATGCCATAATTCCGGTGTCGGAAGTCTTCAATGGCACTACGGTATTTGTCATAATCTCTTTAGCCAGCATTCTTAAAAAGGTTTTTTGTTTACGTTTTCGTCTTCTAGGATGGCAAGGTAATTATTATATCTCGATTCTGCAATACTGCCGTTTATTACGGCTTCTTTTACGGCACATTCGGGTTCGTTTACGTGTAAGCAATTATTAAACTTGCATTGGTTGACGAGTTTTCTCATTTCAGGAAAATACCCGGCCACATCTTCTTTTTTAAAGTCTACCAAACCAAATTCTTTAATGCCGGGTGTGTCGATGATAAAGCCTCCAATGTCAAGAGGATGCATTTCGGCAAATGTGGTGGTATGTTTCCCTTTTTGATTGAAATTCGATATTTCTGCAGTTTTTAGTCTCATTCCGGGCTGTATGCTATTGATAAGGGCTGATTTCCCAACACCACTATGACCACCAAACATATTTGTTTTTCCTTTCATCAATGCTATCATCTCTTCTAAGCCATCACCTTTAATAGCACTTGTTTGTATGCATTGATAACCGATTTTAGTATATTTCTCTACCCATTCGTCCTGGGTTTTTTGTTCCTCCGGAGTATTGATATCCAGCTTATTGAATATCAATATTGTGGGAATATGATAGGCTTCTGCAGACAGCAGAAAACGGTCGATAAATCCGGTGCTTGTGCGGGGCTGACTGATGGTAATCACCAAAAAAGCATAATT
>Ga0256827_10001554_pt1 | contig 14699 bp, 13 predicted proteins | sample CV84metaG_FD_185977 | JGI IMG/M metagenome (GOLD analysis project Ga0256827, IMG submission 185977) | Hydrothermal vent microbial communities from East Pacific Rise, Pacific Ocean - CV84 | ecosystem: Environmental > Aquatic > Marine > Hydrothermal vents | place: Pacific Ocean: East Pacific Rise... | reverse complement strand
CGGTCAAGCAGTTGTTAAAGAGATATTTAAACGCAACCCTAAGAAACTTCATGTAGTAGATATCAGTGAAAACAATATGGTAGAACTAGTACGTGATATCCGTAGCTCTTTTGGTTATATAGATGGAGAGTTTGCTACCTTTGCTCTTGATATAGGAAGTGTGGAGTATGATGCTTTTATCGCTCAAGATGGGAGATATGACTATGTACTAAACCTCTCAGCACTTAAACATGTAAGAAGTGAGAAAGATCCTTTTACACTAATGAGGATGATAGATGTAAATATCTTTAACACAGATAAGACCATAGCTCAAGCGATATCAAAACGAACAAAAAAGTACTTCTGTGTTTCCACAGACAAAGCAGCAAACCCTGTGAATATGATGGGAGCAAGTAAGCGAATCATGGAGATGTTTTTGATGCGAAGAAGCAAGTATATAAAAATCTCTACTGCCCGTTTTGCAAATGTAGCATTTAGTGATGGCTCACTTCTTCACGGCTTTAACAAACGTATAGAAAAACACCAACCCATAGTTGCCCCAAACGATGTAAAACGCTACTTTGTCACACCACAAGAGAGTGGGGAACTTTGTCTTATGAGCTGTATATTTGGGCAAAATCGTGATATATTTTTTCCAAAACTTGATGATAGTCTACACCTTATCTCTTTTGCTGATATCGCAGTAAAATATCTCAAAGAGTTAGGGTATGAACCTTATATCTGTGAAAGTGAAGAGGAAGCAAGAGAGCTTGTTAAAACACTTCCTCAAGAGGGAAAATACCCATGCCTTTTTACATCGAGTGATACAACAGGGGAGAAAGATTTTGAGGAATTTTATACAGATAAAGAGCTACTTGATATGCAGAAGTTTCAAAGTATCGGCATCATCAAAAATGAGCCACTCTATGATGATGTAAAACTTAATCTTTTTACAAAAAGTATGCAAGAGTTTAAACAAAGACTACAGTGGAGTAAAGAGGACATAGTAAAAGAGTTTTTTAAACTGATACCAGATTTTGAGTATGAAGATAAGAAGAAATATCTTGATGGGAAGATGTAGTAGCCAGAGGGTGGCTAATCCCTCTGTTTTGATTAGTGCAAAATAGGTACAAATACCATACTGACTAAAAAGACTACTACTATTTTATTGTACAAAGTAGCTCCTATGTTATGAGCTCCCACCCACACCACAAACTAACCTAAAAAATTAGGCAAAAAAAAGGCTAAGAGAAAACTCTTAGCCTAATCACTCATAACAAAAGTAAGGTAGCCAAACCAAACTATGTTAAAAGCTACTTTGTACATCGATGAAATTATACCATAAAACTATAAGAAATACTAAGCTATAATCTAAGTAAAAAAGAAGTATGATGCAAAATTATGAAGCTATTATCAACTTTATCCAGACCCTCTACAAAACTAAAGAGTTTATCCCTCTTCATGAGCCTAGATTTTTAGGAAATGAGAAAAAGTACCTCAATGAGTGTATAGACTCCACCTTTGTTTCTAGTGTTGGAGCTTTTGTCGATAGGTTTGAAAAAGAGTTTGCTCACTATGTAGGGAGCAAGTATGCAATCGCTACAGTCAATGGAACAGCAGCACTTCATACCGCCCTACTCTTAGCTGCTGTAGGGAAAGATGATGAAGTGATAACTCAAGCTCTCTCTTTTGTCGCTACTCCAAACGCCATTAGTTATACGGGTGCGAAACCTATATTTTTGGATGTTGATCTTGATACTATGGGACTTTCTCCTCTAGCACTTCAAAACTTTTTACAAACACATTGTGAACTTAAAGATAAAAAGTGCATCGACAAAACTACAAACAGAGTTATAAAAGCCTGTATCCCTATGCACACCTTTGGTCACCCTTGTCGTATAGATAAGATAACAAAGATTTGTAAGGAGTGGCACATCACACTTATAGAAGATAGTGCGGAGTCTTTAGGAAGTTTTTACAAAGGACAACACACTGGAACATTTGGAAAACTAGGTGTTTTTAGTTTTAATGGTAATAAAATCATCACAAGCGGTGGCGGTGGTGTCATAGTTACCGATGATGAAGCTCTTGCAAAAAGGGCAAAACACCTCACAACCACAGCAAAAGTTCCTCACAAGTGGGAGTATGAGCATGATGAGATAGCTTTTAACTACCGTATGCCAAATCTCAACGCTGCACTTCTTGTAGCTCAACTTGAAAATTTAGAGTCTTTTTTAGCAGATAAAAGAGTCTTAGCTAAAGAGTATAGTGTGTTTTTTGAGAGTTTTAATGATATAGAGTTTATAGAGGAACCTAAAAATGCAAAAAGTAACTATTGGCTCAATATTATAAGCGTAGAGAGGAGAGATGAACTCCTTAAAGTGCTCAATGAAAATGGTATCATGTCTCGTCCTGTATGGAAACTTCTAAGTGACTTAGAGATCTACAAAGATTGTCAAAGTGATACATTGAGTAACTCTCGCTACTTAGAGAGTCGTTTAGTAAATATCCCTAGTGGTGTAAGGTTATAATAATGAAACTAAAGATAGGCTATTTCGCTGATGGAGCATGGAGTCACGAAGCATTTCAACTACTTCAAAAGGATGAAGATATAACGATAGATTTTATTTGTGTTAGATATGACACACAAGATAAAACATTAAAAGGTTATGCAAAAAAGTACAATATCGATTACTTAAAAGATAAAAATATCAACTCTCAAGAGTTTATAATAAAATTAAAAAAGTATAACTCTCACCTTTTTGTTTCTATGTCCTTTAACCAGATTTTCAAAACTGAAATTATACATCTTCCAAAATATAACACTATAAACTGCCATGCTGGAAAACTTCCTTTCTATAGAGGAAGAAATATCTTAAATTGGGTACTTATCAACGACGAAAAAGAGTTTGGAATAACTGTTCATTATATGGATGAAGGGATAGATACAGGAGATATAATCTTACAAAACACATATCCTATACATGATAATGACAATTATAAATCTTTGCTAAATATAGCATATAAGGAGTGTGCATCTATCCTCTATAAGGCTATTGTACTTTTTAAAGATGGTATGGTCAAAGGGCAAAAACAAAAAGAGATACACCCTTTAGGATTTTACTGTATTCAAAGAGGTATTGGAGATGAAATTTTAAACTGGAAACAGACAAGTAGAGAGATCTTTAATTTTGTAAGGGCTATCTGCTCCCCTGGTCCAAAAGCTAGAGCCTATCTAAATGGTATAGAGATGACAATTAACAAAGTTGAAGAAATAGATAATGCTCCTACTTACAGATGTATAGAGGGAGCGATACTACATAAAGATTCTAGTGGTATCTTAGTCAAAACATTAGATAATTTTATAAAGATAACTGAGTTTGAATATGAGGCTAAATATAAAGTAGGAGATAGATTTGAAATCCGATAATGTTTTTATAATCGCAGAAGCTGGAGTGAACCATAACGGCAATATAGAGCTAGCTAAAAAACTTATAGATGTAGCAAGTGACGCAGAGGCTGATGCTGTGAAGTTTCAGACCTTCAAAGCTGAGACACTAGTAAGTAAAAATGCACAAAAAGCACAATACCAAAAAGAAAATATGAATGATGATGATAATTCGCAGTTTGCTATGCTTAAAAAACTTGAACTCGATATAGAAACACACAGAGAGCTTATAGTATATTGTCACTCCAAAAAAATCATGTTTCTCTCAACACCATTTGATTTAGATAGTATAGAGCTTTTAGACAGTTTAGATCTGCAAATATTTAAAATTCCTAGTGGGGAGATAACAAATCTTCCTTATCTAATAGCTATTGCAAAACTCAATAAAAAAGTTATTCTCTCATCCGGTATGGCGACAATGCAAGAGGTAAGAGAGGCTTTTGAAGTATTGGTTCACAATGGCACACAAAAAGAGAATATCACCATACTTCATGCAAACACTATGTACCCAACACCTATGAAAGATGTAAATCTCAATGCAATGCTTACCATCCAAAAAGAGCTTCATGTAGAGGTAGGATATAGCGACCATACACTTGGCATAGAAGTCCCAACAGCTGCCGTTGCTATGGGGGCAAAAGTGATAGAGAAACATTTTACTCTCTCTCGTGAGATGGAAGGACCTGACCATAAAGCTTCACTTGAACCTTTTGAACTCAAAGCCATGGTAAGTGCTATTCGCAACATCGAAAAAGCTCTTGGAAGTTTTAAGAAAAAACCCTCTCCTAGTGAAATATCAAATATTTCAGTAGTTAGAAAAAGCATTGTAGCTTTAAAACCAATAGCAAAAGGGGAAATTTTGAATGAATCTAACCTTACAGTAAAACGTCCAGCAGGAGGGATAAACCCTATGCGATGGGATGAGGTTGTAGGTAGAGTAGCTCAAAAGAGTTATGGTGTTGATGAGATGATAGAGTTTATGGTGTCACAAAATGTGACACCTTTTAAATAATTCAGAGAATTATAAAATGAAAATTATACAATTTGAAATATTAAACACATTTCAGAGAAAATTTTTCACTACAAAGTTTGAGTTTAATTTAGGCTTTACAAGAGTAAGTCGCAGTGTAAAAAAGGTGAAAGAACAGTGATGCAACAAAGAAAAATATGCGTTATAACAGGAACACGGGCAGAATATGGCTTACTCTATTGGCTTTTAAAAGAGATAGAAGCGAATAAAGAGTTAAACCTACAACTTATAGCAACAGGCATGCACCTTAGCCCTGAGTTTGGTTTAACTTACAAAGAAATAGAAAAAGAGTTTACAATAGATAAAAAGATAGAGATGCTTCTTTCTAGTGATACTTCTATAGGTATCTCAAAATCTATGGGCTTAGCTCAAATCTCTTTTGCTGAAGCCTTTGAAGAGTTACAACCAGACATCATAGTTGTTTTAGGTGATAGATATGAAATATTTTCTGTAGTAAGTTCTGCTATGATAGCAAAAATCCCCATAGCACATCTTCATGGAGGAGAAGCTACAGAGGGGCTTATTGATGAGGCTATAAGACACTCTATCACAAAGATGAGTCATCTTCATTTTACAGCAACACAAGAGTATGCTTCAAGAGTGATTCAACTAGGAGAAGAACCTCAAAGAGTTTTTAATGTTGGTGGTTTGGGTATTGATAATATTAAAAAACTTCCTCTTACCACTAAAGAAGAGTTTGAAAATTCTATAGACTTTCAACTCAATAAACATAACCTTCTTGTGACTTTTCATCCTGTCACACTGGAGAACAACAGTGCAAAAAAACAGTTTCAAGAACTATTGGATGCTTTAGAAACTCTTGAAGATACCAATATAATATTTACAAAAGCCAACAGTGATACAGATGGTCGTATTATCAATGAGATGATAGACAAATATGTACTTAATCATTCAAAAAATTCAAAAGCTTTTACATCTTTAGGACAACTTCGCTACTTAAGTGCTTTACAATACGTAGATGGTATGGTAGGGAACAGTTCGAGTGGCTTACTAGAAGCACCAAGCTTTAAAATAGGGACAATAAATATCGGTCAAAGACAACAAGGAAGGATAAAAGCACAAAGTGTTATCGATGCACAACCAACAAAACAGAGCATACTGCTGGCACTTAAAGAACTGTATTCTCAAGAGTTTCAAAAAACTTTACAAAATGTTACAAATCCTTTTGAAAAAGATGAAACCGCAAAATCAATCGTTAAAATACTACAAGAGTATAATCTTAAAGATATACTCAAAAAAAGATTTTATGACATAAAAGAGCAATTATGAAAATAGTTTTTATCGGAACAGTTCTCTTCTCTTATAAAAGTTTGGAAAAGCTTATAGCACTTCAAGCAGATATAGTAGGTGTTGTTACAAAACAAAACTCCACTTTCAATAGTGACTTTTATGATCTTTCTCCACTTTGTCATCAACATAACATCCCATTATTACATACAGAAGATATCAATTCTCAAGCAAACCTTAGATGGATTAAAGAGAAAAAACCAGATATTATTTTTTGTTTTGGATGGTCTAATTTTATAAAAAAGCCTCTATTGGAACTTACCTCTATGGGTGTGGTAGGGTTTCATCCTGCAAAACTTCCTCAAAATAGGGGTAGACACCCTCTTATATGGGCACTTGCACTTGGCCTTAAAAAAAGTGCTACAACATTCTTTTTTATGGATGAGGGAGCTGATAGTGGAGATATTCTCTCTCAAAAAGATTTTACCATTACCAAAGAAGATAATGCACAAACTCTATACAACAAGGTAATTCAAATATCTTTAGAACAAATTGAAGAGTTTTTACCTCTTTTAAAAAATAAAATATATCTTCGTATTTCTCAAGATCATAGTAAAGCAAATTTTTGGAGAAAACGAAGAAATAATGATGGCATAATAGATTTTAGAATGTCTCATAATGCTATATTTAATCTTGTAAGAGCCTTGAGTCATCCCTATGTAGGTGCCTCTCTCTTATATAAAGAAAAAGAGATCAAAATATGGCATGTAAAAACAGAACAAACTACACTTTATTCAAATATAGAAAGTGGTAAAATTATAGACATAAAAGCAAAGATTATCCATGTGAAATGTTATGATGGTATAGTTACTATTCTTGAACATGAATTTAAAGAGTTACCAGAAATTGGAGAATACTTATGAGTAAAGTTTTAGTTATAGCAGTACATCCAGATGATGAAACACTTGGATGTGGAGGAACACTTTTAAAACATAAAGCAAATGGCGATGAGATTCATTGGCTAATTTGTACAACTTTTAATAAAAATAACCAGTCTTATAATATAAGAGAAAATGAGATAAAAAAAGTTTCTTCCTTATATAGATTTAATAGTATTACAAACTTAAAAATTCCAACTATGCAAGTAGATGAGCACAGTATGAGTGAACTAGTAAATAAAATATCAGAAGTGTTTAATACACTAAAGCCATCAATACTATACCTTCCATTTAAGAGTGATATTCATAGTGACCATAGAAAAATATTTGAAGCTGCTTATAGCTGTACAAAATCATTTCGTTATCCTTTTTTAAAAAAAATATATATGATGGAAACACTCAGTGAAACAGAGTTTTCACCATCAACAAAGGAAGATAGTTTCATACCAAATGTCTATATAGAAATAAGTGATTTTTTAGAAAAAAAACTAGAAATTATGCAGATATATAAAAGTGAATTAGCGCCTCATCCTTTTCCTAGAAGTATTGAAAATATTAAGGCACTGGCAACTCTTCGAGGGGCAACAGCAGGTGTATATTATGCAGAGAGTTTTGTTTTATTAAAAGAGCTAAAATAATAGTAGCCTAAGGGTTGGTTAATCCCTTAGGTTGTGTGGAGTGGTAACTTAAATTCATACACTTTTTTCAATAATTCTAAGCAAACAGTATATATACAGTTGCTATAATCAGATAGCCTACGGTATGATAATCTATGTGTGGCATAGAAATATCCTTAAAACATCTAACCCACATAACCCAACCATCAAACCAAAAAAAAAGCCCTACCACTCAATAAAGAGCGATAGGGCTATGTTTTAAGGTATCTAATGCCACACATTTTGATACACATACACAAAGCACCACACTTTGCTGTGAAAATTATAGCACAAAAAGATAAATTTTTAACTCACACACTGTCCATCTTCACAAAAAGTCTCTTTGTAGAGTGGTGGTAAAAAACATTTACGACACATCGGAATATCATAATAGTTTCCATTTTTATGAGCATTTTGTATCGCTTTGTATTTTGGAGAATTCCAGATATCTATAAGTCTATCCTCTTTCCAATTCCCCACTACATACTCATCAGCATCATCAACACAACACACCGTTACATTGCCATTGCATTTTAAAAACATACGTTGAAAGAGTTGTTCACACGCAAAACCATCCACTTTTTCATACTCATGTTTTTTATCAGGATTGCGTTCATTAAATACACCATATCCTAATGAGTCCACAAGCCCATCCCACATCACTTTCATTGCTTCAAACTGACGTTTCCAGATCGGGTCATCATACATCACCATAGAGAGACGTATGTGTGTTTGTGGGTAGAACTTGTTACGTTGCTCTATAAACGCATAGATATTATCTATCACTTTCCCCATAGTGGTTCCAACACGTTGTTGCATATAGAGTTTAGGATTTACTGCATCAAAAGAGATAAAAACTTTGTCTATCCCCGCTTCAAGAAGCTTTGCACCAAGTTCCGGCGTTAGAAGCACTGCATTTGTATTAAACATCACATCTATGATACCCTTTTTCTTTGCATACTCCACTTGAAACACTATATCTTTGTGCATCAAAGGTTCACCAAGATATTGTAACTTGATAGCCTTTACCCCATGCTCTGCACATTGGTCAATGATGTCTATGTATGCTTCTTTATCTATGTAGCGACTCTTTACAAGATGGTTCTCTTTGTCTGCATCTTTGATAGTTCTTGCACACATTGGGCATTTGAGATTACACAGGTCTGTTGTTTCTATGTCGATGTTGAGGGGAAAATCTGGAACTATTCTCTCATTTGGATACTTTGTCCAGTTTTTTCTGTATTCCCAATAATCTTCCCCTCTGTATTTCTCCCACTCACGGGAAAATACTATCTCGTTTGCATTGTAGTTTACTTTCTCTTTTTTCTCTTCTATATGGTGTGCTGACATGATTATTTCCTTATGCCTTGTATATCGGATACTCACAAATATTTTTAACTAATTTTGCTATAATAGTCAAAAAAAGTTTGGAGTGGATAATGGGTGCTGTAAAAAATGATGATTTACCATACTATACATACGAAGATTATAAGCTGTGGAGTGATGAGTGGGAGATAATTTATGGTGTTGCTTATGCGATGAGTCCTGCACCGATGATAGAACATCAAAGTATTAGTGCAAATATAGCATGGCAACTCAAAGAGCTCTTAAGTGAGTGTGAAAAATGTCTTTCACTATTGCCAGTTGATTGGAAGATAGCAGAAGATACTGTTGTGCAGCCTGACAATCTTGTTATTTGTCACACTCCAAGAAATAGTGCCTACCTTACAAAAGCTCCAAACATCATCTTTGAGATACTATCAAAATCAACTGCCTCAAAAGATAAAAATCTAAAATACAAACTCTATGAAGCAGAAGGTGTAAAACACTACATCATCGTTGATCCAAAGGAGCAAGTAGCAAAGGTTTATAAGCTCCATGAAGGGAAATATATAAAAGTATGCGATGCTACTGATGAAGTGATTGAGTTTTCACTTGAAAAATGCACACAAGGTAAGATTGCATTTGATTTTGCAAAGATTTGGTAGCTTCAACTATCTTGCTTTAAAACTGCCTCAGCGATGATAAAATCTAACTTCGTATCTATATCGACCGAATGTTCTTGTGACATTAAAAAACCGTAGATATCTTTTTTTACAAAAAAAGTCTCATTTTTTATAACTGACTCTACCCTACTCATATAAAAAGCTCCATTGATACGATAGTAGGTTGGAAGGTCTTGACTTCTTGCATTATTATACTTATCATCTAAAAAATTATCCATACTCATACTCTCATCTAAAGTGTTGCTCCAAAGTGGAGAGTGTTCCACTTCACACACACCTATAAGCGAGCTTGCATCTTTGGCATAAAACTGCTCTATAGCACTATCTATATCTTCACTTGTTCTAAGAGGTGATGTAGGCTGAAGTAAGATAACATCATTATAACTCTCTGTTAAAGCTTTGATTGCATGTGTTACTACATTTATGGAACGAGTGGTGTCTTGTGCCAACTCCTTTGGACGAGTAAACGGTACATCACAACCCCACTCTTTTGCAACTTTTATAATCTCTTCATCGTCACTGCTAAGTATCACTCTATCTATATACTTCGAACCTTTTGCTGCTTCTATACTCCAAGCCATAAGAGGTTTACCAGCAAGATCTAAGATATTTTTACGAGGGAGTCGTTTACTACCTCCACGAGCAGGGATAATAGCTAAGATTTTTTTACCCTTATACACTACATACCCCCATCAAAAAGCAGACAATTTTTACAAAGATGCCCATCTGGAAACTCACTATTTTTATGCATATCCCTAACCTCCTCAAAAGCTTTTGAATTATATATTTCTAAAAAGTCATGCTCCAAAAGTGAGCCAAAGTTTATCTCATCGAAGTAATCCTTACAACAAAGACCAAGTGAACCATCTGAGTTTATATATAACTCTTTAAATGGTACAAAACATTTTTTTGTTATTTTTGCATCTAAATTTACTTCAAACTTTGGTGTAAATGTAAGCTTATAAAGGGAAACACCATCTAAAAGCGCATAATCTTTCTCTCCAAGTATATCTTTAAAGGCTCTCTCTAAATCATCTTTTTTCATATCTATCACAGAAGATAGAAAAATTTTAAGCTTTGGATATCTATCTCGTTTTAGTGCTATTAGAGATTTATAGTTTTTTATAACCTTATCAAAATCATCCACTTTATGAACATCTTTATAACTATCTCTAGTGATAGCATTGATAGAAAATTTTATACTATCTAAACCAGCTTCTATTATCTCTACAGCCTTTTTTTCATCCAAAAGAGCACCATTAGAGCTTATATATACATATGGGATTTTAAACTCATCTTTACACATTCTAACTATCTCTGTAAAATCATGACTTATTAAAACTTCACCTTTTGCTGAGAGCCCTAACTCATCACACTCTACATACTTTAAAACATTTGACATAACTTTTTTAAACTCATCCAAACTTGTTTGATATTTTATAGTTCTATCATCTGAGTTAGAACAAAAATTACATTTATGATTACAAAATGTACAAACATCAAAGTTAAGCTTTTTTTTCATTTTTTTAATCATACTTTTCTACTCTTCAAATACACTAAAATACTCATCGCGAGCTTGTTCTAATTGTTTTACTTGACCTATATCAAGCCAGTATTCATGAACAGGAAAGGACACAGGTCTTTTATTTAATTTAATTAAATTACTAAAAAGTGTAGGCATATCATAAAATTCATTATTAGGAATACTTTGTAAAACTTCTGGTTCAAGTATATATATACCAGCATTTACATAATATCGCTGTTTTGGTTTCTCAACTATTGATTTTATTTCACCATTTTCTTGGTTTATTACACCAAAAGGGATTTGTTGCTCATACTCCCTCACTCCCATCGTTGCAAAAGACTTATTCTCTAAATGAAAGTTTAAAAAATGTTCGAAGTTTACATTCGTTAGGAGATCTCCATTCATTACAAAAAAACTCTCATTTAATTTATCTCTCATCAAACTTAATGCTCCAGCTGTTCCCATACGTTTATCTTCATAAACATACTCTATCTTAACACCAAATTCCTTTCCATTTCCAAAATACTCTCGAACGATATCAGCTTTATAGTTCACACTAAGTATGATATTAGAGAAACCATATTGTTTAAAATTGAGAATAATTGTCTCTAAGATAGGACGATTACCAACTTTCAACATAGGCTTTGGTATATCAGTAGTAAGTGGTCTAAGTCGTGTACCTAAGCCACCAACCATCAAAACAACTTGATTTGACTTCTCTTTTGAACTTAAGAGTGTATCTATATCTTCAATACCTACTACTTTTCCATCTTGATTTACTACAGGAAGATGATATATCTTTTTTCCTAAAGTTTTTGCTAAAATCTTCTCTTTTGACTCATTTACAGCTGCAGTAAGAGGATTTCTCTGAATAATACTTTCTATTGAAGAATGCATATTTAAACCATTTAAAAGTCCACGACGGATATCTCCATCAGTTAGTGTTCCAATAAGTGTATCATACCTATCTACAACTATAGCAATTTTCATAGCACCAGCATCTATAGTTTTCATAGCCTCTTTTACGGTAGCGACTGATAATAAACTAATTTTATCTATTTTCTTCATTATATTTAATCTTGTATTTTAAGTTCTAAGTTCCATGAAATCGACATTTTACGAAATAAGTTTATATAAATGAAATTTACACGAAATAAAGGTATATAATTTGCTTAAGATAACAAAATATTAAAAGGTATATACTATGCAAAATGACATTGAAATAGAAGCTATAAATAATTATCAACAAAATATACTATATTTTCAAAAACAACATCCAGATCTCTTTCAAAAACTATCATCTTTAGAAATGGCGATTAACAATGGACACTATAAAGAGAAATACTCATTAGAATATAAAGAAGAAGGATATTTTGATGTTTTAGAAATTAAGACATCAAAATACCTTTATGGTTCAAATAGTAATAAACATGCAAAATTAGCTGCACAAAGCATAAACTATGATAAAATAGACAATCTTTTTGAAACATTTTATGATGTAGTCTTAGAAGATGAAATAGCTGCATCTTATGATGATGCAAAAATAACTGATTCTCAATATTCAGCATCTTCTTATATAATTAACTATCATAATAAATATGCAGCCAAAGAAACAACTACAATGAAAAAAATATATAAGTATATCTTTTTTGGAACAGGCCTTGGACTACATCTAAATAGCATACACAATAAGATAGATGCAAATGTTTATTTAATAGTAGAAGATGATTTAGAATTATTTCGTTTATCACTCTTTACTATGAACTATCAGTCTCTAGAAAATAATAATGCAAAACTTTTTTTCTCTATTTTTGATGATGAAAAAGAATTTAAAGAAGTATCAAATAAATTTCTTCAAGAGATGTTTATATATAATCATTTTATAAAATACTTTCAGATATTAAGCCACGATGATCATAAAACAAAAGAATTTCAAAAGATAGTAGTTTCTCAAAGCTATCTTGTTTTCAACTACTCAGCACTTACATCTGGTATGATTAGACCACTTATTCATATCAAAGAAAAATACAACTTTTTAAATATATCAGAACCATTTAGAAAAGAACCATTTTCCTCAAAACCATTTTTACTTTTAGGTGCTGGACCATCACTATACAAAAATATAGAATGGCTTAAAAAACATCAAGATCAATTTACAATAGTTGCAGTTTCTGCTATGCTTGCAGGACTTGAAGAAAATGGAATAAAACCAAGTATTGTAACACATGTTCATGGATTTGATGATGCAGAAATACATGCTAAAAACATAAAAGATATTAGTTTTTTTGATGAAACTATATTTTTATATTCAACATTTTCTACACCAAATTTTCTATCTTACTTCAAGAAAGAAAATATTTTTCTATTTCAAGGAACTTCTGAATTTAAAAAAGGATTTAGTTCACTTGGATCCTCTAATATTGGATCACTGACATATGGACTTTTTTTACTTCAAGGAACAAAGAACATGTACCTTTTAGGTTTAGATTTTGCCATAGATTCAGAGACAGGAACAACACACAATGTAATGCATCAGTATACAAAATCTCTTAATACTGAAAAAACAGAATATGCACTAGAAGACTCTTTTTCATATACAGATTCAGTTATAGAAACTGAAGGAAACTTTAAAGAAAAAGTAAAAACAAACCTACTTTTTAATAGCTTTAAATCTCAATTCAATCTATTCTCTGAAATATTTAAAAAAGATGATCAAAAAGTTTACAACCTTTCAGATGGAGCAGCTCTTGATGGTACTATTCCCTTACAGATAAAAGATATACAGCAAGATATGGAAAACTTAAATCATCAATATATATTTCAGGATATTCACAAAATATATGAAGAAAATTCAGAAAATTTCATTACAACTATTGATATAGAAAACATTCAATCAAAACTTAACTATATGAAAAAATTAGATAAAATAGTAGATTCTTATAGTCGTAAAAAATATAGCACTATAGATAAATTTCATTACAATATGTTAGGTCTTTTTATGGATATCCTTGCTGAAGAAAAAGAGGAAGATGCACAAGAGATTAATGATATAATAACTATGTATCTGCAGTATATCTCTGGTTTTATTTTTGATATAATCAATACTAAAGAGTTAGACAATGAAAAGCATCATATTAAAGCACTAAATAAAATAGTTATATCACAAATTAAAAAACTTGTTACTTTTTACAAAGAGTATTTAGAAAAATATTTGGAGAGTTTAAAAGAAGAAAATATAGTAAAGGTATAGAGAGAATATAAAAATTCTCTCTATCTAACTAAGTGAAATTACTCTACTGTAGTAATTTCATAACATTTTGTTGAACTGCATTTGCTTGACTCATAGCGTATGAACCAGATTGTGCAAGTAGATTATGTTTTGAAAAGTTTGCACTTTCAGATGCAAAATCAACATCACGAATCTGTGATTCTGCTGCTGTAACATTTACTTGAGTTACTGATATATTTCTTACAGTTGATTCAAGTTGATTTTGTGCTGCACCTAATGTAGCACGTAGTGTATCTATTGTATTAATTGCACTATCCATTTTAGCTATTGATGATTCTGCATGAGACTGAGTTGAAACCAAAACACCACCAGCAATAACATCAGTAGAATCAACACCAGAGATAGTTGTACTTGTAGTCTCACCTGAAAATGCACCTACATGAAATTTATAACTTACTGTAGAATGAAGTAACTGTTTACCATTAAATTTAGTTTCAACAGCAATATGATCAAGTTCACTAACAAGTCTACTAACCTCTTTTTGTATATGTCCTCTTGAATCTGAATCCTGAGTATCATTGGCTGATTGAACTGCTAACGTACGAATTCTTTTTAAGATAGTTGTATACTCTTCTAGTGC